>RRYU01016730.1_pt1 | contig 60856 bp, 55 predicted proteins | sample 2162651 | NCBI WGS metagenome assembly RRYU01 (sample SAMN10267283, study PRJNA491782) | microbial mat metagenome | isolation source: biomat in the production well | place: Japan: Minami-Kanto gas field, natural gas well KTG3 | collected 2017-06 | reverse complement strand
AAAAAAAACCGCTTCGGTTTGAAGTCAAGGGAGATGATTTTAATAATGCTGGCAGAGTGGCCAGTATAACTAAAAAGTATTTTCAGAACCTGGGAATCAGCAAAGATATTATTCGTAGAATTGCTATTGTTTGCTATGAAGCGGAGATGAATATTTGTCTTCATTCCCTGGGTGGGAGTATGATTATCGAGGTTGATAATAATAATGCAGCAATCTATGCTCATGATAAAGGACCCGGGATACCAGATGTTAAGCTTGCCTTAAAGCCGGGATTTACCACAGCACCGGAAAAGATCAGAGCTTTGGGTTTTGGTGCCGGAATGGGACTTCCCAATATAAAACGTTATGCCGACAAATTAGAGATTAGATCTTCCTTAAAGACCGGTACAGAACTAAGGGCAATAATTAATTTGGGGGTAAAGGATGAAATTAAGTAAAATAATTGATGAATGTCAATTGGAAAAAATTGTTTTTTGTAGTGACTGCGAAATTGAAAACGGTTATTGCGGAGATTTAATGTCTGATGTTATGGCACATGCTGAAGCAGAATGTATCTGGATTACTATCCAAGCACACAAGAATAGTATAGCAGTTGCCCTTATAAAAGATATCAAGTCTATAATATTTACCAATAATGTAACTGTTGAGAAAGAGGTAATTAAAAAAGCTGAAGAAGAAAAGATTAATTTACTCCGAACCAATAAAGATTCTTTTACGGTGTGCGGAGAAATATATTGTTTAATGGAGGCTGAAACTGCAAAGGATTGATTTACACATCCATTCTGCTCTTTCGGCTTGTGGTGATGATATTATGTCACCCCAGCTAATTTTAGAGCAGGCGGTTTGGAAAGAGCTTAATCTTATATCTATTACCGATCATAATACTACTCAGCATTCAATTTTAGCCTGTAAGTTGAGTAAAAATATGCCTATTCGAGTAATTCCAGGGGTAGAATTGACCAGCAGAGAGGAAGTCCACCTCTTAGCTTATTTCTCCAATATTGAAGCACTTTTAAAAATGGAAAAAGAAATAGACAATTATTTACCAGGGAAGAAAAATAATTCCAAAGTTTTTGGAAACCAGCTATATTATGATCTCAATGGTGAAATTATCGGAATCGATGATACCTTAAGACAAGTAGCTCTAAATATAGGATTAGATAATTTGGTTGATTTTATACACAACATAGAAGGAATTGTTATTCCCGCTCATATTGATAAAAATAGGTTTAGTTTACTCAATCAATTAGGATTTTTGGACCAAGAAGCAGATTATGATGCTGTAGAAGCGTCAAAATTTAAATGGAGAAAAGGGAAATTTCAGTTAGGTAATACTTGGGATGGATTTCCGGTGATAGCCGGTTCAGATAGTCATGGCGTAGAGGATATTGGGCTCTTTTTTATGGAAGATAGGCAGGAAGAAATAAAGGATTTTATGTCTTTAAAAGATTTTTTAAGAAAAAGTAAGCAACGATGAAAAATTTAGCAGATCACCTGTTTGATATTTTGGAAAATTCTATAAAAGCTGGAGCTACAGATGTTATAGTTAATTTGGAGATTAAGGGTAAACTTTTTTTTTGTAAGATAGAAGATAATGGAGCAGGAATTAAAGATGAAGATGTTACTGATCCTTTTGTAACCTCTCGAAAGACCAGAAAAGTTGGATTAGGACTGCCACTTCTAAAGAAAGCAGCAGAAGGTACGGGGGGTTTTCTTAGAATTTTTAACCTGGAAAAAAGAGGGACTTGTTTGGAGTTTATAATAGATATTTCCCATATTGACGCGAAACCTTTTGGTGATATAGCCAGGACATTTGTTGATGCTATCTATAGTTGGCCAACAATCAATTTTAAAATCTTTATTCAGAAAGGAGGTAATAAAAAGGTATCTATTTTTAATAGTAAAAAGATTAGGGAAATTATTAATTATTCCGAGATGCAACAAATAGAAATTAGGAATTTTATTTATAATTCAATAGACAAAGAATTTAACAAATTGGGAATCGATTCCCAATTCGGGATTTTTTGAATTTGTTAAAACCTTATAGAAACGCGTTTTACAAAACAGAACGAAAAGCTTATCTAACTACTATTTAATAATATAAAGACAAAGGGGAGAAAGATGAAGAATTTAGAAGAACTAAAAAAAATTAGAGAGAGAGTAAGAAAAGATCTGGAATTGCGTACCGGAGAACACCGGATTAAAATTGTGGTCTGTTTGGGAACTTGTGGAATTGCCGCTGGTGCAAGGGAGACTATGAATACTTTTATCGATCTTGTTACCAAAAATGACAAATCTGATACTATAGTAACCACAGCAGGCTGTGCTGGTTTTTGTGAACAAGAACCCATGATTCAGGTTTATATAGAAGACAAGGAACCCGTTGTATATGGGAAGATTGATCAGAAAGCTGCTGAAGAAATATTTGAGGAACACATTTTGAAAGGCAAAATTGTAGAAAAATATCTTTTTTCAAAGGGGAAATAATTATGGGATGTCTTTGCAATGAAAGAGAACTTACTAATGAGCAAAAGTATAAACAACTTAAAGAATTTATTGATGAAAATAAAAACAAAGAAGGCTATTTAATACCTGTGCTCCATATGGCGCAGGCAATATTTGGATATCTTCCACCAGAAGTACAAAAATTTGTTGCTGAAGAGATGAGTACTCCAGTGAGTGTGGTTGCCGGAGTGGTTACTTTTTATTCTTATTTCAAGCTCTTTCCTGCCGGCAGGCACACAATTACAGTATGTTTGGGTACAGCCTGTTACGTTAGAGGAGCGAAGAAAATATTAGAAGCACTTGAAGAAAAACTCGGAATAAAAATCGGGGAGACAACCGAGGATAAAAGATTTTCGATAGGGGTGCAAAGATGTCTGGGAGCCTGTGGATTGGCACCGGTTATTATGATAGATAAGGATGTCCATGGCCGGATATCTGCAAAAAAAATAGATAAAATATTAGAACAATACAAATAGATAAGGCAGGGAATATTAATATGTATAATTTAAGAGCACATGTTTTACTTTGTTACGGAGGTGCCTGCATTTCTTCTAATGCTGATAGTGTTAAAGGAGCAATGGAGAAAGCAATTGCTAAAGCAGGGCTTCAAAATGAAGTAGATGTTGTAACTACCGGATGTATGGGAACTTGTGAGTTGGGCCCGATTATGGTTATCTATCCGGAGGGAGTATTCTACCAAAAGGTTAAACCTGAGGATGCAGAAGAAATTGTTCAGGAACATTTACTAAAAGGTAGAGTTGTCAAACGTCTCTTCTATAAAAAACCGAAGACCGAAGAGATGATAGAGATGTTTAATGATATCGATTTCTTCAAACTACAGAAGAAAATAGCTCTTCGGAATTGCGGAATTATCAATCCTTTGGAAATTGAAGAATATATAGCCGCTGACGGATATATGGCTTTGGGAAAAGTGCTGACAGAAATGACCCCGCAACAAGTAATTGAAGAGATGAAAAAATCAGGTTTAAGGGGAAGAGGTGGGGCAGGATTCCCCACTGGCTTAAAATGGCAGTTTACTGCTGCCTCTCCGGGTAAACAAAAATATGTATGTTGCAATGCAGATGAAGGTGACCCCGGTGCCTTTATGGACAGGAGTATTTTGGAGGGAGATCCCCATAGCGTAATGGAAGCAATGATGATATGTGGATATGCTATAGGTGCGAATCAGGGATATATATATGTTCGAGCTGAATATCCTTTAGCAATAGAGAGATTATCTGTTGCTATTGAACAGGCAAAGAAGAACGGTCTTCTAGGGGAAGATATTTTAGGAACCGATTTTAATTTTGATATAGAAATAAGAATGGGAGCAGGTGCTTTTGTCTGTGGTGAAGAAACCGCTCTAATGCGTTCTATAGAAGGGAAAAGAGGGGAACCTCGTCCAAAACCGCCTTATCCCGCTCAAAAGGGATTATTTGAATGTCCTACTGTATTAAACAATGTTGAAACTTTTGCCAATGTACCTTATATAATTCTACAAGGGGCTGATGATTTTGCTGCTGTGGGAACTGAAAAGAGTAGAGGTACAAAAGTATTTGCTTTAGCAGGTGATATAAATAATACCGGACTTATCGAAATTCCTATCGGAATGCCTTTGGGAACAATTATTTATGATATCGGAGGAGGAATCCCCAATAACAAAAAGTTAAAAGCGGTACAGATTGGCGGTCCTTCGGGAGGTTGTATACCTGCCGATCATCTGAATGTGAAAGTGGATTATGAGTCATTACAGGAACTTGGAGCTATCATGGGTTCAGGTGGGTTGATTGTAATGGACGAAGATACCTGTATGGTCGATTTAGCCCGTTACTTTATGGAATTTATCCAGGAAGAATCGTGTGGTAATTGTACTCCTTGTCGTCAAGGGACGAGGATTATGTTAAATATTTTAGAACGAATCTGTCAGGGAAAAGGAAAAATGGAAGACCTGGATATTTTGGAAGAATTGTCTGAACAGATAAAACAGACTTCCTTATGTGGTTTAGGACAAACTGCACCTAATCCGATTATTGCCACTTTAAGATATTTTAGAGAAGAGTATATTGAACATATTCGGGATAAAAAATGTAGAGCGGGAGTATGCGCAGAACTTGTATACTCTCCATGCTCTAATGAATGTCCCGCCTCAGTAAATGTACCGGCTTATCTTGCCTACACTAAAGAGGGCAATTTTGCACAAGCCTTAAAGACACATTTAAAGAATAATCCATTTCCTGCTGTTTGTGGACGGGTATGTCCTCATCAGTGTGAAGCTAAATGCAGAAGAATTGATATTGATTCGGCGGTCAGTATTCGTTCTGTAAAACGATTTATGGCCGATTCAATAGATGATTATCTAAAATGTTTTCCCGAAAAACAAGATTCCAATGGAATAAAAATAGCAGTAATTGGTGCAGGTCCGTCCGGACTATCTAATGCTTATTTTCTTACTATGCTGGGATACGAGGTTACTGTTTTTGAGTCCGAAACTAAAGCAGGAGGTATGCTTACTTATGCTATTCCTTCATACAGACTCCCTAAAAATATTGTGGAAAAAGAGATTCAAGCTTTATCTCAATATGGAGTTAAAATAAAAACTAATACTAAAATTGGAAAAGATATAAGCATTGACGAACTCAGAAAACAAGGGTTTAAAGCTTTTTACATTGCGGCAGGAACAGGGTATTCAATCATGCCTGTGATTGAAGGGATAGATAATGAAAAAGTTATGGGTGGATTGGACTTCCTATACAAAGTAAATAACGGAGAAAAAGTATCCGTGGGTAAAGAAGTAGTAGTCATCGGTGGGGGAAATACCGCTATAGATGCAGCCAGAACTGCAAAAAGACTTGGTGCAGAGGTTACTATTGTATATCGTAGAACTAAAGAAGAAATGCCTGCTGAGTTGGAAGAGATTAAGGAAGCGGAAAACGAAGGAATAAAAATGCAGCTTCTACAAAATATCAAGTCAATTAAGTCAAACAGTAACAGTAAATTAGCAGTTGAATTTGTGAACATGAGGCTTAGTGAATTTGATAAATCTGGTAGACGAAGACCTGTGGAAATAGAAACTTCCTTGTTTGTTAGAGAAATTGATCTATTGATTTTAGCAATTGGTCAAAAACCATCTCTGGGCAGCATATTTGATAAAGAAACAGTCAAACTTAATAGAAATGGAACTATCTTTTGTCATTCTCATAAAGGAGAAACAATCTCGGAAGATATCTTTGCCGGTGGTGATGTAGTAACCGGTCCTTCTACTGTAGTAGAGGCAATCGGGCAGGCACAGAGAGCAGCTGAGGCAATAGATAAATATCTAACCGATGGTCGGGAGGAATATCCCTGGAATGTAATGGATTCAATCGAAGTGAAGTTTGACCCGGAAGAAGAACCGGTAGACTATAAACGGGCGGAAAATATATTTGTTCCGGTAGAAAAAAGAGATTCTTGTACAGAAGTTGAAAAGACCTGGGATAAGATAACTGCTTGTGGAGAATCAGATAGATGTTTACGATGTGAATTTAAAAAAGAAGAGGAGGGAGTATGATAGTAAAAGAGATTATTAACAAGTATGGAAATAGAAGAGAAAATTTGTTACAGATTTTACATGACATTCAAAATCAAAGCCCCCAGAATTACATTAACGAAGAAGACATTAATGTGCTGAGCAAGGAAATGGAAATACCAGTATCTGATATTAAAGGGACTGCTTCTTTTTATACAATGTATAGCTTTGTCCCCCGTGGTAAATATATAATCAGAGTTTGCGAAAGTCCTCCTTGTCACTTATTAGGGGCACAAACTATTTTTAAGGCTATAGAAACTAAATTAGGCATCAAAGAAGGAGAGACAACCAAAGACGGACTTTTCAGCTTGGAAGGGACTAGTTGTTTGGGTATTTGCGGAGTAGCTCCGGCTATGATGATTAATGAAGAAGCCTATGGCAATTTGAACAAAGAAAAGATTGGAAAAATATTGGACCAAATTCAAGAAAAGGAGAGTAAATAATTATGTCAACAAAAAGAAGCATTGCACAGATTTTAGTTGGTATTGATGGAAATACTGTCCTTTCCGGTGCAAGGAAGATAAAGACCAGGTTGATTACCGAAATAAATAAACAAGATCTTTCCGATCAAGTTTCGGTAATCGAAACCGGAAGTATTGGTCCTGTTAATAAAGGGGTAGTTATAGGTATTTATCCTACCGGGGAAATGTATGGAAATGTGACAGAAGAAGATGTAGTCGAATTTGTTCAAGAAAGATTTGTTAAGGGCAGACCTTATAAAAAATTGCTCCTAGTTGAGAAACTGAAACCAGAAATAGATTTAACCGACAATGATTCCCGAAAAACGCAGTATCATGGAAGAATTGTTTTAGATAACTGTGGGAAGATTAACCCGGAAGATATTGAGGAATATATTGGAACGGGTGGCTATGAGGCGTTAGGGATAGTTTTAAAAGAAAAAACACCAAAAGAAGTTATTCAAATAATAAAGAACTCCGGACTTAGAGGAAGAGGCGGTGCTGGATTCCCCACCGGTTTAAAATGGTCTTTTGCAGCCCAGGAAAAAGAAAGTCCAAAATATGTTATTTGCAATGCAGACGAAGGAGAACCGGGTACTTTTAAAGATCGATTAATCATGGAAGGGGATCCACATAGAGTTTTGGAAGGGATGGCCATCTGCGGATATGCTATTGGTGCCGATACCGGTTATATTTATATTCGGGGAGAATATCAACTTTCCATCCAAAGGTTAAAGAAAGCTATAAAAGATGCTGAAAAATTAGGTCTTTTGGGGGAAAATATATTCGGCACTGATTTTAATTTTAAGGCAAAGATTAAGATTGGGGCAGGTTCTTATGTCTGCGGGGAAGAGACTTCTCTTTTAAATTCTATGGAGGGTTTAAGAGGAGAACCAAGGCTAAAACCACCTTTTCCGGCTAAATCAGGATTTTTGTCCAAACCTACCAATGTGAATAATGTTGAGACTCTGGCTAATATTGTTCCAATTATTTTAAATGGTGGTGAATGGTTTAAGAATTTTGGAACTGAAGATTCACCGGGAACTAAAGTCTACACTATTTTGGGACATGTAAACCGTCCTGGTTTGATTGAAGTTCCTATGGGGATTACCTTAAGGGAAATTATTTATGATTATGCGGGAGGTATTTCTTCCGGGGAATTTAAAATGGCGCAGATAGGAGGCACTGCCGGCGATATTCTCTCTGCAGAACTTTTAGATGTACCACTTGATTACAAGTCCCTTCAAGAAGTAGGGCACAATCTTGGCTCCGGGGCAATATTAATCATGAATGATTCGGTTTCAGTGGTAGATTTTTTGAAATGCTGCATGAAATTTTATGTCCATGAATCATGCGGTCGATGTTCTGTGTGCAGGATTGGTACTAAACAATTATATGAAGCGTTTAAAAGATTAGAGAAAAAAGAAGCATATTTTGATGAACTAAAAAATATTAAAGAACTTGCTGAAAACCTTAATTTGGTTTCTTTTTGTCCTTTAGGGCAATCAATTGCTTCTCCGGTCCTGTCCGCTCTAAAATATTTTGAAGCAGAGCTAAAAGAAGGAGTAGACCCCGATAAAATTCATGAGCCGGTTGGTAGAGAAGACAACATTAAATTGCATAATTATTCTTAAAATTAGTTCCATTTGTGGTCAAGTTATAATAGAAAAATAAATATTCAATAAAATATAAATGATAAAAGGAGAGGAATTAATGGCAAAAATTACCATAAATAATCTGGAAATTGAGGTTCCGGAAGGAGTAACAATTCTTGAAGCTGCTAAGAAAAGCGGAATAAAGATACCTACTCTGTGTTATCTTGAAAATGTTCAGGAACCAGGATCGTGTAGAATGTGTGTAGTAGAAGTAGAAGGAGCGAGAACTTTACAACCTTCATGTGTTACTAAGATTGCTGAAGGTATGAAAGTTTTCACTAACACTAAAAAAGTTCGCGAGGCTCGGAAAATCATATTGGAATTATTATTAAGCGACCATCCTTGGGAATGTAATACCTGTGACCGTAATCAGGATTGTGAACTTCAGAAATTAGCAGAAGAATATGGAGTTAAAGAAGTTAGATTTAAATCTGTAAAAGAACTTCTGCCCTTGGATGAAAGTACTCCTGGTATTATAAGAGACCCAAACAAGTGTATTTTATGTAGAAGATGCATTACCGTCTGTCAAGAAGTTCAGAAGGTAGGCACTTTGGCTCCAAGAGCCCGTGGCTTTGATACAATTATTGCTCCGGGGCAAGGAGATTTATTAAGTGATGCAGTATGTGTCCAATGCGGACAATGTTCAGCTGTTTGCCCGGTTAGTGCGATAAGCGAAAAAGATGATATCGACAAAGTGTGGGATGCCCTTGATGATCCGACTAAACATGTAGTTGTTCAAACTGCTCCTGCCATAAGAGCTGCTCTGGGTGAATGTTTTGGTTTAGAACCAGGCACTTTAGTTAAAGGAAGAATGACTACTGCTCTTAAAATGTTAGGATTTAAAGGAGTATTCGATACTAATTTTACTGCAGACCTAACTATTTTAGAAGAAGGTACCGAGCTTCTAACCAGACTTAAAAAAGCAATAGTTGATAAAGATAAAAGTGTTGCCTTGCCCATGTTTACTTCCTGTTCACCCGGTTGGATAAATTACATGGAAAGCTTTTATCCTGAGCTAATTCCTAATGTTTCTACTTGTAAATCGCCTCAGCAAATGTTTGGTGCAGTGGCGAAGACTTATTATGCAGATAAAATTGAAAAGGGAAAGAAAGACATAGTGGTAGTATCTATAATGCCTTGTACTGCCAAGAAATTTGAATGCAACCGGGAAGAAATGAACGATAGCGGAGTCAAGGATGTAGATTATGTGTTGACCACAAGAGAGTTAGGGAAAATGATAAAACAGGCCGGGATAGATTTTGTTAATCTTCCTGACGGAGAAATGGATGCCCCTCTGGGCATTTCAACCGGTGCCGCTGATATCTTTGCGAATACCGGAGGAGTTATGGAAGCAGCCCTAAGAACAGCTTACGAGATTGTAACCGGAAGAGAATTGCCCTTTGACAAATTACATGTTGCTCCTGTTCAGGGATTGGAAGGCGTAAAAGAGGCGTCAATAAAAATTGAAGGTACAAAGGAAGAGTGGAAGTTCCTGGAAGGTGTCACTGTAAATGTTGCAGTTGCTCATGGATTGGGGAATGCTAAAAAGATAATTGAAGAAATTAAATCTGGAGGGAAACAGTATCATTTTATTGAGATTATGACCTGCCCGGGGGGTTGTATCGGCGGAGGTGGACAACCTAGAATGACTACTAATGAAGTACGAAAAGCTAGGATTGAAGCAATATATAAAGAGGATGAAGGCAGAGAATTAAGAAAATCTCATGATAATCCTGCAGTGAAAACAATTTACGAGGAATTTCTTGGAAGACCTTTAGGAGAAAGATCACATCATTTGCTTCATACTAAATATTTTAACAAAAAAGATGAAAATGCTTAACTTGTTTGGTTCCACGAAATAGAAAAGAAGAGGAAATACAAAATAAAGATCTTTTAAAACAAAATAAACAACAAAAAAATAATCATTGATTGCCTGCGAGAAAGGAAGAACTCTTCTAATCTTAAGGGGAAATCGTAAATTTCTGAAACAATTAAAGGGGTTTGATTTCTTAGCTCAAGGCAAGATAATCAGACCCTTTTTTATTTATTTCTTAAAAATCAAAAGAAGAAGGAGGAGGAAAATGTCAAAAAGAATTGGAACAGTAACTGTTATTATTTCCGATAGGACCAGTCAATCCACTAGAGTAAATGAAATTTTAAGTAAGCATGCAGATATCATTATCGGACGAATGGGATTACCTTATTCTTTCAAAAAGATTAACATTATCTGTCTAATCGTAAATGGTTCAAGTGACCAATTAGGGTCTTTAACCGGTCAGTTGGGTTCTATTGATGGAACTCAGGTTAAATCGGTTATGGCAAAAGTATAGTTTGTGGTAATAGTTAAGTTTTTAGAATTAAATTCTAAAAAATAGAAAATAGACAAAGAAAGAGATACTTGTTTTTAAAAAATTCATCGAAAAGGAGAATAATTTAAATGGAAAATAATAAAATCAAATTTATTACCCGGACTGGAATATTGTTAGCGGTAGCTTTGGTTGTGCAAATGGGAGGATTTCCTCAACCAATAACCGGTCCACTAATTAATACGGTGCTTTATTTGGCTGCCTTATTGGTAGGAAGTTGGAGTGGAGTTATTATAGGTGTTTGCACACCTATTATTGCTTTTATGAGGGGAATTTTACCTGCACCTTTGGGTCCAATGATTCCATTTATTGCCCTGGGCAATGGTGTCTTAGTAATTGTTTTTAGTTTACTGAAAGGAAGAAATAAAATATTGGGAATTATTTTTGCTTCTTTGGTAAAGTATGCAATTTTAGCCGTCACAGTTAAATTTATTGTAGATGTACCTGACAAGATAGCACAAATTATGAGTTTACCTCAATTACTTACTGCTCTTTCCGGTGGAGTAATTGCTATATTTGCGTATAAAGCTTTGTGGGTTATCGGTTTAGATAGAACAAAAGAATCTCCGAAAGATAAAAAATGATAACCGTCATAAAATATTTATTGAGGTATAGGAAAATAGTAAAATATTATTAAAACTTTTCTTGGATTATATCTCCTTATAAGATATAATCAATTCATATAAAGATATTTACACTTATTGTTAATTCTCATTCTGGTTAAGCGAAGTTTATTCAGGTAACTTCATTGATAATTATTAATAATAAATAAGAGATTTATATTTTTTATCAACAAGCGGAGAAAGAAAATGGAACAGCAGACTGATAATTTGTTAGAAGAATTTACTCTTGATCAAGTAGATGGATTAAATAAAATTATTGAAAAATACAGGGTGGAACCGGGAGGGATAATCCCCTTACTGGAGGAAGCTCAGGATCTCCTCGGATACCTGCCCATTAATATCCAGAAACAAATATCTGATAAAACCAATATTTCTTTAAGTAGAATTTATGGAATTATAACCTTTTATTCATTCTTTACCATGACCCCTCGAGGTAAACACGCTATCCAGGTATGTCTGGGTACAGCTTGTTATGTCAGGGGAGGCAAGAAAAACGCAGAAATAATTGAGAAAGAATTTGGAATAAAACCAGGTGAGACTACAATTGATAGAAGATTTACTTATGAGACGGTAAGATGTCTTGGAGCTTGTGGATTAGCTCCGGTAATAGTGGTTGACGGTGAAGTTTATGGAAGGGTCAAATCCTCAAAAGTGAAAGAGATATTGGAACAATATAAATAATGGTTAGGGTCAGGTTTGGAAAGGGGAAAACCGTGGGAAAAATAAAAACAGAAGATTTGGTAAAAATTAAAAAGCATACCTTAGCTAAAAGAGAATTATCAAAAACAGAAAAAAAAATAAGAATAACCGTTCATATGGGCACCTGCGGTATTGCTTCGGGTGCCCAAAAAATTATGGGTGCTCTAACAAGGGAGATTGAGAAAGAAAAACAAAAAAATATTGCAATTATTACTTCTGGCTGCATGGGGTTATGCAGTAGAGAACCTTTAATTACTGTGGAGATATTTGGGCAGGAACCAATAATCTATCAATATATGGACAGAGAGAAAGTGTTAGAGGTTTTTAAGGAGCATGTTTTAGGAGGAAAAGTTCTTACTGCTCACGCCTTGGCAAGAGGAAAAGAAGAGCAAATCAAAGAGAGAATTAAATATAAAGGCAATTTACCAAATGAGATTGTACTGGATAAATCTATACCCGGAATAGAAGAAATCCCCTTTTTTTTGAATCAAGAAATAAGAGTATTAAAAAATCGAGGAATAATTGACCCGGAAAAAATTGAAGATTATATTTCCCGAGATGGATATAGGGGAATGGCTAAAGCTCTAACGGAGATGACCCAACAAGAGATTATTCAGGAAGTTTTAGATTCGGGATTAAAAGGAAGAGGTGGAGCCGGTTTTCCAACAGGGCTCAAATGGAAATATGCTGCCCAGACAGAAAGTAAAATCAAATATATTGTTTGTAATGCTGATGAAGGTGACCCCGGAGCCTACATGGACAGAAGCATTTTGGAGGGAGACCCTCATTCTGTTATTGAAGGAATGGTTATTGCCGCTAAAGCTGTAGATGCCCATCAAGGATATATTTATTGTCGTGCAGAATATCCTTTAGCCATAAAAATGTTAAATAAAGCTATTCATCAAGCCGAAGAATTCGGTCTTTTAGGTAAGAATATTTTAGGAACAGGATTTGATTTCGATTTAAAAATTTATCGGGGAGCAGGGGCTTTCGTTTGTGGAGAAGAAACTGCTTTGATGAGATCAATTGAAGGGAAAAGAGGCATGCCCCGACCCAGACCGCCTTTTCCCGCTAAGGCTGGATTATGGGAAAAACCCACCATTTTAAATAATGCAGAAACATTGGCGAATGTTGGCCAGATAATTTTTAAAGGAAGTTCCTGGTGTGCTGATATAGGAACAGAGGTCAGCAAGGGCACCAAAGTATTTGCTCTTACCGGCGATGTAAATAATGTAGGATTGGTGGAAGTTCCTATTGGGACAACTTTAGGGTCCATTATCTATGACATTGGAGGCGGCATACCTGATGGAAAAAAATTTAAAGCTGCCCAACTGGGAGGGCCTTCGGGAGGCTGTATTCCTGTTGAACATCTTAATGTTCCAATAGATTACGATACTATAAAAAATCTAGGTGCGATTATGGGGTCCGGTGGCTTAATTGTGATGAACGAAGATAAATGCGCGGTGGATATAGCCCGCTTCTTTATGGATTTTTGCCAGGAGGAGTCTTGCGGCAAATGCACCCCTTGTCGTGAAGGAACAAAAAGAATGCTGGAAGTTCTTACCAATATTTGTGAAGGAAAAGGTAAAGAAGGAGATGTTGAACTTTTAGAAGAAATGGGCGAAACAATTAAGGATGCATCACTTTGTGGTCTGGGGCAAACAGTGGCTAATCCGGTATTAAGTACAATCCGTTATTTTAGAGAAGAGTATGAATTCCATATTAAAGACAAGAAATGTTTGGCTTCAGTTTGTTCATCTTTATTTAAATCACCATGTCAAAATACCTGTCCCATAGAGATGGATGTCCCCTCATATATTGCTTTAATTCAGGTGGGACGCCTGGAGGATGCTTATAAGGTACTTATAAAATCCAATCCTTTTCCGGTAGTTTGTGGAAGAGTATGTGACTATCAGTGTCAGTTTAAGTGTAGAAGGGGAACAATAGATGAACCAGTAGCAATAAAAAATTTAAAAAGATTCATTACTGATAATGCATCCCGTCCCGAACTCACTCCTATTCCGGTCACCAGAAAAGAGAAAATAGGGATAATCGGAGCCGGCCCGGCTGGCTTGACAGCAGCACTAGGTTTAACACAAAGAGGTTATAAAGTAGTAGTCTGGGAAGACTTACCCGAACCGGGAGGAATGCTTCGCTATGGTATTCCTGCTTATAGATTACCCAGGGATATTTTGACAAGAGAGATTGAAGAAATAAAAAAATTAGGTGTCGAAATTATATGTAATGTCCGAGTCGGGAGGGATATTTCTTTTGAAGAGGTTAAAAAAAGGTTTGATTATGTTTTTCTGGCTCCCGGAGTCTCCAACAGCCAAAAGATGGGAATTAAAGGAGAAGATTTGCAGGGTGTTTTGGGAGGTATAGAGTTTTTAAGGGACTTTAATTTACACGAAAATACCTGGTTAAAGAAGGAAAAGAAGCTGGGTGAAAGAGTTGCGGTAATTGGAGGTGGTAATTCCGCTGTAGATGCTGCCCGGTGTGCTCTCAGACTGGGAGCCAAGGTAAACATTCTTTATCGCCGTCGAAAAGAAGATATGCCTGCTTTTTTGGAGGAAATCAAAGCAGCCGAAGAAGAAGGAGTTAAGATAGAGTGTTTGGTATCCCCCGTTAAAATTATTGAAGATAAAGGAAAGGTAAAAAGTATAATTTGTCAAAAAATGAAATTGGGGGAATTTGACCAAAGTGGAAGAAAAAAACCTATTCCAATTCAAGGGTCAGAGTTTTCTATTAACATTGAGACTCTAATAATAGCAATTGGACAAAGAGCGGACGATTTGTTTGATAAAATTATCAAAGAAATTAAACTTCAGACAGCCAATTCAAAATTATTTACCGGGGGAGATATAGTGAGTGGGCCCTCAACAGTAGTTAAAGCAATTGCAGCAGGACATCAAGCTGCAAAAGAAATCGATAAGGTCATTAGAAAGAAAAATGGTGAATCTCCTTATAAACCTCCCATTGAAGAAAAAATCGGAATACCTTTAATAATAGAGGAAGATCTAAAAGAATTATCTCAAGCCGGGATGCCTCAATTGGTGATTAGTAAACGGATTAATAATTTTAAGGAAGTAGAATTAGGCTTTACCACGGAAAAAGCTATTTATGAAGCAGAACGTTGCCTGAGATGTGATGCTGAAATAGAAGATTAAAAGGAATTAGAAGAGGAAATTTTAGATTATTTAGAAAGAAAAAATTTTAAAAACAAGGAGTGGAAGAGCGGTGTCTTTGGTAAATATAATGATAGATAATATCAAGGTAACAGTAGAAGAAGGGATCACCATTTTAGATGCTGCTAAGAAGGCAGGTATTAAAATTCCCACTTTATGTGCTATGCCTGAACTTGAATTTGCTTCCGGTTCTTGCCGGATATGTATTGTAGAAGTTGTTGGTATGCCAACATTGATTGCTTCGTGTACATACCCCGTAAGGGAAGGGTTGGAGATTTATACTAATAATGAAAGAGTTCTCAAAGCTCGTAAAATGACTTTGGAATTCTTGCTGGCCAATCACCCTCTGGATTGTATGACTTGTGAAAAGAGTGGTTCATGTATTTTAGAAAACCTGGCTTATGATTTTAGTATAAAGAAATCCAGATTTTCAAAAAATAAAAAAGAAAGTGTCATTGAAAAAAATAATCCGTTTATAATTAGAGAATTGGATAAATGTGTACTTTGCGGAAGATGCGTGGAAATATGCAATGAAATCCAGCAATCAAATATTATTGATTTTGGATACCGGGGAACAAAAACAGAAATTGTAGCAGAGGGAGGGGTTGACTTAAAAAATTCAAATTGCGTATTTTGCGGTCAGTGTGTCGCAGTTTGCCCGGTAGGTGCATTGATAGATAAAGAAGCACAAGGGAAGGGTAGAACCTGGGAGTTTAAAAAAGTAAAAACCGTTTGCAGTTACTGTGGATGCGGATGTAACTTTGATTTTAATATAAAAGAAGGAAAAGTAGCGAAGGTTACTTCTTACCCGGAAAGCACAGTTAATGGAATTAATCTTTGTGTTAAAGGACGTTTTGGTTATGATTATATTCACCGGAATGACCGATTAACCACTCCTCTCGTTAAGAAAAATGGTAGATTTGAGAAAACTAGCTGGGATGAAGCTTACCGGCTAATAAGTGATAAATTTACCAGGATCAAGAAAGAAAGTGGTAATGATAGCTTGGCTGTGCTATCTTCTGCCAAGTGTACCAATGAGGAAAATTATCTTCTAATGAAGTTTAGCCGAGCGGTTTTAGGAACCAATAATGTAGATCATTGTGCCCGTTTGTGTCATTCGGCAACTGTTGCTGGTTTAGCCCAGGCCTTTGGCAGTGGAGCAATGACCAATTCGATAAAAGAAATCGCTGATGCTTCAGCAATTTATTTAACCGGTTCGAATACCACCGAGAATCATCCTATAATTGCCCTGGAAATTAAAAAAGCAGTTACTAAAAATGGAGCAAAATTAATTGTAGCTGACCCCCGGGAAATAGAATTGGTTAAATATGCTGATATCTGGTTAAGACAGCGACCTGGTACCGACGTAGCTTTATTTAATGGATTGATGAATGTAATTATCAGTGAAGGATTAGAGGATAAAGAATTTATTGCGCAAAGAACGGAAGGATATGAAAAATTAAGAAAGACTGTGCTCAAATATACTCCCGAAATAGTAGAAAAAATTACCGGTGTACCGGCTGGAGATATACGAAAAGCAGCCAGGATTTACGCAACTGCTCCCACTGTTTCTTTAATTTATTCAATGGGAATTACCCAGCATACTACCGGAACAGACAATGTATTGTCTACAGCCAACATTGCCATGCTTACCGGCAATGTAGGAAAAGAAAGTGCCGGAGTCAATCCCCTGCGCGGTCAAAGCAATGTACAGGGTGCCTGTGATTTAGGTGCTTTACCCAATGTGTATTCCGGTTATCAAAAAGTAACTGATACTCAGGTTCAAGAAAAGTTTTCTAGAGCCTGGGGAGTAGATTTATCCGACAAAGCAGGTCTGACAGTAGTAGAGATTTTAAATGCTGCTCATGAAGGAAAAATTAAAGGCATATTTATTATGGCAGAAAATCCAGCCATGTCTGATCCCGATTTAAATCATGCTCGGGAAGCACTAAAAAGAGTGGAATTTTTGGTAGTGTCTGATATTTTTATGACCGAAACTGCTGAACTGGCAGATGTAATCTTACCAGGAGTTACTATTGCAGAAAAAGACGGGACTATCACTAATACTGAAAGACGGGTTCAAAGAATTAGAAAGGCCGTTGAACCTGTCGGAGAATCTAAACCGGAGTGGCAGATTATCTGTGAATTAGCACAAAAGATGGGTTATGCCATGAATTATAATGACCCGGGAGAGATAATGGAAGAGATTGCCCGGGTTACCCCTATTTATGGGGGGATGTATTATAACCGATTAGATAATGGCGGATTGCAATGGCCTTGCCTTGACGCCAACCATTCGGGAACCAAATATTTGCATAAGGATAAATTCAGTCGCGGAAAAGGAAAATTCTTTGCAGTAGAGTTCAAAGAAGCTGTCGAATTACCAGACGAGGAATACCCTTTCCTCTTTACTACCGGCCGGGTATTATACCATTTTCACACCGGAACTGTAAGTCGGAGATCTAAAGGATTAAATGAGATATATCCGGAAGCATTGGTGGAGATTAACCCTCACGATGCGCAAGAGCTAAAGGTCAAAGACGGAGAATTTATTGAAGTAACTTCTCGTCGAGGAAAAATTAAAGTTAAGGTAAAAATTACAGAAAAATCAGGAAAAGGTGTGCTGTTTATGAGTTTCCATTTCCACGAAGCAGCAGCAAATCTACTTACCAATGCTGCCCTGGATCCGGTAGCCAAAATTCCCGAATATAAAGTATGCGCGGTAAAGATCAAAAAAGCAGCAATAAAATAATCTCTCTGGCATCTTTCATTTTTTTCACGCGATACTCGATACTCGATACCGATTTTTAGCTTTATAATCGAGACCGAATGGTATATAATATGGAAATTAAAAAGAATGAAAAAAATCCTCAATTAACAGCGATTATTCTGGCAGGGGGCAAAAGCACCAGAATAGGTTCGGATCAAAATAAAGCAATACTCAAACTAAATGGAAAATGCCTTATCGATATAGTAATATCAAAACTCAAGCACATAGTAGGTAATAATATTATTATAGTCGGTCCTCCGGAGAAGTACCCCACTTATAAACAAGTAGTACCAGATTTATTTAATCAAAGAGGTTTTTTGGTAGGACTATATTCCGGATTGAAAGCATCTGCTTCTCGATACAATTTGGTAGTAGGTTGTGATATGCCTTTTTTAAAGGTGGAGCTGCTACAATATTTGGAGGACAAGATTGATTCTAACGATATTATTATTCCTCGTTATGCCAAGAGTTATATCGAACCCTTATGCGCCATTTATAGCAAAGATTGCATGGAAATTATGAAGAGAAATATCGAAGCCGGGATTTTATCGATTAGAAAAATCTTTCCTTATTTAAAAGTTGAGTATATTGAAGAAAAAGAGATAAAGGTTATTGATCCGGAGTTAAATTCCTTTTTTAATATTAATTACAAAGAAGATCTTATTAGGGCAGAAGAATTGATAAAAGGAAGCGAATCTAACAATTAAAGGAAAATTATATGGAAAACAGAGGAGTAAAAGTAAATTTAATTCGAATCAGAGACTGCAAGAAAGAAAAAGTTACAGATTTGGTAACAAGAGAAGCTACTTTTACCATCTTATTAAATAAAAAAAAGTTAGTTACCTTAAATTGCAGTCCGGAAAAATACAAGTATTTAGGATTAGGTTTTTTGTATACTTCTGGTATTTTACAGAAAAAAGAGGATATTGTATCCTTTGATGTGAACGAAAAACAAAATCTGATGAATGTAAAAATTAAAGATACTTTTTTGCATCCAGATGATATTATAAATAGAAATTTAGGGGTGGGAAATCACCGAAGGAACGAAGAATCAGAAGAATATCTTTTACCTGTTAACAGTTATTTAATGCTTAGCAGTAATAAGGTATTTGCTCTCATTTCTGAGATGCAGACAAGAGCCGATTTATTTAAATTAACCGGAGGGGTGCATAGTTGTGCATTAGCAGATAAAAATGGGTCAATAATATTATTTTGCGAAGACATAAGCCGTTACAATACTATTGATAAAATATTAGGAGAAGCACTTGTAAATGACATTACCACCGGAGATAAAATAATTTTAACCTCTTGCCGTATTACTTCCGGAATTATAAAAAAGATTATCGTTGGTATGCTGCCAGTGATTATTTCTCGAGCTGCTCCAACAGATAAAGCTATCGGACTAGCTGACAGAGCAGGAATAACTTTGGTAGGATTTGTTCGAGGGGAAAGAATGAATATTTACACTCACTCCGAACGAATAGAAGTTTGATTATTAATATAGGGGATGGTAGAACAGATTATGCCAGAAGAAGAGATAATTATTGCAATTGATCCGGGAACTAAAAAATGCGGCTATGCAGTAGTGGATTCTAATTTAAGCGTTTTACAAAGAGAAATTATTTCCATAGATAAGATAACAGATACTATTGAAAATAGTTTAAATATTTTCAAGATTAACAAAATTATTTTGGGAAACGGTACAAATTACAAAAATATTGAAAAGGCCTTAAAAAATAATTTTTCCAAATTACAAATATTTCTGATTGAAGAAGAATTCAGTACTTTGGAAGCAAGAAAAAGATACTTTAAGGAATGTCCGCCAAAAGGAATCTTTAAACTAATCCCTTTGTCCTTAAGGGTGCCTCCTTGCGATTATGACGATTTTGTAGCAATTCTTTTAGCAGAAAAATATTTTAAAATAAGTCGTTAGTATTTGGTTAATTAATTAACTGGTTAGCTAGTTAATTGGTTTAAGATTAAATCCTTAATTAACTAACCAACTAACCAGGTAACTATTTGCCTTATTGATGATTGATAAATTAAAAGACCATAAAATAATTAGAAAATTATTAATTAACATTTAAAATAATCACGGAGGAAAAGAAAATTGACCAATGTAAAAGTCTTTACCAATATTTTAAAAGCAAATGATAGTATAGCTCAAAAAAACAGGGAAATATTTAATAAAAATAAAGTTTATACCATTAACCTAATGAGTTCTCCCGGGTCTGGTAAGACCAGTCTTTTGGAAAGAACGATAGATTCACTAAAGAATGAATTAAAGATTGCAGTTATCGAGGGAGATCTCCAAACTACTAATGATGCAGAGAGGATAGGAAAATATAACATCCCGGTGACTCAAATAAACACTGACGGAGCCTGCCATCTTGATGCCAATATGGTAGATGGCGTATTGGGCAACTATAATTTTAAAGAAACAGACCTTTTTGTCATCGAAAATGTAGGCAATTTAGTTTGTCCGGCAGGATTTGATTTAGGGGAAGATGATAGGGTAGTGATGGTAAGCATTCCCGAAGGAGACGACAAGCCTATAAAGTATCCGGTGATGTTCCGTAAAGCAAGTGTGGTTTTAATAAATAAAATTGATTTATTGGCTTATACAAATTTCAACATAGCAAAAATAAAGAAAGATTCTTTAAATATAAATCCTAATTTAAAAATATATGAAATTTCCTGTCAGACAGGTGAAGGGTTAGATAACTGGTTCGATTGGTTAAAAGAACAAGTAAGCAAGAAGTTAACTGGTTAACTGGTTACTTGGTTAATTGGTTTGAAATACAAGAAAAATACTTATACGCGTAACGTACGCGACGCTAATTTATTCTGAATACTGGATTCTAAATCCTAGCTCCTGATTGCTGATCCTTATTTTTTATTTTCTTAACTAGCTAACCAGGTAACCAACTAACTAGCTAACTAAATAAATATATTTTGTAATTTATGCTATAAATTTCATTAAAAAGTGGTTATTCAATGAAGATTAGAAAAAATATAATTATTAAAGGTATTGTCCAGGGGGTCGGATTTCGACCCTTTATTCATAAACTAGTAAAAAATTACAATCTGCCAGGTTGGGTCCTTAATTCAAATCAGGGTGTGGAAATAGAAGTTGAGGGAAAAATAGAAGAGATAAATAGTTTTGTTAGTAATATAAAAGAGAAACTCCCCCCTTTGGCCAAAATAGAAAAAATAGAAGTAAGACAACTTTCTTTGGTGGGTTATAAAGAATTTTCCATCAAGAAAAGCATAGTAAAAGAAGAGGACAGTTTTGTCCTGGTCTCTCCGGATATAAGCATATGCGAAGACTGTCTGCAAGAGTTATTTGATTCTCATAATCGGCGCTTCCGTTACCCCTTTATCAATTGTACTAATTGTGGTCCTCGTTTTACCATTATCAAAGATATCCCCTATGACCGTAAAAAGACTACGATGAACAATTTTATAATGTGTTCTTTGTGTCAAAGCGAATATGATAACATAGAAGATAGAAGATACCATGCTCAGCCAAATGCCTGTGCTGATTGCGGCCCACAGGTATCCCTTTATTACAATAAAAGAAGAATAGAAGGTATTAACCCAATAAAAGAAGCTGTCAAACTCTTGAAGGAGGGTAAAATTGGAGCAATTAAAGGATTGGGTGGTTTTCATTTAGCTTGTGATGCTACCAATGATAAGGCAGTTGCAAGATTGCGAAGGTTAAAAAATAGAGAGGCAAAACCTTTTGCCTTAATGTCTTTTAATTTGGAAAAAATTATGCAATATTGTAAAGCTGGAGAGAAAGAAAAAGAATGGTTAATGAATCGGGCTCGGCCGATTGTTCTTTTAAAAAAGAGAGTGGACAGTTTAATTTCTCCCTCTGTAGCTCCGCACAATAATTATTTGGGGGTAATGTTACCTTATACCCCCCTTCATTATCTATTGTTAAAAAATAATTTTGCTGCTTTAATAATGACAAGTGGCAACATTGCCGATCAACCGATAATTGCCGATAATCTGGAAGCCTTGGAGAAGTTAGACGGGATAGTTGATTTTTTTCTTTTCTATAATAGAGATATTTTTAATCGGTGCGATGACTCTGTAATAAAAGCTATAAATGGCGAAAAGGTGTTTTTTAGAAGGTCAAGAGGTTATGTGCCTTACCCCATAATGCTTGATTTTAAATTAAGGGAAGTGCTGGCATTGGGTGGAGAATTAAAAAATACCATTAGTTTTTCTAGAGAAAATTACATTTTTCCCAGTCAGTATTTGGGGGACTTGAAGAGCGCAGAAACTTTGGAATTTTTTAAAGAGTCTATAAAAGTTTTTGCTAATATGTTTAAAATGAAACCGAAAATTATTGCCTGCGACCTTCATCCCGATTACTTATCCACTCAATATGCAGAGGAAATGAAAGTTAATAAAAGATTAGAAATTGTAAAAGTTCAGCATCATCATGCCCACATTGTAAGCTGTATGGCTGAAAACAATGTTAAGGAAAAAGTGATTGGTGTAGCTTATGATGGAACCGGTTATGGAGACGATGGTAATATATGGGGAGGAGAATTTTTACTGTGTGATCATAAAAAATATTCTCGGGTAGGCTATTTAAAATATTACCCCTTACCCGGGGGGGATAAGGTTATTACGGAGCCTTGGAGAATGGCATATAGTTATCTGTATTCTATCTATGGCTCAAAGGCAAAAATACTCGATATAGATTTTATCCGCAGAATGGATTATGGTAAATTATCTATCATTGAAAAGATGATAGATAAAAATATAAATTCTCCCTTTACTTCCAGTTGCGGACGCCTTTTTGATGCAGTCTCTTCGTTGATTGGAATAAAAGATGAGATAAGTTACGAAGGGCAGGCAGCAATGGAATTAGAATCATTTTGTGCATCCGGGATAAAAGGGAAATATAATTTCTGTGTATACATGGAAGAGGAGAAATTTATCATTGACCCTCAAGAGATTTTTATCGATATAATTAAAGACCTTAAAAAAGGATTGGATAAAAAAATAATAGCTGCCAAATTTCATAATACTGTAACCGAGTTTACGGTAGATTTATGTGGTAAAATAAGAGAAAATACCGGAATTAATAAAATTGCTTTAAGCGGAGGGGTATTTCAAAATAAATATTTAACCGAGAAAGTGATTTTCTCATTAGAAGATAAAGGGTTTGAAGTATATATTCAGAGAAAAGTCCCACCTAATGATGGGGGAATATCTCTGGGACAGGCAGTAGTAGCAGGATGCGAATAGTTAGCTAGTTACTTAGTTAATGAATCAAGATCAAACCAATTAACTAATTAACCAGGTAACCAAAAAGAGGAGGCAAAAGAAAATGTGTTTGGCGATACCGGGAAAAGTCAAAAAAATATTTGATGACCATACAGCTGAAATAGAAATCGGGGGAATTGTTAAGAATGCGAGCCTAGATCTAATTCCTCAAGCTGCAGTGGGTGATTATGTGCTCTTGCATGCTGGTTTTGCCATTGAGGTTATTGACCAGGAAAAAGCTTTGGAAATATTTAGGGCTTGGGAGGGGAAAGTAGATTGAGATATATTGATGAGTATAGAAATAAAGAAATAGCCCGGAAAATTCTCCGACAAATTAAAAGTATTTCCAATAAAAAGATTAACTTAATGGAAGTTTGTGGAACTCACACCGTAGCTATATTTAGAAATGGCATTAGAAAGCTGCTCCCCTCAAATATTAATCTTATTTCCGGACCGGGCTGCCCGGTATGTGTTACCCCCATCCCCTACATAGATGAGATAATCGCTCTATCCAAGAAAGAAAAATTTATCATAACTACTTTTGGTGATATGATGAGAGTTCCCGGTTCCACCTCTACTTTGGAAAAAGAAAAAACTAATGGAGCAGATATCAGGATCGTTTACTCTACTTTAGATGCTATAAAAATCGCTCAGGATAATTCTTCTAAGGAAGTTATATTTATGGGAGTGGGATTTGAGACGACTTCTCCCACTATTGCCAGTGCTGTGTTAAAATCCCAGGAAGAAAAGATTGGTAATTTTTCTGTTTTGAGTGTTGCAAAGATCATACCTCCCGCAATGAAAGCCTTATTGGAAGGCAAAGAAGTTAACATTGATGGCTTTATCTGTCCGGGTCATGTAAGTGCAGTTATTGGGAGCCAACCTTATAACTTTATTGCTATTCAGCATAAAATACCCTGTGTTATCTGTGGATTTGAGCCCCTTGATATTCTGCAGAGTATTTATATGCTGGTTAAGCAGGTCGAAGATGGCAGGGCAGAGGTAGAAATACAATATGAACGGGCAGTCAAACCTGAAGGAAATAAGATTGCATTGGATAAAATTAACGAGGTATTTAAGGTGGTCGATTCCGATTGGAGAGGAATAGGTAATATCCCCCTCAGCGGTTTGGAGATAGAAGACAAATATAAGCAATTTAATGCCAGAAAATTTAAAGCAGAAATTGAGGAAACCAAAGAACCAATAGGGTGTCGTTGCGGGGAAGTATTAAGAGGGGTAATAACTCCACCGGAATGTTCTCTTTTTAGGAAAGTTTGCACTCCCGAAAATCCTCAAGGAGCGTGTATGGTTTCAACCGAAGGAACTTGCGCCGCCTACTACAAGTATAATTAGTGTCGCATATCGAGAAGAAAATAGTATCTCGAATCTCATAAATCGTATCTCGATATTAGTTAGCTGGTTAATTGGTTACTTAGTTGAGAAAAAATATATAATAAATTAATATTAAACTAACTAACTAACTAACCAAGTAACTAACTAACTAACTAACTAACCAAGTAACTAACTAACCGATACTGACTGGGTAACTGGCTCCCAAACATAAACGACTAAAGAAGGAAGGAAAGGTTAAACGTGAAAGAAGATAAAATATTATTAAGTCATGGAAGCGGGGGGAAATTATCTTTTAATCTAATAAAAAAATTATTTTTATCTAATTTTAATAACCCTCACTTAGAAAGGCTTAACGATGGTGCAATATTGAATATCGAAGGATTAAAATTGGCGTATACTACAGATTCTTATACGGTAGATCCTCTGTTCTTTAAGGGAGGGGATATTGGGGAGCTGGCAGTTTACGGTACGGTAAATGATTTAGCTATGTGTGGAGCAACTCCTCTATATCTAAGCTGTTCTTTTATTATTGAAGAAGGGTTTCCTTTAAGTTTATTAGAAAAAATTGTTATAAGCATGAAGTCGGCATCGGCAATCGCCAAGATAGATATTGTTACCGGGGATACTAAAGTAGTAAACAAAGGTGCCGCAGATAAAATATTTATCAATACCTCGGGTGTGGGAATAGTAAAAGAAGGATTGAATATTTCCGGAAGTAATGCTAAAGTTGGAGATGTAGTTATGATAAATGGTCCCATTGGTAGCCATGGGATTGCGGTTTTATCGGAAAGGGAAGGCTTGAAATTCGAAACAGATATAAAAAGCGATACTGCTCCGCTCTCTTCTTTAGTGGCAGATATTTTAAAAGTGAGTAAAAATATCCATGTTCTAAGAGATCCAACACGAGGGGGCTTATCTACTACATTAAATGAAATAGCATCATCTTCAAAGGTAGATATTGAGATAAACGAGGGCGATATTCCGATTCAGGAAGAGGTTAGAGCGGCTTGTGAAATATTGGGTTATGACCCTTTGTATCTGGCCAATGAAGGGAAAGTAGTGGCATTTGTCCCTTCCGAAATTGCACCGGAAGTATTTAAAAAGATGAGGAAGAATAAATTCGGAAAAGAAGCAAAAATTATCGGTAGAGTAGTAAGGAAATCGGAGGGAAAAGTTTATCTTAATACTGTTATTGGCGGAAAAAGAATAATCGATATGTTAACCGGGGAGCAATTACCCAGAATATGTTGAAAAAAGTAAGCTGGTTAATTGGTTACCTGGTTATTTAGTTAAGAAAATAAAAGATAAAAATCAGCAGTCAGGAACCAAAATTTAGAATCCAGTATTTAAAATTACTTTAAGCTATAAGAGTATATTCTAACCAGCTAACTAATGTAATTGATAAATTTAAATAGAGGTGGTAATAAATTATGAACAAAAACGAGGAAAGCGCTTATGTTAAATTAGCACGAGAGACGATTGAAAATTATATAAAACAGGGAAAAATAATTACTCCTCCCCTGGGCCTTCCAGAAGAGATGATTAGTCAAAAGGCAGGGATATTCGTTTCTCTCAAAAAATTTGGTGATTTAAGAGGGTGTATAGGAACTTTTATGCCCACTCAGGAAAATATTGCCCAAGAAATTATAAAAAATGCTATCAGTGCTGCAGTTGATGACCCTCGTTTTTCTCCGGTAATAGCTTCTGAATTAGGTGATTTAATTATTTCGGTGGATATTTTATCTCCTCCTGAAGAAATTTCTGATATCTCAAAGCTTGATCCAAAGAAATACGGGGTAATTGTTAGCAGCGGGCACAAGAAAGGTTTATTGTTACCTGATTTAGAAGGTGTGGATACAGCAGAGTACCAGATTGATATTACCAAACGTAAAGCGGGAATTTATCCCAGTGAAAAAGTTAAGCTATATCGCTTTGAAGTGAAAAGATATCATTAAATTAGTTAATTGGTTAATTGGTTACGTGGTTAACTGGTTAAGAGAATAAAAGATAAAAATCAGTATTCAGGAACCAGAAGTCAGAATTCAGAATAATAAATAACTTAAAGCGAAAAAAGAGCTGATAAAATTAGTATCTCGCATGTATGGTTTTCCGGTTAAGGATTAGTTAACCAGTCGTTAAGTAAGATAGACATATGGCAGTACGCCCCTACTTACTGAAAACCGAGAACTGAAAACCTGTATTTTTCTTGTATCTTTAACCAATTAACCAGCTAACTAACTAACTTACTAGCGAACTAGTTCGCCATAAGAGGTGATTTTTAAAATGAAAGAAGCCTTATTTTATAGATTAATTGATAAAGACAAAGGGATTATAAAATGCTTGCTTTGCCCCAAAGAATGCCTGATAAAGAAGGGACAGGTTGGTTTTTGCCGAGCCCGGGAAAATATAGATAACCAACTTTATTCTTTAATCTATTCCAAAGTTTCCTCTTACGGAATGGATCCTATTGAAAAAAAACCGCTTTATCATTTCTATCCAGGGACAATGGTTTTATCACTGGGTACCATAGGCTGTAATTTTACATGTGCTTTTTGCCAGAACTGGACTATTTCTCAAGCAAACATAAAAGATGTTCAAGTAGAAGCGTTATCTCCTGAGCGGTCAGTACAGATAGCCCTACAGAATAATTCTCTAGCAATATGTTATACTTATTCTGAACCTTTAATCTGGTATGAATATATTTTAGATACTGCCAGGTTAGCTAAAAAAAATAACTTAAAAAATATCTTGGTTACTAACGGATATATTAATAGTGAACCCCTTATTAAACTTTTACCTTTTATTGATGCTATGAATATTGACCTTAAATCTTTCCGAAATTCCTTTTATCAAAAATATTCTAAAGGAAGCCTTTCTCCTGTACTGCGTACTATCGAGCTTTCTAAAGAATATTGCCATATAGAAATAACCAATTTAATTATTCCCGGTTTAAATGATAGCGAAGAGGAAATTAAGGAGATGGCGGATTGGATTTCTTCTTTAAATAAAAATATACCTTTGCATTTTTCTCGTTATTTCCCCTGTTACAAGATGAATATTTCGGACACCCCAATTTCTACCTTATATAAAGCACGAAATATTGCCCAAAAAAAAATGAAGTATGTATATATAGGGAATATTTGGGACGAGGAAGCCAACACTACTTATTGTGGTAATTGTAAGAACCTTTTAATTAAACGAACGGGTTATAATATTATTAATATGGGTTTGGATAAAGATGGAAAATGTAAATCCTGTGGTGAAAAGGTAGCTCATCTTTAAATGATAATGATTTTTATGAGTATTTAGCATTTCTAAAAAAGTAAGATGAATGAATATATGCAGGTATTGGATTTAAAATCAATATCTAGCTTGGTATATAATTAACTTAAGCTTCATCGTAATGAAGTTTTGCTCTAATGATAATCAACAAAGTGTTAAGCAAACAAATTAAGTAGGGGATAATTATATTTATTATGTATAAAAAAGGTATTAGATTAGTTTTAACCTTCTTCGTGCTCATGAGTTTTTGGTTGGTTCTCAGTCAAAATCTTCGACCAGTTTCTTTACTTGTTGGCGCTCTTTTTTCGTTTCTGGTTGCCTTATTGAGCTACGATTTTTTTATTAAATCATACGAGGGTCCGCGCGGAAGAGCTATTCGAACGATTTGGTTATTGCTTGTTTATGTTTTTGTTCTACTTTACGAGATGTTTCTTGCCAGCATTGATGTAGTTTATCGAGTTATCACTATGGATATCAATCCAGAGGTGGTTATGATAAAAACAGACATAAAATCAGATTTAGGTATTGTGCTATTAGCAAATTCTATAACCTTGACACCTGGCACTATCACCATCGATATCGAAGGTGATCATCTTTACGTCCACTGGTTGTATGCACGTACAACCCATTTTGAACATGCAGCAGAATTCATCAAAGGGCGATTCGAATACTGGTTAAGGAGAATATTTATATGACCGCTGTGTCTATTATTATTACTGTATTAGGTATAACTGCTTCACTTGCTCTTTATAGGGTTATTTTTGGGCCAACACCATGGGATAGACTAATAGCCGTTAATCTTATCTCCTCTAAAGTAGTTTTGATCATGGTAGCTGCTGCAGTATTCTTCGAACGAAGGATATATCTGGATGTTGCACTGGTATACGCCATTATAGGTTTTGTAAGCATAATTGCTATTAGTAAATTTTTAGAAGGTGAGGGAACCAACAAAAAATGATAGACTACCTATTTATATTTTTGGGCTTAGTTTTTATATTTTTTGGCACACTGGGCATTATTCGCTTTCCTGATATTTACACTAGATTACAAACCAGCTCAAAGTGCGATGCTGCCGGCGCCATTGCATTGCTTTTCGGTTTAATACTGAAGGAAGGTTTAGATTTATTCTCCTTGAGGATATTGATAATATTGGTTTTTTTACTATTTACCAATCCGGTAGCCTCACATGCCATAGCGCGCTCTGCTGCTATCAGAGGGATAAAGCCATGGCGGAAGAAAAAGAAATGTTAAAGGAGGTAGCAGATTAGAGCTGCGAAATTATGCTAATTGTATTCTTGATAATGTTACCCGTGCTTGCTTTAATGGCACTGGAAATAAAGAATCTATTAAGTGCAGTAATAGTACTATCTGCATTTAGTCTTGTATTATCTTTAATATTTTACTATCTACATGCTCCCGATGTAGCTATTGCTGAGGCAGCGATAGGTTCCGGATTTGCTACAGTCATATTTCTAATTGCTATCAAAAAAAGAGGCATACTTATTATGTTAACCTATCCACATAGCCGCTTTTTCTATTATGATGATAAGGGTAGACCAGCTGGCTTTGATTACGAAATTTTATCACTATTTGCCAGAAAATTAGGTATCGAGTTGGAAGTAAAACACGTAAAAGATTGGCAAGAACTCATCCCACAGCTCATATCAGGTAAAGGAGATGTTATAGGTGCTGGCATGACTCGTCTGGATGAGCGTATGAAGCGGATCTGTTTTTCTGATGGTTATTTCCCAACCAAAGTAGTAATAGTAACTAATTCAAAGAACACCACACTGAACTCTCTTGGCGATCTAAAGGGTAAAATTGTTACCTCTGTTAAGGACACTTCCTATCTGTCTGCATTGCAATCAGTTGAAGGCATTAAAATTGATATATACTTCTCCGAGCCAAACTCATTATTACAAGCAGTATCCGAAGGTAGAATCGATGTCGTTGCTGTTGACCTACCAGAGGCATTAATAGGGAACTTATTTTATCCTAATCTGAAAACTGTTGATACCATTACTGGCTTGCAACAGTACGGATATGGTGTATCTAAAGATAAACCAGAACTGTTAGCAGAATTGAATTCTTTCCTAAAAGAGATCAACGAGGATGGCACCTATCAAAAAGTGTATAGTGAATACTTTCATTAAATAATATTTTATGGAATAAGGGATATCCAAAGAAATGAAAAAAGTTTTTTTTATTATTATAATTATTGTAATGGCCTTATTATTTATCTTATCTGTCGATATAGAATATGGCAATCCGAAGAATCTGGATATCGCTAATTACTATATCGATCAGGGTCTGCATGATACCGGAGCAATAAATCTGGTTGCGGCTGTATATCTCGGTTATCGTGCGTACGATACCCTTATTGAGACAATAGTCTTATTTACAGCAGTAGCAGGAGTTATATTCTGTTTACGGGGGAAAAGATAAATGGGGAGTTCAAAGATAATTAGGACTATAGCCCAGAAGTTATTTCCTTTCATCGTGCTTTTTGGATTTTATCTGTTATCACATGGGCATCTATCGCCAGGTGGTGGTTTTCAAGGTGGAGTTGTGCTCGGTACAGCTATAATACTCTTATCGCTCTCTCATAGTATAGAACAAACGGAAAAGAAATTTAAGAGTAGGTGGCTAAACATGTTAGAGAAATTAGGGATATTAATCTTAATCTTTTTAGGTTTTCTGGGTATATTTTTCGGCTACTACTTTCTGAGCAATTTTTTGCCATTGGGTAAATCAGGGCAGATTACCAGTGGCGGGTTGATGTTACTTTTTAACATAGCCATCGGTATCAAGGTAGCTGCTGGTGTTTCAGTTATATTCTATGCATTAGTTAGGTATAGAGGTGAAATATGAATCCCATAAATATCAGCCTTTTAGTCTTTATGATAGGCTTGTATGGTGTAATAAGCAAAAATAACCTGATTAAAAAAATTATCGGGCTAACTATAATGAACGGCAGTATTGTGTTATTTTTTATAGGTATAGGCTTCAGGAAAGTTGGGTTGGCACCAATATTGGAGAGGGGAACGACTAGCGGTATCTCCACTACTATACTTGTTGACCCATTGCCTCAAGCGTTGATGCTTACAGCTATTGTCATCGGTATTTCTGTGACTGCTTTGGCATTAGCACTGATAGTGAAAATCTATGCCAAATACAAGACTTTAGATATCCAGCAACTATCAAAGGAGCGTTAATTATTTGTCAATTCATGTCCCCATCCTAATTATAATATTACCGCTTCTGGCAGCATTTCTCGTGTTACTTACCAGAAAGTATAAGATTATACTTTCAATTGTTAGCATTATAGCTTCTATTGTTTTTGTATCGACTCTATCATCTCGGATTCTATCTGGCGATAAGATAACATACCATCTTGGAGGTTGGCGAGGTCCACTGGGCATAAGCTTGGCAGTAGATGGTCTAAGCTTTTTTTTCTCTTTGATAGTACTGGGTTTAGGGTTATTAGTCATTATATATTCCATATCTGAAAAGCACTATGGCAGAACATATTATTTTTTACTGCTTGTTTCGTTAAGTAGTATGATCGGTGTGATTTATACTGCGGATATATTCAATATGTACGTCTTCTACGAACTTTTATCTCTCGCCGTGTATTTGCTCATTGCCTATCCCAAGACAGGAGTGACTTTAAGGGCTAGCTTTAATTACCTTATTATGGGCGGCGTGGGGCTATCTTTCTTCCTGTTGGGAGTTGGTTTTCTTTACGCCATGGCTGGTACGTTGGATATATTTCATATAGCTGGACGGCTGCCGGCTGCGTTTGATTCTAGCGCACAGATGGTGCTCATGTCCTTTGTGCTCATAGTTACTGGAATGGGTATAAAAATAGCTGTGTTCCCACTTCATGGCTGGTTGCCGGATGCGCATTCTATGGCACCCTCACCTGTTAGCGCACTACTTTCCAGTGTTGCCGTGAAGATAGGCATTTATTGTTTGATTAGAGTGGTCTATACTGTATTCAGTACAGAAATATTTCTTTTTATTAGCAGCCATAATATATTGATAATTTTGGGAGTAGTTTCACTTTTATTTGGTGCCAGTATGGCATTAGCACAGAAAGATTTGAAACGATTGCTGGCATATTCGACTATTAATCAACTTGGAATTATGCTTATCGGTCTGGGTATCGGAACCGAGTTGGGGCTCACCGGTGCACTGTTTCATGTTTTGAACCATACTATAATGAAGGGTACACTATTTTTTTGTGCAGGTATAATGATTGCTGAGACTGGCACGAGAAATGTGAAAGAGCTCAATGGCTTTAGCAGAAAACAACCGGTTATAACCTTCGCTTTTGTTATAGCCTCTTTGGGCATGATCGGTATACCCCCCATTAACGGTTTTGCAAGTAAATGGTTAATATGCTTAGCAGCTGTAGAGGCTGGCTACACTTTTATCGTAATGGTTATACTTACAGCAAGCGCGATCGCTGCTGCATATTATTTTCGTGTGATACAGGTGCTTTTTAGTGATCCGCTAAAACAAGATTCCATGCATGCCCTTGAAAGAGGGCAGGGAATTCATGGGGATAATCTTTTTAGAGTTTGGCCAATTTACATTTTAGCGGCTGGATGTCTAATTTTTGGACTCGTTCCAGCATTGGGCATATCCCTGGTAAAACCTGCGGTTAACTTGCTTTTATTTCATGTTATCCCGTAAAAAAATTGTTCAAATATAGAGATATTTTTATAAGGCGGTGAATTCCGGTTTTGAATTCTAATCTTCCACTTTTAGCAGTTGTTATCCCTTTTTTCTTGGCACTAATTATGGTGTTGTTTAGTAGGAGTAGATTTAATCGAGCTCAGCAACTTTGGTTTATATCAGTAATTATATTAATTGTAGTGATAGTAATGACTTATTTGCTTGGGCTCATGTTGTCTACTATTCTTAAAGGGAACACGATTTATAGTACCTTTTTGTCACAAATGGATCCATTTGGATTGTGCCTCCAGGTAGATGGATTAGGTGTTATTATGACTTTAGTTGGCTTTTTGTTATGGCTTGCGGTTTCTATATATTCCCTAACCTATATTAAAACTGATCTGGTTAGATACTATTCTTTGCTGTTGATTGTACTGGGAGCCGTTCAAGGTACGCTATTGGCCAAAGATCTTTTAACCTTCTATATCTTCCTCGAGATAACTGCTGTAGCTACATATCTTCTCATACTACATAAAAGGAGCGTTGACACATTACAAGCGGGTTACAAATATATACTTATGAATTTAATCGGCGCTTTTTTTATTTTTTTATCTATCATTTTGGTTTATGTAGAAACAGGTAACTATGACGTAATTATGGTGAATAAATCCGGTGGCCTTTTAGCAGCCGTACTATTTTTATTAGGTTGCTTTGTTAAAGCTGGCGTAGTCCCTTTACATACCTGGTTGCCGGATGCGCATCCCGCTGCACCGTCACCAGTCAGTGCATTTTTATCTGGCATGATGATAAAAATAGGTGCTTATGGCATAGTAAGATTTATTTTTCCCATATTGAATTTCGATTTAACTATAACCAACTTCGGAGAGGTATTAAGTTTGCTAATTATATTTATCGGAATAGCTTCTATGCTGATAGGTGTACTTCTGGCTTTGGTACAAATAGATGTTAAGCGGTTGTTAGCATATCATAGCATAAGCCAGATGGGATATATTCTATTGGGCATAGGGTTGGGAACCGAACTTGGTCTGACTGGCGGGCTATATCACCTGGTGAACCATGCGGTGTTCAAAGGATTGTTATTTTTGTGTATGGGGGCGGTCATCTATTCGACTGGTATGAGAAAACTTGATAACTTAGGTGACTTGTGGAAGAAGATGCCTATAACGACATTGACTTGTATTATTGCTGCCTTGAGTATTTCAGGTATTCCACCGTTTAATGGTTTTGCAAGCAAGATAGTACTAGCTGAAGCTGTAGCCAATTATAATTTTGTACTTAAATTTGTCATGATGACCACTGCTGCATTAACCTTTGCTTCGTTTCTTAAATTGATAAGTTATACCTTTTTCGGCGAATCTCAAAAGCAGTTGATAAGCATAAAAGAAGTACCGCTACCAATGAAGATACCCATGATAGTGCTAGCCACTTTATGTGTACTTTTAGGAATAAATGCACAATTTGTAATAAACATTTTTATCCCATTTGCAATTACTGATCTAATTCAACCCCGATTAATCTTAAAGATAGAATTCTGGACTCAAAGCACAGTTTTAGATACTTTATTTGTTATAATTTTAGGTACCGTTGTCTATATTACGGCTTCAAATTTGGGCATAATAGGTCGAAAAAAGAAAGAATTTGAGATAGGCAGTTTTATGGCAAAACTGAATAAGTATTTAAGCATAGATAGAATTTATTGTAGTATTGCAAGATTAGTAGATAAATTATGTAAGAAGTTTGATAACATGCAACCAAGAAATTTGAATATACACCTATCCTGGGTGATTATGATTTTGATTGCATTATTTGTAACCTTATTTCTTGTAATAGCTTAGTTTTTTATAAATCCCCCTTTTCCTATCTTATAGCGGATATTTCCTCAAAATCTTAGCAGCCAACTGATTAGTGAGCTAGTTATTTGGTTACTTGGTCAGTTGGTTAAGAAAATAAAGATAAAAAATCAGTAGTTAGGAGCCAGGAGCCAAGAGCCATTGGATATAGAGAAATAATGATGAGAAATATATGATAAGTAAATAGTTATATATACCAAATTGCAGGTTTTTCTCTTTTTACTATTTAAATACGAACGCGATATTCGATATAAATCAACTAAATGCTCTCCCTCAGGTCTCATAACTAATTAACCAGACAAACAACTAACCTGCTAACTGATATAATTGAAGAATTGGTAAACAGGCCAATCGGTGAATTAATTTATTGGTAAATTGCATTATCTTGCATCTCATACCCAGCAAACCAGGTAACCAATTAACTAACTAAGAAAGATATCTTAAATAAATATAGATTAGAGATATGATGAAATTAATAATAACTAGAGGGAAGGCTATTTTCACAAAATACCAGAATGGAATAGGTTGATTATTTTTTTCAGCAATATCAGCAACTATCAAGTTAGAGGCCGTTCCAATTAAGGTACCATTAGCTCCAATATTTGCCCCTAGGACAAGCACCCACCATAGCACGGCAACTGCAGTAGACTCAAGATGATGGGAAATATTTTCAATTATGGGAATAGTTAAGGCTACGATGGGGATATTATCGAAGAATGAGGACATGAAGGTAGATGATCCAAGAGTGATTAAGCTTAAAAAGTTTAAATTTCCTCCTGAAAAACTTAAGAGTTTAGAAGAAATGATTTCAATTAATCCATTTTCTACAAGAGTCCCCGCTAAGACATTTAATCCAATTAGAAAGAGAATTATCTTCCAATCAATTTGAGCATAAATTTCATCTGGTCTATCTTGACTAATGATCAGTAAAATTATTGCACCTGATAAATAAATTATGGCCAGATTTAGATTGATTATATGGGAAAAGAAAGATGCTATAAGAACGATACTTAAGATTAATAAAGAATTTTTAAATAGAACAGGATTGGTAATGGCTTTTTTTTCGTCAATTTTATTAAGACGGGAAATAATTTCTGTTGGAATATTATTTTTCTTGAGAGTATCTTTAAAACGATTAATGAGATAGAATATATTTACCATTACAAGTATTAACGATATTGGAGTCATATGATATATAAAATCGTAAAAATTAAGATTAGCAGCAGATCCTATCATAATATCAACTGGAGTTCCGATGTATGTCGCTAATCCACCGATGTTAGCAAATATAATTTCTGAAATCAGAAAAGGCAAGGGAGATATTCCCAAGATAAAGGTAATTGCCAAAGTAATATTTGCCAGAAAGAGCAGTGTTGTGATCTCGTCTAATATCGAGGAAAGAAAACCCGCCAAGAAAGAAAGGGTAATTAGAAGAATTAAAGGATTCCCCTTACTATATTTAATAACTTTTAGGGCTAAATATTGAAATATCCCACTCTCTTTTGTTATTATAGTAAAGGTCATCATTCCAATGATAATTCCTAATTTATTAAAATCTATATAAGTAATTGCCTTATCAAAGGTTATTAACCCTAAAACAATGGTTAAAATTGCCCCAAAAAAAGCAGAAGTTGCTCGAATTCGACGGTTGGTAAATATTAAAAAATAAGTTATAATTAAAACAATTAAGCAAAGAGTCAATTTAATCATTATTTAAAATTACCTTAAAATAGTTATTGTTTGATTTAAAAATGCTGTAAACCAAATTGCTATAAATTACATTAAGAAAAATTATAACATATAATATTTATTTATAAAACAGTAAAGTTAAGAAAATTTCGTTATACCGAGATATATTTATAAAAAAGGAGAAGCGGAAAATGTGGTTAGACTTTCTTTTCAAATCATTTTCAAAAAATATAGGAATAGATTTAGGTACTTCTACCACCCTTATACATATTAAAGGAAAAGGAATTGTTTTATATGAACCATCAGTTACCGCTTTTAGGGATGAGGGGAATAATATATTAGCAGTAGGGGAAGAAGCGAAAAAGATGATGGGAAGAACTCCCCAAGGAATATTTACCGTTAGACCTTTAAAAGAAGGTGTGATTGCTGATTTTGAAGTAACTGCCGAAATGTTAAAACATTTTATTAAAAAAGTTCATATTCCTAATCATTTTATCAGACCTACAGTTATAATTTGTGTTCCTTCAGGGGTTACTGAGGTAGAAAAAAGAGCAGTATCAGAAGTTGCCTATAAGTGTGGAGCAGGACGGGTGTTTTTAATAGACGAACCCATAGCAGCAGCTATTGGTGTGGGGCTTCCTATATTTGAGCCAATGGGAAATTTGGTAATAGATATAGGCGGAGGAACTTCCGAGGTAGCGATAATATCTTTAGGAGGGATAGTAATAAGCGAATTGAGTCAAGTTGCCGGAGATCACATCAATGAAACCATTGGTATATATGTTAAACAAACACATAATTTATATATTGGTGAATTAACTGCCGAGGAAATTAAATTTGGTTTATCTGTAGGTAGAGCAGATGAAGAAAATAGTAATTATGAGATTCGGGGGAGAGATAAAATTACCGGTCTTCCTAAAATAATTAATATTTCAAAAGATGAATTGAGGGAAGCCCTTTCTGAACCGCTGAGAATAATTGCGAATACAGTGAGGATGGCCTTGGAAAAAACACCTCCTGAATTAATTTCTGATATTGTGGATAAGGGGACAATCATGACTGGTGGGGGTTCACTTCTGACAGGATTACCGGAACTTTTACAAGAGGAGATAGGCATTCCGGTCTTTATACCCCCAGAACCAGTATACTGTGTGATTAAAGGAATAGGAAAGGCTTTAGACGATTTTGATTTATATCAAAGAGTATTAATTAGAGCACCTAAAAGAATTTAAATTAGCGTAGAGCGCATAGTTTGAAGAGTTGCTTGGTTACTTAGTTATTTGGTTAGTTAGTTGATGTGAATTAATATTACACTAGTTAACCAGGTAACCAACTAACCAGTTAGTGACTAATTAAATCAGGGAATTGATAAATTTGAAAAAATTTTTATCTCAACACAATGCCTTAGTAATTTTTGTTATATTGATTATTATAACTATTTTTATAATGACTATAGATTACCATGGCAAAATGTATCTTAAATGGGTTGAGAGTATCGGATTAAAACTCTTTTCGCCAATTAATCGGGGAATAAGTTTAGCTGCAGACAATACAAAGAACTACTTAAAGGCCTTGGCTGAATCCAAGGCAGTAAAAGAAGAGAACAAAGAGCTAAAAGAAAAAATTGAGATGGCTTATCAGGAAAATGCTATATTGAAAGAAAAATTAATAGCCTATGATAGAATGAAAAAGCTGTTAGAACTTAAAGAATCTTTTTCTTACGAAATGATCCCTTCTTTGGTAATTAGCAGGGAACCGGGAAATTGGTTTAACAGTATAATTATTGATAAGGGAACGGAAGATGGAGTAAGGAAAAACATGGCAGTCGCTACTTACCGTGGATTAGTAGGGAGAGTGATCAGTGTTGATTCACACACTGCAAAAATATTATTAATACTGGATCAAAGAAGTGCTGTAGGAGGCATGATTCAGAGGTCAAGAGATATAGGAGTAGTGAAAGGAAGCGAAAGTAATTATTGTTATTTGGAATACCTTTCCCATGATGCCGATATAAAAGTAGACGATATTGTAATAACTTCAGGATTGGGAAGTGTTTTTCCCAAGGGAATTGTTATCGGTAGGATCGCGGGAATAAAAAAAGAAAGCCATGATTTATTTCAAAAAGTAATAATAAAACCAGAGGTGGATTTTACTAAATTAGAAGAGATGTTTGTAGTGAAAAAAACCGAATAGAATTCGATTGAGATACTCGTTCTACATCGAATATGATATATCGCGTCTCTATTCCTGAATTATGTTTTTCTTAACGCAATACGCAATACGATATACTAACGACTAATTTAATGGAGGAATCATCATTTTTAAAGTAATAGAATTAGAAAATGGCTTAAGAATTGTAGTAGAAGAAATGCCTTACATGAAATCGGTGGCTATTGTTTTTGGAATAGGAGCTGGATCAAGGCATGAGGCGCGGAAGCATCAGGGAATTTCCCACCTTATCGAACATATGCTATTCAAAGGAACTACAAAAAGAAAGGATACCCTGGAAATATCTCAGGTCATAGAAGGTATTGGCGGAGAAATCAATGCCTCCACATCAAAAGAGATGACCCATCTTTATGTTAAAGTTCCGCGTGAACATTTTAAAACCGCCTTTAATGTGCTTGCTGATTTAATAACAGATTCTCTAATGAGAAAAGAAGATCTTTGTAAAGAAAAAAATGTAATTATTGAGGAGATTAGAAAATATCAGGATATACCGGAAGAGTTAGTGGAAATCTTGCTTGACAGGATAATGTGGAAAAATCATCCCCTGGGCAGATCTGTCCTTGGAAATGAAAAAAGCGTGATGAATATACAAAGGGAGGACGTCTTATCATATATAAACAGGTTTTATCGTCCTAATAATCTTGTTATAAGTGTTGCAGGTAATATTAAGACAAGAGAAGTAGTTCCGCTAATCGAGAAATATTTTAAAAAAAATGAGAAGGGTGGAATTAAAAAATATATTCCTGTAAAGGACAATCAGAAAACTGCACAAGTAGGAATAAAATTTAAAAAGAGCAACCAGACTCATCTTTCTTTTGGATTCTCGGGAATATCCCGATTGAATTCCGAAAAATACTCTCAGGATTTATTGGATATAATATTAGGTTCTGGATTAAGTTCCCGACTTTTTCAAGAAATAAGAGTTAAAAAAAGTTTAGCCTATGACATTCATTCCTTTATTCAGTATTTCAACGATACCAGTGCTTTTAATATTTATTCCGGTATCGATTCAGGTAAATTAAGGGACACTATCCGGACAATTTTAGAGGAGCTTAATAAAATAAAGGACAATAGTTTAAAAGAAGAAGAATTAAGAAAGGCAAAAGAAATGTATAAAGGTGCATTGTCTTTGAGTTTGGAAAGTACTTTAAGCAGGGCATTTTGGTTAGGGAATAGGGTTCTTTTATATGGCGAACCTTCAAATTTTGCTGAAATAAAAAGAAAAATCGAAGAAGTAAAACTACAGGACATTCAAAAAACGGCTCGAAATATTTTCACTAAAGATAAAATAAATTTATCTATCCTTGGCCCCTTTAAAGAAAAGAATAAAGAAGAATATGATTCTCTTCTACAAGAATTGTGATTTTATTTGGTTACGTGGTAAACAAGTTAAATGCAGTGATAAGTGATGAGTAATTTGTGATAGGCAATAAGTTTCGGGTTGCAGATTGCATGTTACAAGTTTAAAAAAGCCTTTATTTACAGTGAATTAAAAACAAAAAACTAGTTTTGGGTTTTTTGCAAATGCCTAACAACTATTTGTGAGTTTTAAATTACAATTTTTTGTTTTTAGCTTTAGGCTTCTAACCTATATGCTAAACGCTATACGCTCTACGCTATATTATATTATTAACGACCATTTAATTTGTGAATAAGGATGCAAAACATGCCCTTAAAATTAGGAATGGGAGATATTATAAGATTAAAGAAGAAACATCCTTGTGGAGGGTTCCATTGGGAAATTACCAGAACAGGCATTGATATTGGCCTAAAATGTCTTTGCTGCGGCAGAAAAGTCTTGGTTCCTAGGGTAAAATTAGAGAAGAAAATTAAAGAAATTATCCATAGAGATTAAGAAAAAAATCACATCTTTTAATTTTGAATCCTAAGTTTTTTCTCTAGTTCTTTTTCTTTACGCAATACGCAATACAATACGAATAAAAACTTGATATAGAAAATATCTGTGGTATAATATAAATCGTTTAATTTAATATTTTTTAATTTCCTTGCTCCTGAATAATCTTTTAGGGGCTGATTAGACCGAAAGGAGGTGTTAACAGATGAGAAGTTATGAAGTTATGCTTGCCATAAATCCCCAGTTAGAAAGCGAAGAGCTAGATTCCTTATTAGATAAACTAAAAAAGCTAATTACCCATGCGAAAGGAAAAATAACCAAGACAAATAAATGGGGTAAAAGGAAGTTGGCTTACGAAATTAAAGATTTCACAGAAGCAATTTATGTGGTTTTAAATTTCGATGTGGATGAAAAAATTATTCTTGAATTTGAAAGAGTTGCAAAATTAGAAGATAGAGTTATTAGATATTTATTAACCTTACAACCTGAAGAAAAAAAAGCTAAAAAAGATAGTTAATTAATTATTTATAAAGATACCAAACGGAAAAGGTAGAATAAAGGAGGAAAAATATAAATTAATGACACGATATAGTTCTTTTAGAAGACCACAAAGGAAAGTTTGTCTTTTTTGCAAAGAAAAAGTATTAGCTGATTATAAAGACATAGATTTATTAAGGAAATTTATTACCGAACAAGGGAAAATGCTTCCGCGTCGAGCAACAGGAACCTGTGCAAGACACCAACGTACACTGGCTATATCTATAAAAAGGGCAAGAGAGATAGGACTTCTTCCTTATGTAGCGAAGTAAATTAGTATATAAAGTATATCGAATATCGTATTGCATATATCGGTAAAACCCAAACAGTACAAGCGGTTGATATTCTGGATTCTGGCTACTGGCTCCTAGTTTCTATTTTCTTTATGAAATACGACATGCGAAATACGACATACGAAAATAATTTTAATTTAAGAGGTTTATTTATTGACTGAACAAATTCCAACTAAATCAATAGTTGAGGGTGCATTTTTAGCAGCAATTACTGCTGTTTTATTTATTATCAGTATATACATTCCCTTATTGGGTACAGTGGTAAGTTTTTTGTGTCCTCTTCCGATAATAATTTTATGTTTACGTCACAGTTTAAAGTTTGCTATCATCTCAACTATTATATCGGGGATTTTGGTAACCATTTTAGCTGGTCCACTGCAAGGACTTATGGTTTTGCTTGGTTTTGGAATATTAGGATTGACCCTAGGTTTTGGAATAAAAAAAGAATTATCCCTTACAGATATTATTATCATTGGAAGTATAGCTTCTCTTATTTCTAAAGGTTTAATCCTTTTAATTGGTTTTTGGGTCTTAGAACTTAACACTCTATTATTTGATTTCGAAGAGATAGACAGAATTATAACTCAATCTTTAAATTTTTATAAAAGTATGGGTTTATCTCCGGAGCAATTAGCTTCCCTAAAAGATTCCTTAACTCAAACTATAAGTATAGTAAGAATGGCATTCCCGGGAATGATTATTCTCGCTTCGATTTTTGATACTATTTTAAATTACTGGGTCGCGCGCTTAATTTTAAAGAGATTTGGATATAAGTTGGCGAACTTTTCGCTCTTTTCCAACTGGAGAGCCCATAAGTCTTTTTTTTGGAGTTATCTTTTGGGGATGGTATCTATAATTCTGGGAACAACTTACAAAATACCTTTATTAAATAAAATTGGAGTGAACATACAAGTTTTTTTTGCAGTGGTATTTTTGATTTATGGACTTTCTTTAACTGCTTTTATATTAGAGCGGTTTAAAATTAAAAATTTTTTGAAGTGGGTTATTTACATTCTGGTATGCCTTCAACCTATTTTATCCCAGATTGTTACCTGGGCAGCTATGCTAGATATATGGATAGATTTTAGAAAATTACTTACAACCAGAAAAGAATAAATTAGTCGTTAGTGAATAGTATTTAGAATATTAGCATAGAGCGTATACATTTAGTTAGCCAGATGGTTAGTCGAATAAGGATTTAGTATTAAATTCATTAACCAGATAACCAGCCAACTAATTAACTAATAAGTGTTGCTAAAAATGTCGGAAGAATTTATAATGAATAGAGAATAGAACAGGGAGGCTTAGAATATGAAGATAATTTTAAAACAAAATATTGGAAAAATTGGACAGGTAGGAGATGTAGTGGAAGTAAATGACGGTTTTGCCCGCAATTTTTTAATTCCCCAAGGCAAGGCTATTTCTTTTACCGTAGGCAATTTTAAACAAATAGAATATTTAAAAAAACAAGAAGCAGAACAAAAAGAAGGAGAGTTAAGAGAAGTTAAGGAATTAGCAGAAAAAATTAATAATGTATCACTGGAAATTAAAGTTAAAGCCGGGGAAGAAGGAAAGCTTTTCGGTTCTGTAACCAGTAAAGATATTGTTGAAACTCTATTTCAGGAGCACAAGATTGAAATAGACAAAAAGAAACTTAATTTAAAGGAATCCCTAAAAAAATTAGGTGTTCATATTGTACCAGTTAATTTATACAAAGATGTAACACCTCAAATTAAAGTTAATTTAATTTCTGATTCACTATCTGAGCAGGAAACAAAAGAAACAAAAAAGGAACAATAGGTCCGTTTCTCGAAATATAGCGTTTAGCGTAGTATAGCGTATAGTACTTAGGATACTGCAATAATTAATATTTAATGATTAGTGCGCAGGTCCTTGATTTATCAAGGCCATTAAACTCGGGTCGAATAAATTCGACCCCTACATTAAAAGAAATAATCCTTACAAAAGTAGTTTTGATTTTAGCTTATCTATACGCTAACCATGTACTAACAACTAGTTTAATATGGAGTTAAAAGATGGAATTAGGCAGGAATCCTCCTCAAAATATTAGTGCAGAACAGGCGGCTTTAGGTTCAATGCTACTTCAAGAAGAAGCCATCTTGCACAGTGTAGATATATTAAGACCCGAAGATTTTTATAAAAAATCTCACCATACTATTTTCAAGTGTATTCTTGAACTGTTTGAAAAGAGTAGAGGCGTTGATTTAGTTACTTTAACAGAAGAATTAAATAGGATAAATTTATTAGAAGAAGTCGGGGGAATTACCTATCTAACCAATTTGATTAATAGCGTTCCTACTGCTGCAAATATAGGGCACTATGTCAAAATTATCGAAGAAAAATCTATTTTGCGTAATTTGATTAATAGCGCTACTAAAATTATTTCAATGGGTTATGAAGAAAAAGAAGATGCGAAAATTTTACTGGACAAAGCAGAACATTTGATTTTTGAGGTTTCAGAGAGAAATTTAGGACAATCCTTCGTTCCCATTAAAGAGATACTTCAAGATAGTTTTGAGAAGATTGAAAATCTGTACCATAGAGATGAATTTATTACCGGGATTCCCAGCGGATTTGACGAATTTGATGATATTACTACCGGGTTTCAACCCTCCGAACTAATTGTTATCGCTGGTAGACCTGGAATGGGTAAAACAGCTTTTTGTATGAGTATTGCCCAGTATATTGCGGTCTCTAAAAATACACCGGTTGCCCTTTTTAGTCTGGAAATGTCAAAATCTCAATTAGTTCAAAGGATGCTTTGTTCAGAGGCGCGGGTTGATGCCCATAATTTGAGAAAAGGACGATTAGCAGAATCAGATTGGCCTACACTTTCAATGGCAGCAGGTCGATTAGCTTCCGCTCCTATTTTTATTGATGATACAGCCGGGATTACTTGTTTAGAAATTAAGGCCAAAGCCAGGAGATTAAAAGCTCAGCATAATCTTGGTTTAATAATGATAGATTATTTACAGCTTATTGCAAGTTCCGGTCGAGTAGAAAATAGACAGCAGGAGATTTCAGAAATTTCCCGTTCTCTTAAAGGTTTAGCGAGAGAATTAAATATTCCGGTAATAGCAGTTTCCCAATTATCCAGAGCAGTGGAACAAAGAACCGAAAGAAAACCTCGTCTTTCTGATTTGAGAGAGAGTGGAGCAATTGAGCAGGATGCCGATTTGGTTATTTTTTTATACCGGGAAGAATATTATAAGCCTAAAACTGAAAGAAAAGGCATTGCTGAGGTAATTATTAGCAAACAGAGAAATGGCCCTACAGGTCAGATAGATTTGGCGTTTGTAAAGGAATATGCAAAATTTGAAAATTTAGCTCGAATTCCTGAAGAGGATAGCGAGTATTAGGTAACAATATACTAATAATTTTCCACCCTAACGACTAACTTATCATTGACAGGCAGTAAAAAATATAGTAACATTTAGAAGCAAATTTTTTTAATTGCAAATATTTTTAGGGCCGTTAGCTCAGTTGGTAGAGCATCTGACTCTTAATCAGAGGGTCGCAGGTTCGAAACCTGCACGGCCCATCGTATAAAATGCCCCCATCGTCTAGGGGACAGGACACCGCCCTTTCACGGCGGCGACAGGGGTTCAAATCCCCTTGGGGGCACCAATTAATTTATTATAAAAAATGGGCGGATAGCTCAGTTGGCAGAGCACCTGCTTCACATGTAGGGGGTCACAGGTTCAAGTCCTGTTCCGCCTACCATTTTTTTGTGAGGATATGATGCCGGCGTAGCTCAATTGGCAGAGCAACGGAATCGTAATCCGTAGGTTGTCTGTTCAACTCAGATCGCCGGCTCCAAAATTTGTTAACTAGTTACTTAGTTAACTGGTTAACTGGTTTTTAGTTTTCAGCAAATATAGGCTTTTTGAACTCGCAACTTACAATATATACTTTAACTAGCTAACTAGCTAACCAACTAACTAGTTTCTTAAAAGGTAAAGAATGAATACTCCTAATTTGACTTCTCCTGCAGAAGTTACCAGACTTCTCACTAAATACGATTTTAAATGCAAAAAAAGGTTAGGTCAGAATTTTCTAGTAGATCAAAACACCTTACAAATAATTATTAATTCATTAAAATTAAATACAGAAGATTGTATTTTAGAAATTGGTACCGGTATCGGTACTCTAACCTCTGCATTATCCCCTTTAGCCAAACAGGTTATATCTGTTGAGAAAGATGAAAAATTAGCTCCTCTTTTAAAAGAAAGTCTTTCCTTCTATAATAATATAGAGATTATTTTCGAAGATATTATGAATTTTGATCTGAATAATTTTCTTGACCTGCAAAAAACAAAAGATAAAAAGATTGAAAAAATAGTTGGTAATCTCCCATACTACATCTCTCTATCTTTGATAAGGCAAATTCTTGAGCTTAACCGATCTTTGAAATTAGCTGTATTTGTGGTACAAAAAGAAGTAGGTGAAAGATTGATGGCTCAAGTAGGGAGTAAAAATTATGGTATATTTTCTCTTATTACCCAATATTATTCTAAGCCTCAAAAGGTGCATATTGTACCACCCACGGTATTTTTTCCTCAACCCAAAGTAACTTCGATGATAATAATATTAGATATCTATAAGAAGCCAGAAGTACAAGTAGGGAACGAAAAACTATTTTTTAATATAATAAGAGCTTCTTTTCAACAAAGGAGAAAAAGATTAATCAATTCTTTGTCTAATTATTTTAAGGGAGTAATTACTAAAACAGAAATAGAAAATATTTTATCTGAAACACACATTGACAAGAACCGTCGAGGAGAAACTCTGACTTTGGAAGAATTTGCCAAATTGAGCGTAGCGATGGGGGAATTTCTTTTTGACAATAAAAATCTATCATGTTATAATTTCTTCAACTAAAACCTTACAGAAAAGAACAAGGAATTGACAGTGCTAACTAATAAAATTGCAGAAAATAAAGACAGATATAATTTACCGAGAAGTGAAAAATATAAATACTAAATAGTTTATTCCAGAAACACAGTAGTTATTATTGCTGTGTTTATTTTTTGATAGAACGTTTAAATATTTGCTAAAATAGGGAGGTAATAGCAACTATGTGAATAATCTGGAGTAAATTAGTTAAAACAAAAACAATTAGGAGGTTGTGGCTAGGAACAGGAGTTTTATCAAACAAAAAGCTTTATCAGCAATAAAAAGGAAGAGATTGCATTTGTAAGGAATAATTATAGACAGAGAATATAACTAATCTTGATAATTTCAAAAAATAAAAATTAAAAAGGCGGTGCAATAAGTGGAAATTACAGATGTTAGACTAAGAAAAATAGAAACAGAAGGAAAATTAAGAGCGTATGTATCAATTACCTTTGACGATTCTTTTGTAGTGCATGACTTGCGAGTTATTGATGGCAATAAAGGCATGTTTGTAGCAATGCCCAGCAAGAGACTACCTAATGGAGATCATAAGGATATTGCTCATCCTATAAATACCGAGATCAGAGAAAAGATACAAAGTGCAGTTTTGGATGTCTATAACAGGGAACTGGAAGAGGCTCCTCAAGTTAAAACAGTAGAAGCAGTAGAAGAAGAAAAAGTAGAAGCAGTAGAAGAAGAGACAAAAAATAAAGAAGAAGGTCTATTTTAAGTAAACCACAAAATAAAAAGTATAGGTTTGGGGCGTAGCCAAGCGGCAAGGCACGGGAATTTGGATCCCGCATTCGAAGGTTCGAATCCTTCCGCCCCAGCCATATAAATTAATTTTGATTCGTTGCTTGGTTTCTTAGTTGATAAATTTTTATTAAACTAATTGAGTAATTAACTAGCTAAACAATATATTCGGTTAATTATCTTATCTTGCATCTTGTATTTTATCTAACGACTAACGACTATTTTAACGACTATCCAAAATGGAGGTATAACTATGAGAGATACTGCTGTAATTATTATGGCAGCAGGTAAGGGCAAGAGAATGAAATCTGATCTGCCCAAAGTCCTTCATAATCTTGCTGGAAAATCAATTTTAAGTTATGTGATAAACACGGTTAATCAGCTCGAAGCAAAAAGAAAGATATTGGTAGTCGGTTATAAAAACGATAAGATAAGAGAACTAATTGGTGATAAAATAGAGTATACGGAACAGAAAGAGCAATTAGGAACTGCCCACGCAGTTTTGCAAGCTAAAAAATTATTATCTGGCTTTAAAGGTGATGTACTGATATTGTCCGGCGATGTTCCCTTTTTATCGCTTGAAACTCTAAAAAAACTTTTAAAATATCATAAAGATAACAATTTTTACTGTACCTTGCTCTCTGCTGTTTTTAAAAATGCCAAAGGTTATGGTAGAATTATCAGGAACAAAAAGGGAGAGATAAAAGGGATAATTGAAGAGGTAGATTTATCTCCAGAGAAAAAGAAAATATCTGAAATAAATAGTGGAATTTACTGTTTCGATAAAGAGAAATTATTTGAAGCCCTGGAAAAGATCACCACAGATAATAAGCAAGGCGAGTATTACCTTACTGATACGGTAAAGATATTATTAGATGTAGGATTAACTGTTGGGAATATAATAATAAAAAATAATTCGGAAATAGTAGGAATAAATACTCAATTGGATCTTGCTGATGCTTCTAAAAAAGTATATCAAAACACTCTTCAAACCTTAATGCTGCAAGGAGTCACTATAATTGATCCTAATAGTATTTTTATAGAACAGGGAGTCAAAATCGGTCAGGGCAGCATAATTTATCCCTTCACTATTATTGAAAAAGATACTAAAGTCGAAAGTAATTGCTTTATCGGACCCTACTCTCATCTGATTGATGCTGATATAGGAAAAAGAGTTAGGGTTTGGGCTTCGGTAATAGAAAATAGTGTCGTTAAAGAAGGAGCGAATATTGGTCCATATGCTCACTTGCGCCCCGGGACTGTAATTGAAAAAGGGGCAAAGATAGGAAATTTTGTAGAATTAAAAAACACTATTATGGGTGAAAACAGCAAGGCATCTCACTTAACCTACTTGGGAGATACAATAATTGGTAAAAAAGTAAATATTGGTGCGGGTACTATAACCTGCAACTATGACGGAGAAAAGAAGAATAAGACCATCATAGAAGATGGTGTTTTTATCGGGAGTAACAATTCTTTGGTTGCGCCGGTAAAATTAGGTAAAAATTCTTATACCGGAGCTGGTTCGACTATCACCGAGGATGTACCTGCAGATAATTTAGCTATCGCTCGTTCCAGACAAAAAAATATTTCAGGATGGCAAAAAAGAAAAAAAGAAGATAAAAGTTAATATTCTATAAAACGAAATTTTAAAAAATGGGGATGATAAAATTTTGATACCTGATGATAAAAGGCCGTTAAAAATTTTTGCTGGTAATTCCAACAAAGATTTAGCAGAAGAGATATGTAGTCATTTAGATATTCCTTTAGGAAAGGTAGATGTTTCCAGATTTCCTGATGGTGAAATTAAGGTTAAAATTGAGGAGAGCGTAAGAGGTGCAGATGTTTTTATAATTCAATCTACCTGTCCACCTGCCAGTGAATACCTCATGGAATTATTGATTATGATAGATGCACTAAGGAGAGCTTCAGCAGGAAGAATTACCGCGGTAATTCCCTATTATGGTTATGCCCGGCAGGAGAGAAAAACTCAGCCCCGAGAACCGATTACTGCAAAATTGGTAGCAAATTTATTGGTCTCTGCGGGAGCAAACAGAGTACTTACTATGGATTTACACGCAGGGCAGATACAGGGATTTTTTGATATACCCGTAGATCAATTAGAAGCTGTAAGCATATTATCAAATTACTTCAATGAGAAAAATTTAGATAAGATAGTTGTAGTTTCTCCTGACGTTGGGGGAACAACCAGGGCAAGGGAATTCGCCGGGCGCATTGGAAGACCGATTGCTATTATAGATAAGTATAGGTCATCGTTTGACGATGTAGATGTAATGCATATAGTAGGAAAAGTAAAAGGTAAAATAGCTATTATAGTTGATGATATTATTGATACAGCCGGTTCAATAATAAAAGGAAGCCAGGCTTTATTAAATGCCGGAGCAGAAGAAGTGTATATTTGCGCTACTCATCCTGTGTTTGCTGGTCCAGCAAAAGAAAGAATAGAAAAATCTTTCCATAATGGTCAATTTAAGGAAGTAGTGGTAACCAATACCATTCCCGTTGATAATGATAAGTGTTTATCCGGCATAAAAGTTTTGTCAGTGGCAAAGATATTCTCCGAAGCCATAAACAGGATTCATAACAATTTATCAATAAGCACTTTATTTAAACGCAATAATATTTAATTGACCAAATTTCTAATTATTTTAACGAATTGATTGATTCTTGACTGGTAAACTGTTAAACTGGGTAACTGGATAAAACTTATACTAATTTGTAGTTTGTATCTTTAGTTGGTTAATTGAGCAATTGGCAAATTGTATAACGATATACTAATTATCCTATACGCAATACGCAATACGAGATTGGAGGTTATGAGGGTGAAAAAACCAAAATTAAAAGTGGAATTAAGAGAAAATGCAGGGAAGGAAATTAATAAAAAATTTAGAAGAAAGGGAATTGTCCCTGGAGTATTATATTCCCCCCACGATAAAGAAAATTTATTATTCAAAGTTAATACAATTGATTTATTAAAATTATTATCCGCAAAGTCGCACGGTCTCATAGATTTAGAAATAAAGGATGGGAAGGAAAAAATTAAGCGATTGGCGGTGATTAAAGATATTCAGTATAATTCATTAAAAAAACAATTAATGCATGTTGATTTTTACGGAGTAACTTTAAAAGAAAAATTAACCTTAGAAGTTGATATTGAATTAATTGGAGAACCTATCGGGGTAAAAGAAGGAGGTATTCTGCAGGTTGAATTAAGAAAAGTAGAAATAGAATGTTTACCTTCTCAAGTTCCGGATAGTTTGAAAGCCGACCTTAGCAGCCTTAACGTAGGAGATCATATTTCTGTCGGAGATATAGAAATTCCGGAAGGTGTTGAAGTATTAACTGAACCAGATAGGCTTATTGCTTCAGTGGTTCTTCCCACCAAGATAGAAGAAGTGGTTGAAGAGGAAGAAGAAGCAGTAGAAGGAGTAGAAGGAGAAGAAGGAACTAAGGGAGAAGAGAAAGTAGAAATAAAGGAAGAGTCCCCTTCTTCTGCACCCAAAAAAGAATAGGATAATAAAAGGATAGTGAGCTTTATTGAAGATCTTGGTTGGCTTGGGTAATCCTGGTTCAAAATATGAATTTACCAGGCACAATATAGGGTTTAGAATAGTTGATAATCTAGCTCGGGACATAAAAACAGAATTCAAGAAAGTAAAATCTTACTATTCTTTAATTTCCCGGGGGATGATAAATAATCATAAGGTAATGCTGGTAAAGCCGCAAACTTTTATGAATTTAAGCGGAAGAGCAGTAAGCAAACTGATCTCTTATTACAAAATACCCATTCAAGATTTATTGATAGTTTATGATGACCTAAACTTAGAATCGGGGCAGATAAGGATTCGTAAAAAAGGGAGTGCCGGTGGCCATAAGGGAATAGAATCAATTATACAATATTTGCATAGTGAAGATATTCCTCGTTTAAGAATAGGGATTGGCAATCCCTCGGTAAATTTTAATTTTGATAGCGCATCTTATGTTCTTTCTGATTTTAATGACAGTGAAGAAGACAAAATAAAGGAAGCCATAAAACTATCTATCGAGGCAATAAAAACAATAATAGAAGATGGCTTTGAAAAAGCTATGAGAAAATATAACAGAAAATTAGAGGTATCTTAATCGATAATCTTTTGAAGTAAAAAATATTATCTAAAAAATATAGTAGGGGCAGACCTTGTGTCTGCCCGCAGCAAGGATAATTTGTAAAAATTCAGGGACATGTCTTCACATGTCTCTTTTTTTATAGACAAACTATGAGTAATTAGATACAATATCGGTACAAATTAGTCGTTAGTATTTAGTCGTTAGTGAATAGTCGTTAGCTAAGAAGATACAAGAAATAAGTGAAAGGTAGTCAATTGGTCTTTTTTGCTTTTCTTTCTCCTATCTTCACTAAAAACTATCTACTAAATACTATATACGATATACTAAATACTATATACGATATACGAAATACTATATACTAATTCAGGTTTGGGAGAGCAGAGATGACCGAATTGAGGAAAGATCCAATAATTGACAATTGGGTAGTAATTTCTACCGGGAGAAGCAGAAGACCTTTTGATTATAAGATAAAGGCAGAGGAAAAGGGAAAAGATAATTGTATATTCTGCAAAGGGAACGAAAGCGAAACACCTCCAGAAATATTTGCTTTTCGGGAAAAAGGCACAACGGAAAACAAACCGGGGTGGAAAGTAAGAGTAGTACCTAATAAGTATCCTGCTTTAAAAATGGAAGACAAGGGAACAATCTTGGAAGAAGCAGGAATGTTTAAAAAAATGAGTGGGTCAGGAGTTCACGAAGTAATAATTGAAACTCCTCATCACCAAAAAGATTTTGATAAATTAAGTGTTGATGATATTGTATTAATCTTAAAAACTTACCAGCAAAGATATTTAGATTTATCCAAAGATAAAAGAATAAAATATATTTTAATATTTAAAAATTTTGGCATTAATGGGGGAGCATCTTTAGAACATCCTCATTCTCAACTTATTGGTACCCCCATTATTCCCCAAAGAATAAAAGAAGAGTTAAAAGGGGCTGAAGATTATTTTGATCTTAACAGGAGATGTATTTTCTGCGATTATATAAAACAGGAGATAGAATCCAAAAATAGATTGATTAAGGAAATAGAAAAATATGTAGTAATTTCGCCTTTTGCCGCAAGATTCCCCTTTGAAACCTGGATACTTCCAAAATATCATTATGCATTTTATGAAAAAACAAATGATGATGATATTTTTTGCCTGGCTGAAGTAATAAAAGACATTATATCCAGAATAAAGAAAAAGTTAAATAACCCTCCTTACAATTTTTTAATTCATACAGCTCCTTCTATTGAGTTTTCTAGCCGGGAAGAATGGACAGATATGAATAAGAAGTATCACTGGCATATAGAAATAATTCCTCGGTTAACCAAGATAGCAGGATTTGAATGGGGAACGGGATTTTACATTAACACTACTTCTCCGGAAGAGGCAACCAGAATTCTAAGTAGTATATAGTTAACTAATTAACCAGCTAACCAGCTGACCAAATGCATGGGAGGAAACTATTATGAAAATGAAAAGAATTGCTGTTCTTACCAGTGGGGGAGACTCTCCGGGAATGAATGCTGCTATTCGGGCAGTGGTGCGAACCGGAATATTCCATAATTTAGAAGTATTTGCCATAGAAAGAGGATTTGCGGGCTTGATGGAAGGACAAATTTCCCCAATGAATCAAGTATCCGCAGGTGGAATTATGCAAAGGGGAGGGACAATCCTTAAAACTTCCCGTAGCGAAAAATTTAAAACCAAGGAAGGCCTTGATATTGCTCTTCAAAAACTAAAAGAATTTGAAATTGATGGATTGGTAACTATCGGGGGAGATGGTACTCTGCGGGGAGCCCGAGATTTAAGTGCTTTAGGACTAAAGACTATCGGAATTCCGGCTACTATCGATAATGACCTGCCTAAAACAGATATGGCCATAGGCGTAGATACCGCTTTAAATACAGTCATTGATGCTATTGACAAAATTAAAGACACGGCTTCTTCTCACCAGAGGGCATTTATAGTGGAAGTTATGGGAAGAAATTCAGGTTATTTAGCCTTGATGAGTGGAATTGCCGGAGGAGTTGAAGTAATTCTTATTCCGGAAATCTCCTATAATTTAGCGGAAATTAGTTTAAAATTAAAAGAGGGTTATCAAAGAGGGAAGACCCATTGTATTATTGTTATTGCCGAAGGAGTAGGGAAGACCGATGAAGTAAGTAAATATTTGGAAGATAAGATTGGTTACGAAACACGGATTACTATTTTGGGTTATCTGCAAAGAGGTGGTTCGCCTTCTGCCTTTGACAGGATATTGGCCAGCCGTTTAGGGGCAGCAGCGGTAGAGCATCTATTAAAAGGTGAAACTTCTAAAATGGTAGGATTGATTGGAAATAAGGTTAAGGCTACTGATTCAGAGGTAGTCCTAAACCAGCAAAAAACCGTTAAACAGAATCTTTATGATTTGGCCTTGGTGTTAGCGAAATAGTAACTAGCTAACCAACTAACCAGATTGAAAGGAATTTTAATGAACTTATCGGGAATATTCTCCCCATGGAATCAATCCGCGGAATTTAAAGAAATAATAAAAACAATAAAAGGAAAGTTGATTAATAGAATTTTACTTTCCGGTCTGAAGGATAGTGTCCGTTCTTTCTTTATCTCTGCCTTAATCTCAAAAGAGGAAATAAAAAAATCTTACCTCATTATTACCGATTCTCAAGAAAATGCTTTAAAGATATACCAGGATTTAGACACCTTCTTAAATAAGTCTCAAAACAGGGAAGAGGATATTTTTCTATTCCCTTCTTTCGATGTCCTTCCTTATGAAAATATCAATTCTGATCCGCAGATAATCCAGCAAAGAATTAATATTCTGAGACACCTTTCCATGAATAGCTATAATAAAAAGAGGATTATTTTAATTGCTGATATCAAAGCCCTCTTGCTTAAATTAGCTTCTCCTCAAAAATTTAAAAAAATGAGTTGGAAATTAAAAGTAGGAGATGTTTTAAAAAAGGAAGATTTTTTAAAAGTTCTTTTAGACCAAAATTATCGTTCGGCAGAAATAGTTGAAAAAAAAGGTGAATTTAGCAGCCGGGGAGGGATTATCGATTTTTTCCCGGTAACCAGTGAAAATCCTCTCAGATTAGAATTGTTCGGAGACCAGATAGAATCGATCAGATATTTTAATTTAAGCACTCAAAGGTCGATACTTAAATTAACTGATTATACCCTTCTTCCTTCCCGAGAATTAATTGCCGATGATTCATCTAGTTATAATTACAGCACTATATTTGACTATCTTGCCGATGAACTGATAATAATACAAAACGAACCGGAATTAATTAAAGAAAAAACGGAAGAATTTCAGGAAGAAGTCGAGGACATTTACCAAAAAATAGAACAAGATAAAAGGGGATTAATCTTCTCACCTTCTTCTTATTTCATTACTTGCTCTGAAATAAGTAATAAATTAAAATCTAAAAAAATAATTAATTTTACCTATCTTCCAGAGGAAAACAAAGAAGAGAGAGAAGATTTTAGAGAATTTATTTTAGAAGGACAGGAAATCAGTTCTTATTTTGGGAATTTAGATTTATTTGCTAAAGATTTAGAGAAATGGCAGAAAGAAAAACAGCACATTATTATTCTGGTCAGAAATGAAGGACGGGCAAAGCGTTTAGGGGAGATATTGGAAGAAAGAGGAATAAAAAGATTTTCTACAGGAAGAATAGAAGAATATGTTAATTTAGAATCAACCATCTTCATTTCTTATGGTTATTTAAATTACGGATTCAAACTTCCCAATCTCAAAACAGTTTTTATAACCGACCAGGAAATATTCGGCAAGGAAAGAAATAAAAGATATAAATCAACCAGGCGTAAGAGCGAACCTTTTTCTTCTATTATGGATATTTCTTCAGGAGATTATGTAGTACACGTTGAACATGGCATAGGCATATACAGGGGTATAATAAATTTAATCGTTAAAGGAGCAAAACAGGATTATCTTTTAATCGAATATGCACAAGAGGATAAACTGTATGTCCCGGTAGACCAGTTTGATTTAATCCATAAATATATAGGTATCAAAGATAAAACTCCCAAGATTTATCGTTTAGGAGGAGTCTCCTGGGGAAAAGCTAAAGGGAAAGCAAAGAAGTCAATTCAAAAATTAGCTCAGGTGCTTTATGGTTTATACGTTGCCCGCAAAGAAATCAGGGGTTTTGCCTTCTCCAAAGATAATAACTGGCAGCAAGAATTGGAAATGTCTTTCCCCTATGAAGAAACTTATGACCAATTACAGGCTTTATCCGAGGTTAAAGCTGATATGGAAATAGTCAAACCTATGGAGAGATTAGTTTGCGGGGATGTAGGGTATGGTAAAACGGAGATAGCCATAAGAGCTGCCTTTAAGGCAGTATTAGATGGAAAGCAGGTAGCAATTTTGGCGCCTACCACTATCCTGGTTCAACAACATTATGATAATTTTCGGGAAAGAGTAAGTTCCTTCCCCGTAAACATAGACATGCTCTCTCGTTTCAGGACCAAACAGGAACAGAAAAAAGTTATCGATGACCTGAAAGAAGGAAAAGTAGATATTATTATAGGGACACACCGGTTAATTCAAAATGATATCCGATTTAAGGATTTGGGATTGTTAATCGTTGATGAAGAACAGCGTTTCGGAGTCCTTCATAAAGAAAGAATAAAAGAATTAAAAGAAAGTATTGATTCTCTTACCTTAACCGCAACTCCTATCCCCCGCACCCTGCATATGTCCCTTATCGGAGTTAGAGACTTAAGCGTAATAAACACTCCACCGGAAGATAGATTTCCTATTGCTACTGATATCTGTAAAAGGGATGATAAAGTGATAGTAGAGGCTATAAGAAGAGAATTGGACAGGGAGGGGCAGATATTCTTTGTCCATAATCGGGTAAGAAGTATTCAGAAAATAGCCCGGGATTTGAATCGACTCTTTCCTCAGGCCAGAATCGGAATTGCTCATGGACAGATGGCGGAAGAACAGTTAGAAGATATAATGATCGATTTTTTAGAAAAGAAATATGATATTTTAGTCTGTACTACCATTATAGAAATTGGTTTGGATATTCCCAATGTAAATACAATTATTATTGATGATGCCCATAAATTTGGCTTATCCCAGCTTTACCAGCTAAGAGGGAGAGTTGGGAGGACTGACCGGCGTGCTTATGCATATTTTCTTTATCCTTCCTATCGTTCTATTTCCGATACCGCAAAAAAAAGATTACAAGCTATTAAGGAGTTCAGTGAATTAGGCTCAGGTTTTAAATTAGCCATGCGTGATTTGGAGATTCGAGGGGCAGGGAATCTATTGGGTAAAGAGCAGCACGGGTCGGTAAGCGATGTTGGATTCAATCTTTATTGCCGCTTATTAGAAGAAGCGATTAAGGAATTACGGGAAGAGAGAGAAGGGAAGAAAAAGGAAGAAGATATTACCCCGGTTATTGACTTAAAGATAGATGCCTATATTCCCGAAGGCTACATTTCTGACTTAAAACAGAGGGTCATAATCTACAAGAAATTGGCTGAGATTAAAGATTTAGAAGATTTGGAAAAGGCAAAAGAAGAATTGAGGGATAGATATGGAATTTATCCCCGGGAACTAAGGAATTTATTAGAGATAATATATCTGAAGATATTTTTAAGAAAAATAGGTATTAGCTCCCTGGTGGTAAAGGAAAATAAATTAATTCTCAGATACCTGGAGAATAATAAGATAAAGGATAAATTAAGCAGACTGCCTTCTTTTTATCAGCAAAGAGCGATAAAAGACGAGCATAGATTGTCTGGAATTTCTAAAATTGATCTTTCCGGGATTAAATCTGCAGAAATTTTGAAATTTTTAAAGGAATTTGTGATAAACTTGGCGAAATAAATATAATATATATTATCGCATATCGCGTGAAGAAAGGAAAAATCGGGAATCAGAAGACAAATTCGTATTTCGTATGTATAATTACCCAGTTGGTCAGTTATTAGATATAAGATAAAACCGTAAGAGAGACATCTCTCCTGTCTAGTTAAATGCAGGGGCTTGATTTATCAAGCCCGCAAAACACTGTACGCTCTACGTTAGCAATGCAAACACCTATTTAATAATGGGTTAAGAAAAAAGTAAAAGTACAGATATTTAAAAGAAGAAAGGAGTAGCTCTAAATGAATATTTTCTATAATGAAATAATAATGAAAAAATTAAAAAAAATAATTCAAATTGTAATAGTTTTGTCATTGCTTTGCTCTTCTTCTCTTTCTTATGCTGCTCCCAAGATCGGATTAGCATTGGGAGAAGGAGGGAGAAGATTTTACATTCATATCGGCGTTTTAAAAGCTTTGGAAAATGAAGGCATAAAGTTGGATTACATAGCCGGAACTAGCATAGGCTCTCTTATAGGAGGACTTTATGCTTTGTGGGAAGATATAGATAAAATAGAAAAATACACTTTAAGCTTGGATTTTGATAAGTATTATATGACTCCAAGAGAAGATATAAAACTGAAAAATATTGATGAAACCTCGTACCTTATATTTTATTCAGATATATCTAAGGGTAAAGTAGATATTCCGTTGCTGAAAGGCTTAATGGATGGGAAAATTTTGAGAGATGAAATTGATCGTTTTACTAACCGGGCAAGTTTTGAATATGATATTAAAATTCCCTTTAAGGTAATTACCACAGACTTGATAACTGGCAAAAAAGTAGTTATTGACAAAGGAAGAATTTCTAATGCGATAGCAGCTTCTATGTCTGTACCCGGGCTATCTATACCTTTTGAATTTGAAGATAAAATGTTAGTAGATGGTGGTTTAATAGAGCCTGTTCCCGTAGATGTGGTAAGAAAAATGGGAGCAGATATAGTAATCGGGGTAAATTTAAGGGATATTCAGAAAGACAATACTCTCGTTATGAATAATGTTATATCTATCCTTTATAGATCAATATTTATAATGCTCGAAGAGTTAAATGATATTACGGCTAATAAGGCAGATATTGTTATAAGGCCTCACTATAGAGGCACTCTAGATACTGATATGGATAAAGAAATAAAAATGCAATTAGTTAAACTCGGAGAAGAAGAAACCAAAAAAATAATTCCCTTACTAAAGGAACTTATAAATTCCTACTGAATTAGGATAAAAATCAAGGAGTAATAATATATGTTAAAGATCGATAATCCGTATTTTAAAAAAGCTAGCTCTTCCTGGAGATTTTCGGCATTTTATATACTTGTTATAGCAATAATCCTGTTTTCTTTCTCAATAACAACGGAGGCATCTCCAAAATTCCTTATATTGCATTTGGATGCCGTATCATCACAGAATTTCTTTCAATATATGGAAGATGGTTGGTTGCCTAATCTGAAGGCTGTTTTTGAGGATGGTCACATGATTCGTCACGGCCTTAGTCTCTTCCCCGGAGGAACAGAAACGGCTGTTCCGCACTTAAAAGAAGGAGCAGATAATTCCACCGGGGGAGTAGGATGGGGTTATTATGACCGGGAAAAGGAAAAGGTTATGTCAAAGTATAAAACTTTTTTTTATTTGTTTTCTTATATACCCCGGCGAGCAAAAGCCAGCTTTATTTACGGAATACCCGGACTGGATCCCTTTATGTTTCTCCCCCTTCTTAATGTTCCTGAGCTTCTGGAAACCTATGGGGTTATAGAATTCTATTGGTTTACCACCGATTCTCTGGGCCATATAATGGGACCGAGATTATACGAAGCTACTATTCGCCGGTTTGACCGTTATTTTGGTAATCTGGTTAAGAAATTGAACCTCGATGAGGTTAACCTAATATTTTATTGTGATCATGGAATGTCTTTTGGCAGGTTTATTAATGCTGATCAGGGAGAAGAAGTTAAGAGAATAGTAGGAAATGACCTTAAGGTATTTATTCATCCTAATGTATATTTAAAAGATCCTGATAAAAAAGATAAGGTAGCCAGGGATATTGTTTTAGAAAGTGAGATTGATTTTGCATTTTATAGAGAGAATCCTCATCGGGTGGTCGGTTATTTCGACCAGGGGAAAATAATTTTCGAAGAAAAGGAAGAAAGATTACGATATTTGTTTGAAGGCGAAGATGTACTTGGTTATTATGCTGCCGGTTATGAGGGAGAATGGCTGACTGATCTAGAGTGGCTGACTCAAACCAGAGAGAGCAGATTCCCGGCAGTTCCTCCCAATATATATAACCTCCTTTCAAATGAAAGGGTAGGAGATATAGTCATAGTCATCAATCCCCCTAAAATACCCATTTTTTACTTACGCTATCCAGCCAATCATGCCGGAGTAACTAATACTGATCTGATGATGCCTATTTTACTTAGAGGAGAACAGCTGAAACATCTTTACGACCGGGAAGAGATGTGGTTACATGACCTCTATACCAGTATACCTGAACTCAGTTTTGAAAATCGGGAGCCGGCAAGGGAGAAAAACTCTTTCAGCTTTTGGGGAAGCGGATATGGTGAACCTAACTCAGGTTTTGAAATGTCTCTTTCTCCGGTTTATCGGTGGAAATTCGCTCTTCAATATAGTGATGATACCTATCGCAGCTGGCTTGAATATGACCTTTACAGCTCTTATTTAATGAGGTTGTGGACCGGAGCAGGCCTGCAGTATAATGGACAGGACCTGAATGCCCTGGTTCAAGCCCGATTGCAGATAGACCTTGGAAAAATACAGCTTAATTATGGAGGACAATTTACCCAGGAGGGATGGGAAATAAACACCAAAGAAGTTGTTTATCAAATAAACGACCGCCTGGCATTAGAATGGTTAATACCCAATGGATTTGGTATGAGTTTTAGCTGGTAGAGATTATAAAATATCAAGAAAATACTGAGCGTGTAGGGGCTTGATTTATCCTATTAACTAATTAACCAAATTTGGAGGAAGAGATGTACGAAAAAGAGAAAGAACTATTTGCAGAAATGATGGACATTGTTACTAAATTAAGGGGACCGAAAGGCTGTCTTTGGGATAGAAAACAGACCTTGGAATCCCTGGTTCCCAATATCTTGGAAGAAGCTGAAGAGATTTCCCAGGCAGTCAAATCTAAATGCAAGAGTAATTTATGTGAAGAATTGGGAGATTTGTTAATGGTAATACTTATGCAAATTGAAATTGCCCGGGAAAAAGGCTTATTCACTTATTCTGATGTGCTAACCGGAGCAGTAAAGAAGTTTATCAGAAGACATCCTCATGTCTTTGGTGATATAGAAGTAAACACTCCCGAAGAAGCTTTGGCAGTTTGGAAGAAAATGAAAAGAGAAGAAAAGGAAGGAAATAATAAAAATATTAGTAATATAGATTGAAAATTACGTTTAACCTATATAAAATATATGATATAATAAATTGGTTAACTAGTTTATGAATTTGTATTAAACCAACTAACTAATTTATTCGGAGAATAAATCCATGCCTGAGAAAAAATCAAAAAAATCTTTTATAAATACAGTATTTGTTACATTAATTCTTGTTGTTCTGATTACGGGAGGATATTTTGCCATTCGGAGTAACCAGGCTAAAAACGAGATAAAGTATCAAATAATTTCCACGATAGAGAATGCCATTGACCGAGGGATTTATATCGGTAGAGTTAAAAGTTACTCTCTTAAATCTATAACTTTATCTGATTTTAAAGTATATAAAAACAGGTCATTACTTGATGAGGACCAAATCTTTGAAGCTGAAGAAATAACTGTTAATTATAATCTAGATTTTCTCTCTGCCTTAAAGAAGGAGATACCCCTGAGCATTGAAGATATAACCCTGGTTAAACCTCGGATGACTTTAATCAGGGATAGCCAGGGAAGCTTTGATTTTATGGAAAAGTTTAATCTTAGCATTGTTAGTTCATTTCCGATTAAGGGAGTGAATATTAAGGAAGGAAATCTGGACTATATAGATTACCAGACAACTAAAGAAGATGGTCTTTTAACTTCAATAAAACAAGTAAATGGCTATTTTTATTTAGCAGAATTGCCTAAAGTAGAATTAAATTGTTCAGGAAATAGAGAAAAAGATAATAGTCCTCTTCGCTTGGAAGGTTATTTCTTTACGGAAAAAGTAGACTATGTACTCGATTTTACTTTTAAAGATGCGGAAAGTGCTCACTTCAAATATTATTTTGTTCAAGACGAAATTCTCAAAGTAAAAAAA
>RRYU01009876.1_pt1 | contig 61003 bp, 49 predicted proteins | sample 2162651 | NCBI WGS metagenome assembly RRYU01 (sample SAMN10267283, study PRJNA491782) | microbial mat metagenome | isolation source: biomat in the production well | place: Japan: Minami-Kanto gas field, natural gas well KTG3 | collected 2017-06 | reverse complement strand
GGGGGGGCGGTGTCATGCTGATTCCTCCGATGCACTGGTCACCCGTCCCGGAAGCGTGATCCGCAGATCGGTGGTGGCCAGATCGAGCGTGTGCTGAATCCCCACAGCCGGCACGCGCACAACAAGCGCGGTACCCGGCAGCACATCACGAGTCAGCACCAGCGGGGAGCCATCGGCTGGAGTCACCGCTTCCACCAGGACATCGCCAAAGACCGTGGCGAGTTGGACGCGCATCCCGGCGACGGGTTGACCCGTGGGGCCATCCACGACCAGCACACTGACCCGCACCGGCACGCGCTGGATCGGTGTCGGTATGCGCCCCGGATCAGGTGGCAGCGGCGCAATCGTCGGCTGTTGGGGGCCCGATACGGGTGTCGTGAACACCCCCGGCACGGTGGATGTGCCCGCTGCTGGCGACTGGGGGAGGGGTGATCCGGTCAGGGGGCGCACCAGCGTGACATGCACCCAGCCGGGGATAGCACTGGTATCCACCTGGGCACGCACCCACAGCCCGTGTGCCTGACCGAGCAGCATGATCTCGATGTGGGTCGGCAGATCCGTGATGGCATCGGCTGATTCCGTCGGGTCAAGCCGCAGCACCGTATCGGTGATCACCAGGGCTGGCCCCTGCAGGGCGTCGGTGATCGCCGTGGGCACCGCTGCAACCACGGTTGGGTGCGCCGGGGCCGGTTGCGCCGGAGCCGGAGCCGGATGTGTTGGAGCCGGTTGCGCGGTGGCTGGTGACGGCGGTACGGGTGTCGGCGGAATCGGCGTGGCTGTGGGCAGATTGGCCGCAGCGATACTCTGTTCCATCATCTGCTGCGCCAGCACACTGGTCGCCAACGCCACGGCGACCCGATAGCGCCCGGCATCCGCTGCCTCCACCCACGGATCGAGGCCACCGGTACGCGGCCCGATGCGAATCAGCGCCTCCCCATCGGCAGGGGCTGTCCAGAGCAGAGAGCTGGCAAAGCCGTAGCCGGGATAGGCATCGTCATTCGTGCGAATCGGTGTCTCCTCATCGCCCCAGTAGAGATCCAGCACGGTATCCACGCCCGGGCCCAGATCAAACGTGGCGATGAGATAGGTGACATGCTGTTTCACCGCCACGCGCAGATAGTCATGGTCGCCACCGGGACAGCCGTGTGGGACGGGACAGGCGAAGGTCAGGTCGTAGATCTGGCCTACCCCAATTGGGGCGGCGTGGGCCGGACTCCAGTTATTTTCCAGGGCATCAGGCAGAACCAGATGGCTCCTGGTTGATCTGTCGTCCGTTCCATCATTAGATTCAGGCAACGTACGTCGTGCTTCAATGCGATAGCTCTGGCCTATCGACAGACCGGCTGCCCGATTCTCCACCCGGATGAGAATCCAGCCCGTCAGATCGACCGGCAGCGTGGTGGAGATGACTGGCGATTCGATGACGGCCAGGCGCTCACGCGAGCCGACCCGATAGACCGTCGTGAGCAGATCCAGCCCGTCCGTGCCGCGCACAGCCAGCGTGGTCGCCAGACCGGTCGCGGTCGCACCGAGATCCAGGCTGTAGACATCCGCATCGTCTTCGGGCACGATGGTATACGGCCCGGACACAGCATCCAGCGGAATAACACAGGCGGTCTCGACCGTGTCATTCTCCTCACAGGCATCGGGCCGATCGGCCACGGAGTGCGTTGGTGCGGGCGTCCTCGTCGCCACGGGCGTGTCTGTCGGTGCGACCGTCTGCGTGGGCACCGCTGTCCGGGTCGGCGTGGGCGTCCCCGTTGGGTGCGGCGGAATCGTCGGCCGGGCTGGCGCACCAGACGGATCGGGAGCCTGTCCCGCTCCTACCGCTGGTTGGCCCCAGCCGCTGGTTGCCCCCAGGAGCAGACCAAGCAGCAGTATCAGCAGGACACGATAGCGCATGGCAGCACGGTGTCTCATCGGGAGGATCTCCTGCCCCGGCGTGGGCGACGCCGGGTGTGTGCGCGGGTGGTCGGTGTCTCGTTCGATGCGGTTTCGTCTGACCGGGTGTTGGGCATACCCTGTTGCCGAGAGACAGCCTCCGTCGGGGTGAGGCGTGGTCGTGCCATCGCTGTCGCCGCTGTCTCCTGCTCGTGCCGAGTGGGCGAGTCGGCAGTGTCGGCTGTAGGGGGCTGTGCTGCTGGCTGGGGTGGATCAGCCATCGGTGTCACGGCTGTCCGCTGCGCCCGCTGCCGGTCAGTATGCCGCTGGGCCACACGCCGTCGCGCATGCGACCCGCGACCCCGCTGGCGCTCCGCCGAGGGTGGGTGAGCCGACCCATCTATCGCCGCTGGCTGCCCCGAGTCTGCCGCCGTTGGCGCTGGCGCTGGTGGCTGCAACGATGCCGAGCGTGCCGATCCAGATGCCGCTGCGCCACCATGTCGCTGCTGCATGAGCGCATCGCGCTGCGCGATCTGCTGATCACGCTGGCGATGCAGCGAGATCATGCGCTGCTGGCGGCGGGTTGCAGCCCGCTGTGCGAGCCAGTCATCCGCCGCGCCTGCCGCCACGCCACGAACCACAGCAACACGCCCAACCGCCTGCCCGGTCGCACCGGCACCGGCCAGATGGCTCGCTGTGCCAGCGACTGCGCCAACACCCACACCGGCCTGACGCACAGGGGCAGCGACCGGCGACGGTGATGTATCGGCTGGGGCCGCATCAGCATCCCGCCAGGCCGCATCGTCTTCTGCCCAGGCAGGAGCGGCATCCGTGGGTGGAGCCGTGGCCGCATCTGTCACGGCTGCATGGGTCGCTGCCCAGGCGGGATCGTCAGACCGCTGCCGCCCCCGATAGCCCACCCGCTGCATCGCGCCCTGCACACCAGCACGCCCGGCGTGTGCGCCGCCCTGCGCGATCTGCACGACCGTGGCAGCATCCCGCCGTGCATGCTGCAGCAGCGTGGAGCCAGGTGTCGCATCTGCTGGACGCTGGATCTGCGCACTCCGGTGCCCGATCTGGCGATCCAGGCGCTGCTGCTGGCTGGTCTCGCGCATGGTCAGCCCACTGGAGAGTCTCCGTGCGGCATCCGCCTGCATCTGGCGCTGCTGCACATGCAGTCCCCGGCGGCTGCCAACCCACAGGCCGCGTTGCGTCTCTTCGCCAACCATGCCCATTGCCGCAGCCACGGCTCCTAGCTGGCGCACGGGGGTGATCCGGCCCAGCGCCGCTGCGGCCGCATAGCGTCCCGATCCGGTCTGTTTCGCTGCCATGGCCGCTGTGAGCGCCATGCCTGCTCCGCCCGTCGCTGCGCCCAGCGCCAGGCCAGCCGCACGGGGGCCTAGACCGGTCGAGCCAGACACCATGGTGGCCGGAGTGATGCCCGACCCGGCAGACACGGCCTCACCAATCGCGCTGAGACTCGTCTTCACCGCGCCCAGGGCCGTTCCCAGGAGAACACATGCCGCGATCATGCCGCCCATACTGAAGCCAGCGACCGCCAGCGCATGACCACCCTGCGCCAGCGAGAGCATACCGGCAAACAGAATCGCCAGCAGCACACTGCTCGTCCAACTGGCTTTGAACAGGTCGATCAGGCGACGGAACAGACTCACGAGCGGACTCGCCTGCTGCTGGAAGAAGACAAACGGCAGCGACACGATCAGCCCGACCCAGAGGAGCACCAGGGCCAGCGAGAAGGCAAGCTGGATCAGGGCATCAATCAGCGCCAGCACGGACGGAATGCCGCCAATGATCAAGCGATTGATGCCCTGCTGGATGGCATGCAAATGTCGGGCGCGTTCGCTGGCATCATCCAGCAGGCCAATGTCGCCATCAAAGGCATAGCCTGGCCCGTTGCTGGTGTCATACCACGCATCCGGAAGAGACCGGTTGGCCTGGGGACAGTGCAGATCGGTGGCAGTGGCCCAGAACAGCGCTGCGGCAAGCTCATCCGACCGCACCGTCGTGGGTTCCGCATCGGTGTAATAGGACGTCGCACATGCGCTCCCGCCATGGGCACCATAGATCGGACTCGGTGTGGCCATGCGATCTGTTTGGGCGTTGCTCGGCATGGTCAATGCTGTGCCCGCACGATTCGAGACATCGTGAAACAACGCGGCGGCGCCCTGCATCCGTGCATCGTCGATCTCGATCATGATCGGGCCACTGATGGCCAGCAGCACGGGGGCCAGGATGGTCCAGATCAGCACCCCGCGCACACTCAGCAGGTTGGTCTGCCCGGTGAATGGCAGCAACAGAACGAGCAGCAGCGCCAGCAGCAGCGCCACGAGGGCAAACGGCACGAGCAGCGGGTCAATGATCAGCAGAAAGATATCCGTCAGGGTACGGAAGCTCACATCCATGACCCACCAGCGCATCGCATAGCAATAGTAGGCCGCCAGCAGAAGAGTGCGATTGACCAGCCAGAGACCACTGGCCACGCCCGCGTAGCCGGTATACACGGCACTATCCACACACGCCTGCGGGTCGAGGGCACCACATTTCGCCCACACCAGTGGTGGCAAAAGCGCATGGCTCAGCCCGATCAGGATGAGCAGGAGTACCCCGCTCCAGCGCAGCGTGCGGTAGCGGATGCGCCAGCGGTACACGTGTGTGTCATGCGGGTTGTCAGGATGGGTGACCACGTGGGATCGTCTCTCTACCGGCCACGCCGGACAATACACACGATTCCTCCAACCATGCACAAACCGGCGATGAGCAGCAGCACCATGCCACCGGCGCCACTCCCCTGTGACTCAGCCGGGGCGGGGTGCGCGTCTCCGATGACAGGAGTCGCAGCCATCCAACGTGTCGGGGTGGGGGCCAGACGAGTCCGTGTCGGCCCCGTTGCTGGTTCGATCACCGGTGGCGTGGCCACCCGTCTCGTTGGCGCAAACGGCAGCATCGTCGCCGCAGTGGCCGGAACCGGATCGAGCGTCCACATGCGCGGGTCGGGCAGCACGAGACCAGCGGCTGTCACCAGCAGATCCAGGTGGGTTTCGCCCAACGGACCGGGGAAGAACAGGATGCCGCCAGTATCCGCTGCCTGGTGGGTGAACGGCGTGCCAGACGACAGCTGCCCAGTCACGTTGACCCGGATGGTTTGCACCCCGGTCGGCAGCGGGATCGTCGCCATACCGTCTGTCGTCGTGGGCACACGCCCGATCTCGCCGTCGATATCGGCGTTGCGCACGATGATCATCGCTCCGGCCACCGGCACATCCTGCTCCGTGCGCAGCGACACCATCAGATTCGCCGCACGGTCGGCTGCCGGCGACGCATCCTGGGCCTGGGCAGCGGGAGCCAGCAGGCTCACCAGCGTCAGCAGCAGGACTGTGAGAGCGACTCCCTTCCATAGAGAGATGTCTCGCATACGCATCAGAATCACTCCTGTCACCCGCTCACCTACGTCCGAGCGGAACGAAAGCCGAGAATACACAGGCGGCACGTGGGGCCGCTATAGAACGACATGGCGAAAATATTATGTTCAATCCGCACCCCCAGCGACGGGTTGGCCGCATGCACCAGATCCCATGTGCCATCGCCATCCAGGTCGCCCACCAGCATGCCCACATGCGTCGTCTGAGCGCTACCAGGCGGGGCAAAATACACCATATCCCCTGGCTGGATCTGCGCCTGCGTGACCGGCATCAGCGCGGGCCATTGCGTAAAGGTGGTGCGTGGAATGGAGATGCCAATCTGCGCATACGACCACTGCATCAGCAAACTGCAATCAAAGGCAGCGGGCGGGTTCGTCGCTCCAAACACATACGGTGTACCCACCTGATTGAGCGCAATCTGCACCACGCGACTCGCCCCATCCGGCGCGGCCAGTCCAGGGCGTGCGGCACTGCCCCAGCCATCGTCGCCCCATGTGGTCAGTGCCCCGGCATCGCCGCACGGGTCGGCCCCCGGGATCTGCAGGGCTGCGTTGCGCCACTGCACGGTCATGGTCGTGGAACCAGGGGCACGCAGATCACCCTGCGCGACCGCGCCGGTCTCGCCGCGCCAGAGTGCCACCACGCGATTGACGCGGTCGATGTACTGCCCCACATCGTTCTCAAAGGCGGGCGCATAGACGGGCACAATCTGTTCGACGGTGGTCAGGCCGCGCCGGTCAATATAACTAGTCTTGATCAGCCGGAACCAGTCCTCAATCCCCTCGCGCCAGGAGGAATAGGCCCGCCAGCGCCCCGCACAGGTCGGATAGCCCGCACACACGATGTTGCCAATGTTGTGCGTCCGCGAACTATGCGCGCCATCAGTGGCCAGACTGTTCTCTTTGTTGAAGAAGGCCAGGCCAAACACCGGGTCAATCCCATAGCGCAGCCCCATCTCGACCCAGAGTGCGCCCGTGCCGGTCGCCGGGGAGCCGTAGTCGCCCAGGAGCGAGTCGATCTGCGCCGCCGAGAGACTCGGCGCACCACGCAGATCACTGCCACCACCGGCACGATAGGCAACATCTATTTCGACGACATCGGGCGTTCCGGCAATCGCCATGACGGGCACAGCGATCTGGCTTTCTCCGGTGGGAATAGCAGCGGGCAGATCGGTCATGCCAGCCAGGCGCAGCGATTCAACCGTCACCCCCCACTGGTCACTACTGTCGACGGCCCCATCTGGTCGTTTGACCGAGCGCACGCGCACCTGTGTGGCATAGTCTATCGGGATGGGTGACCCGGTCTCGTTATACCAGGTGATATCGATGATCTGCACCTGCGCTGGATCGCTGCCATCTGGCGTATCTGGCGCAGTCGGCCCGGCGTGGGCCGTCACCAGCACATGCAGCGGGGCAATCTCAATGCGCTGGCCAAACACATAACTCAGTCCATGCATGGCATACGGCGTCGGCGAAGGAAACGGCGGGGCGTTGAGGGCGTCAGGGTACTCCTGCTCCCAGATCAGATACCGGCAGGCATCGCAGGTATCATCGACACAGGTGCAGGAGTCGTCCACGCCATCACCATCGGTATCCGTGCAGTCCTCGTCACAGCAGCAGCCGTCGTCGCGCAGCGGGCCGGCTGCGCCATAGGGCAGTGGTTGGGGACTCGGACACGCCCAGCGCGGCCCGGAGACCACCCCAACATCGCGCTGCATGGCGCAGGCCAGCAGGATGCCCAGAAATGGCAGGAGCAGCAGCAGCGTACTGCGGCGGAGGCGTGGAATGGGGGACGTGATCATGGCAGCACCACCGGCAGATCCAGCGAGCGCACGTCAACCGTGTTGAGCTGCTCCACCCAGGCGACCCAGACGGTGCGACTGGTGCGCGCCTGGGCCGTGACCGTCCATCCCGCCGAGATCGACCCAAGCACCAGGGGCGTGCCCGCCTGGGGATTGGTCGAATCGGGCTGCCAGACGCGGCTCCCCGGCGTACTCCACGCGGCAGAGTGGGTGGCTTCGCGCCGATGAAAGCGCGTGGGACGGCAACAGACATACAGCGCCACAAAGCGGTCGGCCACCGGATCATAGGCCGCAGCCACATCATCGATCCCATCTTCGGCGTGCGGGTCTGTGTCCGGGTCAAACGGCGGCTGCCAGATCACCGGATCGACCTGCCAGGTCGTCCCGCTGTCTAGCGACCAGAGCGCAAAGGCGTTGGTGGCGTTCGCAGCGGCAAAGGTAAAGAGCGGCATATCCTGGCCATGTCGACTGACCACCAGACCGCGCAGATTCTGCAGCCAGTCGCCCGGCGGCTGGTTATCGGGCAGGTCAAGCGGAATCGTGTGCAGCGTCCAGTCGCCCGTCTCCAATCGCCCGCTGGCGATATGCAACTGGCGGGGGTTCTCGCCCGGACGGGACAGCAGCACCTGCCCCGTCGCTTCCGCCCCATCACCGAGAATCACCGCCTGGGCGTAGCCGATCACGAACGGCACAGTCTGGGGTGACTGCCATATACCATCGGCGCGGCGGATCAACATGGTCGTCTGCTCCGGGCAGCGGGTGACCGCCAGAAGCTGGCCGTCCAGGGTAGCGGCAAGATCCTGCACCCCCCAGCAGCCACGTGCGATCTGCTCCGGCGTCTCCCAGGTCTTTCCATAATCACGGCTCTGTCCGTGCCAGAGCGTCTGTCGCCCCCACACGGCATGCACCACCCCATCGCCCGTCACCGCCACCGCGAGGCCACCGTAGCCCTGATGTGGCCCGATAGACGCCGCGCCCGTGTCGATCTGCTGCACGCGCCCCCAACGCCCCGTGGTTGGGTTCAAAACCCGTACCAGAGCCGTCTGGGGCGCATCAGACAGACCAGACGCATGCAGCATGCCTACCACCGGCCAGTTGTCGGTGGGATGCACGGCCAGATCAAGCTGGTCAACCCCACCCGGTAGTTCCATCGTGGTCAGCGCCTGATGGCCCATCACGCGAGACTGTGCGGCGTGCGTGGGATAGGGCGGCTGCGTGGGCAACGGAGTCGGCCAGGGAATCGGTGTTGCACCCGGTTCCGGGGCACAGCGTGGATAGGGCGTGGTCGTCGCGCCCTGCCAGGGCGTCGCCGTGGGCGTTCCTGGAAGGATGGGCGATGCGAGCGGCGGTGTCACCGTGATCGGCAGCGGGGTGGGATATCGTCCCGTATCTGGCCAGCACTGGCGCACGCGCGCGGTCTCCTGGACAGCGGCGTAGCTCGGTGTGTCCGTCGCACAGGCAGCGAGGATCACCCCCAACGCACCCAACATGATGACAACGAGTGCATAGCGAAGACGTTCTGGCACGATGACACTCCTGACTCGTTCAGTACCCTGCCGCCGGTCGCGGGCGATACCGACCACGCTCTTCTTTGTATCGTACCGACAAAAGCGGGCACCGGATCACCCAATACATGCCATGTTTTCAAAATCGCACCTAGTGAGGGCTTCATTTTCTAGGACTGAAGTACTACACATGGGTTTTTGGAGGCGTGGATGGAGGAAAAAAGATCATGCAGGGGGATACACGAGGCGGAACGCACTGGGAGGGATCGCAGCAGACGATCTGCGGACAGTCCACTGGGCCTCGAAGAAAGGCCGCGTCAGGCTATGGAATGAGTGTATGACACTCTGTTTTTGCGCAACATTCCCGGGGGTTCACTGTGTGATGCCTTTCACAATACACATACCGCATCTGGACGCCATACCGCATGCGGCGTGCTCCGGCGTATGACCGCACACCTGCCGCGTCAGGATGATTCAGACCTTCGCGCATCAGCATGATCCTGATGCGCACCCATGCACACGCACAGAAAACGGATGCGACGCGTGATGGACACGGTCGTGATCGGACAGCATCCTGGGCGTCCTGATGCGCACGGCGACCCATGCCGACGGTCTTCTGGACAGGCATCTGTGTGACAGATTAAACAGCGTGCTACCCCCGATTTTTTCGCAAAAATAGGGTGACAATGCGCACCAGGGCATGAATAGCCAGCAGCGCGAGCGTCCCCCAATAGAGAATGGCCACTAGCGCGATCACCAGGCTGACGGCCTGGATGCTGCTCAGCGACGACCAGAAGTAGTTCTGCGGGTCGAGCGGAATCCAGTTTCCCATCCCACCGCCAAAGGCGACCGACAGCATCTGATCGGTGATCAGATTGGCCGTACGAACGAACAGGGTGCAGAACCACCAGGCGCCCTGGATGCCAAGCAGCCCGCCGAGGAACGAGATCAACAGATCGACCAGGCCATCACGAAACATGCCGCTGGTCAACACAAAGAGCGCCCGGTAGGTGCAGATGACCACCAGGATCGAGAGCACGGCCTGGCGCATAATGTCGTGCAGCGCCTGCGGGCTGCCCAATCCTGCCGCGCCGACCCACGAGACGGTCAGGGCCTCAATGGGTTTCACTTGACAAATGGATGGCGTTCTGATGCGGCAAAACACCACCAAGATGCGTGCCAAGTACGATTATTCACCAAAAGGCTACCTGATGCCAATGCGCTGCACACACATGCCATGCCCACATTTGAAGCGGAGGGCTTTCACCATCGCAGTGATGGGCATTCTGCTGCATATTCCACACATATGGCAGCGTGCCAAGGTGGTGAAACCCTTTGACACGGTCAGGGCCTCAGGAGTAGTGAATAGAAAACCGAAGGCCGTGTTCGATGCGCTCGTAATCTGGTCGTTCAGATCGACGATCTGACCATTGCCGAAGCGGGCCAGCACCTCAAAGACCGAGGTGATCGAGTAGATCATCCCGGTTGCGGCTCCGAGCACCGAATCGAGCAGCCACTTGCCTGGGTTCAGCCCGAGGCCAATCCATGCCAGCGGGTTGTTGGGGTCGGTCTGCGGGCCTTGCTGCTGCTGTGGCGCCGCATACGGCAGCGCAGCGCGGGGCGCGCCGCCAGCAGCAGCGGTGGCGGCAGCTCGGCGTAGCCGGGGAGCATGGCCGGGAGCACTGGCGCACCGGGCGACGAGGAGTCTCCGGCGGCTCCAGCGCCACCGTCCTGCGGCCGCGGCTGTGTGATGTCGTTGAAGGGCGAGTCGGCACGGGCGGTCGGCACCGCGAGGAAGAGCGCCAGCAGGATGCTGATCAGCGTGCTGATGAGCAACAGCAACCACCGGCGCGCATCGCCGGGCCGGAGGGAACCATACGGTGAAGAAGAAACCATCCAGCTACTCCTGCGAACACAAAGAAACCCTGACTGCACAGTAGCAGCCAGGGCTCGCAGGGGCATCAGTCAAGCCGGATCATCTTGGGGGCCAATATCAACAGGACATTCCAGTGCCCGCATGAACATGCTATACTGGGGCAAGCAGTCGGTTAGTGCAGCCGGTGAAGGAGAAAGGAGGATGCGCCGTGACAACAACGTATGAAGCCGCAGTGACGCTCATCGAGCAGTTGTCGCCGGTTGATTAGGCGCGTCTAGTCGCGCTCCTGGCCGAGCGTCTCCAGCACTCGCTGCAACCTGAGCCATCACTGGCTCCCGCTGATGAGACGGCATTCTGGCACACCCCGATCGAGAACGACACACAGCTGGCGACCGAGTCGCCCGGTGGAGCAGCGACCCAGGCGATGGTGGCGCGCTGGTTTGAGTCACCGATTCGCGAAGAAGATCGCTGAGCTAAAATTTACTGTGTTTTGGTGAAATAGATGATATCGATGTGCGAGTAGGCACAACTTTAGAATGCGGCGGTTGAGATCGTTAAGCTTCTCTATTCAGTCCATTCGAATATCTAACAATTTCCCCCTGTCTATCACTCTGTCGTCAATAAAATCGGGACGCGCCTTGCTCATCTCCCCTCTCATAAGCATCTACAGATGCCGCTATATCTACTGCCATCTCATTACATTGATCCGCAATATGCTTGATACGGAGACCAATTCGCTCCAGTTGTTGGACAGCCACGCGCCGCCCTGCTTTTCCGACAAAGCCGCTTGTGCGAAGGGTTTCAGCCAGTGTGTCAAGAGTTCTAGCTGCTCGCTCTAGAGTGTCACTACAGTGATAGAAGTGCTTTGACAGGCTACGAACAGCTGGAATATCCATATAGACCTCTACAGCCATAATTAAGCCTCCATAAAAACGCTAAGGGAAGCAGAAAGCCTTGTCTATCTCAGCAGGCAAGTGGACAAAGCTTTTACCGCTCTCTAAAGCTGCAGGCGTGTGTCCGTTGGAGAGATGGGATCATCAGCACGAACATCTTCCCTAAAAGAACTTTCCTGAATCTTTCAGCCTGTCTACTATGTACTGTTGACCCGCCTCATCCGCCTGATCAATGGCATCACGCGCAGTGGCGATATCTACACTTGTAGACCTAAGATCGTTAGTAATATAGCCAAGATCTGGTATCAGAAGGGAAGAGGCTTCTTGAACAAATGCCTCCGCTCCTGGCCCTCTCCAAATACCGCCAAGCACTTGTTGAACCACCTCCTTAAGAGATTTCGTTACCTGATCTTCCAGCACTGTTGCAAGGCGTAGTATCTCGGTGAGGACGCGATTAAGCACTGCCCGACGTACTATCAGCAGCCTCCCATGCAGTTGTGGTAACTCTCGTTCCAATATTTGCACTCCTTCCTATGCTACTGGAACCCACTTTGAGCTTCCGAATCTGCTTGCCGCATCATCGCAACCGCCATTTGCACATCCATCTCTAGTTCTCGGAGTTTCTCGGTGAAGCGCGAGATTGAGGGGCCGAGATCCTGTCGTAAGATGGACACAAGTTGATCACCACTCTGTCCAACCAATGCCCCCGCTTCGAGACCCGCGGCAATTGTTAGAATTTCATGTAGAGTTTCCTGAAGTACATCAGCGGATTCCCTAAATTGGCGCGCCATGGCTTCAGCTTGATCGTAGTCTAATTTGATAAGATCACTCATTGCCATTTTCCCCCGAACCCGACTCATCATCCGAGTCTTCTACACTACTTGGGGTACGCTCAGAGGCTACGATTTCCGCCCTTCGCATCTGTAATGCTAATTCACGCACAACAGCTTGGATTTCATTCAGCACAGACGCAAGTCGTCCCCATGCCGGAAATACTACATCATGCATTTCTGCAAAGAAGGCGTCAGCTCCTCGACCGATCCAACCGCCGGACTGAAGGGCTTCGAGTTGCGCACGCAGTCGCGCTCCTCCTTCCTTGACCATTTCCTCTCGAGTCGCAAATCGTAATGCGATATGCTCTAACTCGTCATACGATACCCTGATTTCGGCAGCGCCACGACCAGGGTCAATCTGATCTTTATTTCGCTCACGTATTACCTGGGTTACTATTGCAAAAAAAGGTACTGGTGACATATCACCTGGTAGGTGTAAATTATTATTTGAGGAAGCGATCCGCAGTTGCTCAATCTGATTGTCGCCAATTTTTAGGTACCACTGTCCTGGCCAATCACTAAAGTCATAATCCACATTGGAATCTTGGGATAGTTTTTCGTTAGCATCTAGTTGATTGAGCTTATGGACAAGTCGTAACTTCACACTGGCCTGTACTTCCATAGAGAAGCCGGTGGACTGCTTCGAGGCGAGGAAGAGATTGATACCAAGGCTACGACCTATTCGGACGATAGTGTCTAGCCCATCTACCATATGAGGAATCCGTGCCTGTATCGCTGTATATTCATCGACGACAATCAGCAGGTGAGGAAAAGGTGCATGAGTTTGATGTAATCCTTTTTGCCGATACTCAACAAAGTCCTTTGTACCAGTCTCTACCAGGACTCGCTGGCGGCGCAACATTTCTTCTCTCAGGCTTGCTATGAATTGTTGTGCTTCCGCAGCAGTGGGTTGTTCAAGCTGAACCTCCACATGAGGCAACTCGGCGAATCGACCAACAATCCCGCACCCAGATATATCAACGAGTTGCAGACGCAGTGATTCAGGTCCATACGAGAGTGTAAGACCAACTAACATTGTGGTTAGAAGCTCTAGTCTATCAGAGTTTGTATTTGCAATAATCAACCCATGTGCGCCATCATAACGTCCTTCTAACCGAAGCTCACGAAGTTGTCCATCCTTTACGACGCCAAGTGGCACCCGAAGCCAATCAGCGCGCGCCGCTTCGGCAGTGTTTTGCCATCGCTGTTCCAAGATGAGCTTGGTACGCTCCGTCAACGTCTCAACAGGCGTGTCCGGTATTCCGATGAGATTGCCAAGGAACACACGTTTGGGAAGAGCTTTCACAGAATCGGAAGAGGTATCGAATGGCACGTCACTGAGACGCTGGAACAGTGTTTCAGCACGCTGTCGTTCCGCAATTGATAAGGATGATACCATCCCTCCATCGATCAACTGGGACATGGCTTTGAATAGATCATGCCGCAGCTGCTTTACAGCCGTACTGCCTTGCTCTAGACGTCCCCAATCCACGTCATCAGCAATTTCTGCTGCTTGCAGCAGATCACGTTGGCGCTGTAGCTCGTCACGTCCCTGGAGTTCCACCAACTCCTTGAGAAGTCGATAGGGCATTGACAGCGGCCCCTCACTCATTAAATGTCCTACAGCCAAAAGGATTGGCGCGCGCCAGCGATCGTCTTGGCGCAGTGCCATTACGCGTTCTACGAAATCCCCACCGCGTGTCAGTTCTAAGCCTGCCAAGTATTCCTGAAATATCTGATGAGTGAAGATATAGACATCACCTGCCTCACTGGCCTGTAGTAAGCCGGCGCGCAAGTCGATGTACTCCAAGAAGCGATTGGCTCCATCCACAGGATTAGGATGCGAGAGCGATTCTAACTCTCTTATAACTATCTCGCGCAGATCGGTGCGGCTGAGCCGGCCATAACTACTTGGCATCGCAGCAGAGTGGGCGTGAAAGGCGGCGCGACCAAGTATTGGGAGCAGGCTATGAATGTCAGCATCGGGTAGGCTGATATAGTCCATCAGTGAGCCATACTCACTAGCATCTTTACCGGCGATTTCCCATTGAGCCAGTAGAATATCAATGCACCGTCTGTAGAGGACAGCGCGCTTTTCGGGCAGGCGTCCATCATTAAGATGGACCAAGGCTATCACTGTCAACATTAAAGGTTGACGGGCGAGGCGCTGGAGATCATTGCGGCCCGAAATGATCTGCGTCAGGCTGGCAATTCGCTCATTTATCCATTCAGAGCCTTGATCGCGCAACGCGGCGATACTGTAGTACCAAGTGCGCAAAAAGGCTAACATCTGACCGATCGTCCAATCGGCCAGGGTCACTGAAGGCCAGTTAGTCAGTTGCCATTGAGCATTGCGCTCGCCCTCGTAGGCGCTCACTCGGCAGGCGACAACAATGCGGCAGAGCGGGTAGCGTTCGGCAAAGGACTGCACTACTTGTACGACCTTACGCCGCGCCTCGGTACCGGCTACCTCGTCGAGGCCATCTAGCAGTAGTATGGCTCGTCCGGCCTCGACCTCTTCAAGGATAGCGGTAGCGAGGTCGGCATCGGTGCTGATTGGTTGTAGTAAATCAGCCGCCAGATAATCCCAGAGATCCTCAACTCTACTCTTAGGAATGGGATCGGCGGCAAGGCTTCTGGCTAGTGGTAACAATGGTGCAAAGATAGGCAACACTCGACCAGGAGTCCAGCCGACAAGGTACGTATTCAGATCGATCTGCGGGTAAAGACCAGCTACTACTAGTATATAGGCAAGGTAGCGCAGGGCGGTACTCTTACCGCTACCCGGTGCACCTAGCAATACGAGGTGGGGAGTACCAGCAATTGCCTCCGTTACAAGTTGCGGACCAAAGAAAGTTAGGCTAGTTGTTTCGCGGGAGAGACGCGACAGTTCGTCAACACTTATAGCCTCTAGATCGAATTGATCGACAGAGCGGGCATGATTAGGTTCTGCCGACTGCTGTTCGCCGCGAGAAGTTCCAACGGCGCGAAACATTGTACGGCGCTCGCTTGGCAACAAGGCTATTCCTGTATGAGCCTGAAGAAAGGCTGCTGCATCGAAACTAGCTAGAGTTGCACCAGCCACGCGCTCGCGTTCTGTAGTAGCAGTTGTTGCAAGTTGTGTATAGATCTTATCAAGTTCGATCACAAGGCTGTCGGCGGAAACGCGCTGCTCCGCCATGCCGTGAAGTGGCATGTGGCGCAAAAGCGTAGCCACATGTTGGTAGTAGATGCCGAGGAGGTTGTCACTAATTTCACCCTGCCGACCATCAACATGGATCGTGGTTGCTGGTATAGCACCGATAGTGATACTGTCACCAGGATGCAATGGGGCCACGACTTGCGATTCCAAGGATGCAGCTTGCTGAGTAGTGTCTGCGTCGCTCTGGCGAGATGTGTTTGGCACAATCGATTGCTCAGATAGTTCCTTCGCATCCGATTGCACGTTTGTTGTAGCAACATGAGGTAAGGTATGGCTAGTACTCGTTGGAATCAGGTGTTCCAATATCTCGGCCAATTCCCCATAACCCAGTCCACGAAGTAAAATTGAACGAATGTGGGCAAAAGGTAGTGCTTCGGGAAGGTTGGTTATATCAGCGTCTCCAGGTAACGCCAACAAGGCTCGCATTTCTCGCTCGTGCTCGGCGCGCTCTTCAAGATACGCCGAAACCCTTGCCACTACCTCGCTCGATTGGTTGAACGGAGCAAGCTCTAGTAGCAGGTCTCGAACACCATCATAAAACTCGTAAAGCACAGCATCTGGTTCGCGGCTTCTATTAGAGGACGTTCGATGGAGAATTCCGCCAAGTAACACCTCAGCGACATGGCTTTGATCTGCCATTGGGAGAAACGTTGCACATAGCAAATTAAGAATCGGGAGAGTAACTGGTGCGGCTGATGCCAACAGCGCTAATCGTTGGGCTATGGGAGTACTCAGACTAAGGAATCGCTGTACTCGCTGACTAGGACTCGGTGTAAGATCAGTCGGGCGATTTGGATGTGAAGACTTCGCACCTCGATCAAACGCATGACCACTTACAACGCTTCCCGGTCGACCTATTAGCAGGTTGACCCAAGCCTTAATGGCTTCTGTGGTTAAGGTGACAACCGGCGTGAGCACTTTCTTGGTCGGGAGCACATCCTCCCACTCATCAACAGGAGTAGCAATTAATCGGGTGTTGGGTATACCAGCAGCGCTGGCCTTCAAGTGTACTTCTATTTCACGCCCCAGTGCCGTGCGCTCCCATAGTTGCGGCGGCATAAGTTGGAATAGCGCCATCGGACTACTATTACTCCAGAGACTCAGTGTCTTCGTTGCCCGTCCATCATGCCACGCTCTCCCGACGCAGTCGCTTACTATGAGGATGAGATGGCGTCCCTCTGGATCTGACAGCTCGCTTGCTCGACGCGGAATAGTCGAGGTTCGCCCAGCAAAGAGCATGAGCTCTTTATCATCACTATTACTATCACTATCACTATCACTATCTAACTGCCAAAGGCGCACGTCGCGAAAAGCACCCTGACGAATCAAGAGACGGTGTAACTCTTGGATTGTGTCCTGCCAGATCATCGAAGAGCCGCCTTGATCAACCACCAGATGAAGCGCAAGCCAACGGCTTTGTGCTGGAAGCATTACCGGTACAAGCGTGTTTTCCTCAGCGCTTCGCTCAGCTGTCACCTTCTCGTCAAGTCGTATGTGGTGACGTGATGGCACACGTCGTCGAAGTGGACGCAATGCTCGTGCAATTGATGCTGCATTTGGGAGCGCACCAACTGATGGAACGCGTAATGGTGTTATCTTGGCCGCTGTTTCTTTAGAGGCGTCAGTGTTCAATGGATACAGATCAGCTTGACTTTGTTCAGAAGCTGATACCGTATCCGGCAAGTCAGGTTGGTTGATCGTGGGAGTAGAACGGGTTTCCTCCTGGCCTATCAGAGGTAAAGGCTGTTCAGACTGTTGTATAGTCGATGGAAGAGATGGAGCAACACTCGTAGGTGACGGTGCTGAAGGCTGTCCACGAGCATCTGCCTCCGTTTCTTGCGAGTGTTTAATCGCCAGCATGAACCAGAGCGCCTCCGCTATCTGGCGCCCTGTTATTTCAGAATCGCGCTCAACAATCAACTCTAATAGACTGTCGATACTCATCATTCAGATCCAAGTCGTCGTAGAAGTTCTTTGCGAAGTTGTTGCTCTGTTGACGCATCAGGTTGGTTTTCTTGAGTTGCGATGTAGATGAGGTTGAGCAACTGATCAGTGGCAATATGCCCCCTGGCATCCGGGCGATCACGTTCGCGAAGAAAATCAGCGACATACTGCTTAATGGCTGCTTCGGCCTGCGCAAACACCTCATCACCAAGGTGGGCACGTACGATTGCTTCAAGCTCGGCTACTTCTCTTGGCGGGTCGATATCGAGGCGTAGACAGCGGCGCAGGAAAGCTGGTGGAAAATCCCGCTCACCGTTGCTGGTCATTATCACTAAGGGAAATGTTCGGCAACGCACACGACCACCAGGGATTGTAACCTGGCTTCCATCAGGGCGGCATACGGAGACCATCTGCGCGGGTTCGGCAGTAGCATCCTTTTGGAGTAGACGTGTGATCTCGGCGATAAAAAACTCCCCCTCCTCAAAGACATGTAGCAAATCATTTGGCAGATCGATATCCCCCTTGTCGATCTCGTCTATGAGAAGCACTGCCGGTCTATCTACTGGCAATAATGCCAAGCCTAATGGCCCAAGCGTAATGTAGTGACCAACTTCTTGGGCTGTGTTGGTGTTCGCGTTATGAGCTTGTGCATCGCGTAGACGCGCAAGTGCGTCGTAGCGATAGAGGCCATCCTGCAGCACGGTTCGAGTATTGATCGGCCATTCATAGAGAGTCAGGTTTAGTTCTTCTGCAACCGCGCGAGCGAGGGTTGACTTGCCTGTTCCTGGCTTACCAGTTACTAAGAGCGGTCGCCGCAAATAGAGGGCTGCATTGACCATCTCGATAGCTCTGTCACTTGGACGGAAGACTTGCCCTCGACGCTGATCGTGCGCAGGATCAGTAAAGTCACGCCAGGGAGGTGGATCTGGCAGCCGCGTAATTGGATCAGCGTCTTCCTTGCGCCCCTGACCGGTGTATATTTTCCAATCGCTCATGGTCACATCCCCATTCAGGCAACAGTCGGTGTCTCAAATGCTGCATCGTCAGGATCGTACGGGAGCCGGTTTGGATCATCATAGAAGAGTAAAGGCCTGGTCAATTTGGTCTGTTTCCAATACTGCCGTAGCAGATGTGGCAGATCGGAAAGTTGACGAGGTTCAAGCAGGCCCTCGAGAAACTGGTACATAAGCGCACTGCGATCGGCATTGTGCGCAAACCAGAGTCCAAGTGGGATGCCAGCTCGGACGACACGCAACAACACCCGCTTCACAAAGTCCATCTCCTCAGGAGGAGAAACCGTTTCTGCGAAACAGAGGTAGTCATCGCCTATTAATTGATTGAACAGATCTCCGTCAAACTCCTCTGCTACCGTTGGGCAAAAGAGCGGAGGATGCTGGGCGGCACCAGCGTGATGAGGACGTCGCCAATCACGCTGACAGGCTTCTGGCAATTGCCCCCATCGTGTACGCCAGCGTGCGCGAGCATCAACCATTGCTGACTTAGGTGAGAGTGCGCGTTCAACTGAACGTACGACAACTGGATGCCCAATGTACAGCGGTTGCTCAACAACATCATCAGGATCATCCTCATCGAAAAGGATAGCAACCTTCCACTCATGCGAGGGTTCAACAAGAAGGCTGTGATGCAGCATCAATTCAATTCTTAGATGGCCGCCGAAGCGAGCAATGTGCCTATGGATTCTTTGATAAAGGCTCTGTATCGCTTGTGGTAGTTCTGCCACGGAAAGAGCACGCATTTCTTCGCCAATTGGAGGCCAGAGCTTAAGGCGATCCGGCCATCGCCAGGCGAGAATATGGTAGAGATCATTGCTCTGCGGTGCTCTATCGATAGCAATAAGTAATCCTGGTTCTTCCGACTTTTTCTGCGGCTGCTCCGGCAAACCCAACCATTGGCAAAGTGCAGCCTCCTGAGCAGGAGTCAGATCAGATTCAGCAAGGAGCGTGTGGGCAAATCGCTCAATGGGATCAATTTCGCTAATGGTGTTGTGTACTAATTCAAACAAAATAGATTGAAGTAATGAACTATCAGACGGTTCTGGCAGGACATGAAAGGGGGCTATTTTGTTGAAAGCCCGACGAAGGATAGCTGCTGGCAGTGAGAGATGTGACAATAGAGCAAAGAGTTGGTCTGCTCGCTTCTGGCGAGTGGATCTTAGGAGTGATTTGATGTCAGTTGTGACTCCAGCAGTCGCAAGCGCCGCAATAATAGCTTCTGTATCACTGCCCGCCAAAAGAATATTGATCACACGCTTGTCAATGTACCCCTCTGCATAGTCACCACCCTGTGTCTGCGTATGCTGCACTGATTGATCAACAGTTATGGCTCCGTGACTATCTCCCGCAACTGCCACGCCAAGTTGAGCCTCCCCATTCACCTGCTGCTCATGCGCACGTGATACGTCCAATTCGGCGATGATCTGCTCCACAATCAGTCGCTGAGCCGGATCATCTATGTGTGCGAGTAACTCACGGAGCCGGGTAGTTGACGGCATTGACATGGCTGATCATGCTCCGATCATTCTTCGCAGGACATCCGCAATCTGTGTTGCAATGGGCAGGACTGTCGGCAGCACTTGTGCGATATTCTCGGCGGCCTTCTTGAGACGCGACAAGCTATATTCTACATCGTCTTTGTCGGGATTGGGCTTCGTTGCTTCTGCCACCGCGCTCTCGGCGCGTTTCGCTGCTTGCTCGGCCTCACCCGCCTGCTCTGCCGGCACCTGCTGCAACTCCGCGCTCAGCTGCTCAATCAGATGCTGAAGCTGCGCCTTCGTCGCCACGTCGCCATGCGGGGCCGCGCCAATGCTCTGCGAGACGTTGGTCAGCGTCGACTTGATATTCAAGATCGCGCCGCTGAAGTTCCCTGACATGTTAAACTGATCGCCGCTCACAAACGTCCCCCTTCGCTTGTCAATGTTACCCTCAGCATAATCACCACCGCCGGTGTTGATGTTGCGCACTAAGGCAGCAGCAACTTAATTTTGGCAGCGATCTTCCCTGCTATGTCGACGACCACCGGCAGCACGGTGGCCAGACTGGCTGCGGCCTTGCGTAGACTCTCAGTACCGATTTGTACGAGTAGAGGGTTCGGCTGCGCTTTCGTGGCCTGTTCGACCACAGTCTTAGCAGTCTCAGCCATAGCCTCTGCATCGGCCTCAAAGCCCATCGGAGCCTGCTGGAGTGCAGCGCTCAGCTGTGCGACCAACTCCATTAACGTAGCCTTTGTCTCCTGATCTCCGTGGGATGCGGCGCCGATGCTTTGCGATACCTGACTCAGCGACGACTTAATGTTTAGGATCGACCCACTAAAGTTGCCCGACATATCAAACTGATCGCCGCTTACGAAGGTTCCACGTCGTGCGTCAATGTCGCCCTCGGCATAATCGCCCCCGCCAGTATCGATACGACGCACGCTACTTTGTGCACCATGACCGATCGCAACCCCGGTGCTACCCGTAATGTCACCTACCTGTATCCGGTCACCACTGCTCCTATCGATATTATGGATCGTCTGGTTGGTGGCGATATTCACGTCTCGGCCTGACTGGATCGGCCCGCTAATTACTGGGCCATGGGTAACAGCAGTTCCACCGACGCTGACCGGTCCCGAAAACGTCCCTGAGATTACTGATCCGGAGACATCCCCATGTATTGCGGTCTGGCTTCCAACTGCGGAGCTCGGAGTGGATACTTTAAGCGTAGCAAGCTGGCGTTGGCGAGCCTCTAACTGTGTACGGAGCGAGGCCTGCGCATCAAGGAGACCGGCAAGAGTGGTGATGGTGGCGTTGAGTGTGGCGATCTCAGTCTCCAGACGTGTGATTTCATCTGACATACAGCCCTTCACTTTCTTATGGCGCGAGCCAATTCAATTCTACACTGCTGCCAGTACAATTCGGAAGCCGACATTTAGCCCTGATTGATTGGGCGATACCATGTCCTGCGTTGAGCAGCGTAGTTCGTCAGCATCACTGTTCCACGCACCGCCCATGATAGCGACGGGTGCAAGTTCTGTTGAGTCGCGCAGAACTTCATCACCGGCACCTACGATATCTGCCCATTCCCAGACGTTTCCGGCCAAATCCTGTGCGCCACACGCAGCAACCCCTTGCGGGCAACAACCCACGGCTGCACAAGCCGTAATCTGTGTTGCCTTGTAAATTGCCCGCTCGGGAGTTGGCTCAAGGTGGCCCCAGGGATATGTGCGAGGACGTTCGCTTCCATCAAAGGATGCAGCGGCAGTCCACTCTGAAACAGTTGGAAGCCTGAACACATAACCCTCAGGAAGTAGATCGCCAACCTGGGCTGTGAGCCATCCACAGAAAGCCGTTGCCTCAAACCAGGTTGCACCGATCATGGGGATGTTGGTCGCTCTCTGGATCAGATCCTGCCAGAGTGCAGGCTGTCGTCGCTCAGCGCGCCATATGAGTCCTGAAGTTGTCCACCAACGATTGCTTTCAGATGTGTAGCCGACATCCGCAAAAGCCGCATATTGGGCCACAGTAATGGGATAGGAAGCGATCCAATACGGCTTTGTCTCAATGAGTACCCTTCCTTCAAAATCATGATATGTGCCGGCTGGAAGAAAACGCAGATAGTGTTCCGCCCCATTGGATGTAAACCCAAAGCATTGCCCTCGCTGCTCTAGTGCCAGCTTCCAGGCCACACCTTCGACTGGATAACGCCGATCACCAAGATCAGCTAGGATATAGCCAGCACGAACCCGGTCAACGGGCTGTAGCGGCTCATCGATATCTGCCAGCAGCCGTTCTAACCCATGGCCTAGCCCCTGGCGCAGGGAAGTTGCTCGGATAAGCTGCTCTTGCTGGAGCACCTCCCAGTCTCGTTCGGCGGCAATATCGGCCGCAAGGAGCAGATCGCGATACCACTGGTAGGCAAGCTTGGGTTGTGCCTGCTCCTCGCTGCTGATCAGATCGTTTAGCACCCGATCCAGTGCCAATGGCGATAGCAGTCCGGTGGCGAGAAGAATCGCTTCGCGCCAGTAGTCGCTGCCACGATGCTGCATGATCATCTGTGGCGCACGATCTGGATCATGGGCAATGTGGCGTGCAGCACAATATTCCTGGAGGGTGGGATGGACAAAGCTGTAGTAATCGTCTGGATCACGCACCACCAGATCTGCACGCTGCTCCAGATAGTCGAGGCAAGCCTTCGCCGGATTCGCTGGAAGGGCAGGAACTTGTTCGTCAAAAAAATCTGTCAGTCGAGTCAGCAACCGATCACGTAAGATACGTGCATTCTCACGGCTACCTGAGCCATCGGCAAAGGCCCGGTAGGCTTGCTCATTGAAGATCGGCCGCATGCTATCAAGCGTATCCTTATTAATCCGATAGTCGCTGGCGAGGCTAGACTTCTGTTTCGTCTCCTCCCAGCCATCTAGCATACGATCAATGAGGGTCTCGAAAAGTTTCGGCCGGTTAAGCGGAAGGTCACCTCCTCGCAGGGCTATCTCAGCCATCATACGGAGTAGCATTGGCGTTCGCGCCAGCGAAAGTAGCTTGTTATTCTCTACGATGGCCTCAAGCAGGCCTTGTGCTGCACGGTCATTCCCTTCATCTGTACTACTGCTACTCTGGGCCGCAAAAAAGGCGTACACGAGGGCGCGAATCTGGCCTAGAGTGAAAGGCGCTAAGATCTCCACCCGCCAGCCAAGATCATGTCGCAAATCATCCGTAAAGACTTTGGTACGGCAGGTAACAATCGCCAGATTTCTAGGGTAACGTTGGACAAATGTGTGAAGCCCCTGAACGACTCGCCTTCGTCCGGCAACCTCACCACGATCATTTGGCGGTATTTCGTCAAGGCCGTCGAACATCAGCAGCATTCCACCGTTTCCAATAGCAGCATTCAGTACATCCCTCATCCCCTCAATCCCATTGTCTAGCACCTGGAGTATGGCCTCAAAGATCACGTCAGAGGCCTGCTCAGATCTATGAACTGCTAACTTCGTGGCAAGCTGTCGGATCGAAAGGAAAACAGGTACGCTAGCCTGGGCCGGATTCCATCCGGGGAGTTGTGTGTCACGCCCGGACTGTCCCAGGCCACGTTTCGCCATCACTCTAGAGAGATGGCGCAAGAAGGTTGATTTCCCGCTTCCGGGCTCGCCAAGGAGTACGACCCCCGTACCTGCCAAAACGGGATCGGCCAACGCTTCGGAAAGGAGCAGGCTGCGCGAGAGCAAAATCGCCGGGTCGCCAGGGCGTGGGACAACCGTAGTTACCGCATTCTGGAAGGTCACTTCTAGCTTGCCATCCGTGATTTCGATCGGCTGGGTGACGACCGCCATATCGGGCAACACCCAGTCGGGGTGACGATTCTGACTTGGCACCAACTGTTGCCCGCTCAACTCGAGATAACCCTCAGCCTGAGAGCTATAGCCGACGAACAAGGGCGTGGTTCGGCTGCTTGCGACCAAGATGTAGATCTGCTGTACAAGTGTGTCGGTCGGGGCACCGTTCACAAGTCGCTGCAAATACCACTCAAGGCGGCGGCGCTCGTCGGCTGTCGGGTCACGTCCATAGATGGTCTGATAAATGTACTGAATCGTAGCGAGATTCACGGTGTCGCCAGTAATTGTCTCGACATGTGAACCAATGATCGTCTGGCTCGGTCCTCCAAAGGATTTGTTCAGCAACTGCCAGAACTCTTGCCGATGCGATTGGAGCACCGGCAGCAGGCCTTCCTGCACTGCTGGGATACCGGTCTCAATGGCCGCCTCGAGGCGCAAGATTGTGCTAAGCTGCGTCTGAAGGAGTTCCGCACGATCGGTCATGGTTGTCTCCAAGAACGGACTAATACGAGCATTGGCCAGTCGCGTGGCCCGCCATCCTGGCTTGCCCTGATCTTACACTATCAAACTGCTCAGCAGCACTGCGATTCTTGTTGCTATTGATGGAACCTCCGGCAACACATCCTTCAGGCTCTGGGCCGCCTGTTTTAGCATTTCGGCATTGATCTGCACGAGAGCTTTGTTAGGGGTTGCTCTGGTTGCTTGCGCCACAGCCTGCTTCGCGGTCTCGACCACGGCCTCGATCTCGACAGACTTGTTGGCGGGCGACTGATGGAGTATGTTGTTGAGTTGGTCAATCAGTTGCTGTAGTTCTGTCTTTGTCGCGGTATCGCCCCGAGGCGCAGCGACGATACTCTGGGAAACGGCGGTCAGGGTGGACTCGATATTGAGCATCGCGCCGTCGAAGTTGCCCGACAAATTGAACTGATTGCCGCCAACAAACGTCCCAGAGCGCTTGTCTATATTGCGTTCAGCGTAAGCGCCGCCCCCAGTATTGATTGTACGCACCGTGCTGGTTGCGCCGGGGCCGATGGCTACACCAGTACTGTTGCTCATCTTACCGATGCTGATGCTATCACCGAGTTTTAACTGACCTGACAGGATCGCCTCGAAGAGTCGGCTGCTCTCAATCGGCTCCACTTCTCGCACCACACCGGTGCTGCCAAGGCTACCTGGCAAATCAGTATCGCTGAGCGGACTGGGAGGAGTGGCGCCGCGATGAAAAGCCACTGCCATCATGCCCACCCCTTTGCTGATCGTCAACTCAGGCTGTTGCACCACGTCCAGGAACTGTTTGGCGCGGGAGCGTACCGTCGTGTAGAGATGCTCATATAAATCGAAGACGCCGATGTAGCCATGTCGGTTCGGTACCCCTTTGCCTTCGAGTCCATCGGCCAAAGCCGCACCAAAAAAAGTACGCGTGTCTGAGCGTCGAAAATATGACTTTTCCTGCTGGCGACAGGCGGCGATCATGACACGCCCTTGCCCCGTACCGAGCAAAGCTGCCGCCAGTTCTTCAGGCAGAGTCTGGCCGCCCTCCATAGTCGGCCCATCGCTAGTTCCAAGGGTGTCGGGCGAGAGAGCGACTGAGTGGCACGAGTTAAAAACCAGCAGCGCCCTCTCAGCACGGATCTTCTTGATGCGTCGGAGCAAATCGTCCTCGCGCATGCCACTACTCGCGATGACCTTGTTTTCTAGGTTGAGCCTAGTGTCGTTGGCGGTCAAACAAGAATGTTGATCCGTATCATACTCCCCATGCCCAGCGTAAAATAGAAACACCGTATCTTCTGGGCCAACCACGTCACTGAGTCTGTCGAGATCCTGCAGGATGCGCTCGCTGGTAGCGTCCTGATCATGCAACAGCATCACATGATCAGCCGGGTAGCCACAGTAATTTGGATCTTTGAGAATCGCGTCTACCGCCTTGGCATCCGCGACGGTGATCGGGACATCTCGAGGTCGCTTTTCACTACTCGAAGAGCCGAGCGGCGGGTTAGGGCCATAGCTGCCGACGCCGATCACCAGAGCGTATCCCTTGGTGAAAGCCATAATCGCTCCGCCTTTCGTTGCGTGATTGTTACAGTGCCAACATCTCAAATGCCTGTTCCACCTCGCCATCGCTCATTGAATCGATATCTTTGGGATCATCTTCACTACCAAGTGCATCGGCAACTCGCTGCAAGAGCCAGTTTCGCTTGATTCGCAAACCACAAAAGAGCGGAGTGAGGTTAGAGGCGCCTACAACAGTGAAGACACGGCCTTCAGTGTGCGCTACTTGGAAAGCCAAGGCTGCGTTGCCAAGATCGGCGATAGGGTTTGTGAGTGTGCCTTTAGCGGAGATCTCGATATAAGCGATACTGTCCTCGCAGACAAGCACTGTCCCTGTTGCAGCAAGGACAACCTCCGTGACGACCGCATACGATGGTCTCCACTCATCATCTACGCGTTTAAGAAGGGAGCGGCGAAGTTTGACTTGGTTAGCGATGCGCTCGGTGCGATAGTTCTGGAGGCTGAGCACACAGGCTCCCTGCTGGCTGAATGTAACGCTGATCCCAGCATCTAAATCGGCGATAGCCTTGAAAAGTGCCGAAGTGGCCCCACTGGCTTTAGTCTGAATCGATATCCCGGACTGGGACTGGTAGAGAAGGTTGGCCCCATGCTGCGCTGGCAGAAACTCTGACTCGACAAGAATGCCTAGAGTCCACGTAATATTATCGAGCGGTCGAAAGATCTGATCTTCAACTTCGCCAACTGTACCAAGGCTGAGTTGTGTGTTGGGGAACCATGTGGCTTGGAAATGAAGGGCGCGGCGAATCTCATTCGTGTACTGCTGAGCGGCCGGTGTCATTGCTCACTCCTGTATAGATGGTGGTTACTACGATGAAGCACGTGTCATCCTCGCCAACCCTCGCCGCCAGTTCATTGAGCGCCGCCAGGATACCCTCGCGGTTCGCGGCGGCATCGGAGAGCAGCGTGACCTGCTCCGGCGGATAGCCACAGTAATACGGGTCGCGCAGCACGACGGCCACGGACTGCGCATCAGCGGCGGTGATCGGTACGTTGAGATGTGGCGCATGGGCGTAACTGCCGATGCCGATAAATAGAGCGTAAGCGTAAGCTTACGAAAAGATCTGCACAGCAGTGTCTTCCTACTTTGGTCGATTAGCAGCAAGGCTAGAGTCAAGGTCGCTGGACATACACGCAGCCTGCTCATACAAAACGCTTTCTGATCTAAACGCATTATAGCAAACGGCTTCGTGTTGCGCACGCCCCAATCACAACAGCATCTGGCTGGTCTTGACAATCAGCCATCTCCCCGCCGCCGCATCCCAGCGCAACGTATAGGACACACGCACGGTGGTCTGCTCCGGAGCGACGGCGACAGCCTCCTGGTTGCTCCAGGTCTCCTGGGTGACGGCAGTCGCCGTATCGCCGTCCACGGTGATCGCGCCGATCCCCCAGCGCACCAGGATCGAGCGATGCAGGGCATTGCGTCGCTGGCACTCGGCCAACTCTGCCGCCCGGCGCGCGGCGAAGGAGCCTTCCGGCGCCAGATAGGGTGTCAGTGGATCGATCCGCAGCAGGGCCGCCGCCTCGGTCTCGGCCGCGTTGTAGCCCATCAATGTCTCGCGAATCGCCGCCTCCTGGGCAGCGGTGTCTGCGCTGTTCAAGGCTGAGGTTGTGGACGGGGCGCTGCTCACTGGCGGTGTATCCGTGGCTCCCGGCCGCCCCCAGACAGTGAGGGCTACGACAACCGCTGCCATCAGCAGCACCACGCTATGGTGTCATCGGAAATACTGCGGAATTCTGGATCTTCGACACATTGGCGAACACAATCTTTGCATGCATAGTTTTGTTTGCCGGTATGAATCGACCCACTCTTGATCACTGCAACCGAGTGGCAATCGGGACAGTGGGGCATCAGTGTCCTCCTTTCACATATGCTCCTCTTGTCTGTGATACCACTACCGTTCAAGGACTACCCCAGATGAGATTGGAACGAGATCGCTGGAAAGATAAATCTTTTGTCAGGATAGGTGGTGAGGAGGATGAGCAAGTCATCAAGATCCTCATCCCAACGGTTGTGCAGTACTGGTTGTGCTGAAATGTGCAGACTGGAGCAAAACAGATAACCCGTAACTCAATACCGCCATATAGCGCAATGCGGCGAGATGCTCTCAAGATTCCCAATAGACGCGGGCTTCCCGTCCTTTTCGCTCGACAAACACCCCGCAGTTGCTCATATCGCAGCGTTCCGGCGTATCCCGCCTGGCTGTCGGATGCTGCCAGGATGGTCACATCCTGCTCCCTTTTATTTTAGCTACCCTTTTCCATCGGGTTATTGGTATCATCAGCCGGGTCAGCCAAAGCTTCACTGGCGGAAGGAGTAGCTTCTGGGGACGTGAAGAGCGCCTCCAGCGCAACCACCGCCGCACGCTGCACATCCGGCAGCACATGGGCATAGGTGTTCATGGTCGTTGCGATCTGCGAGTGGCCAAGGATTTCCATTACAACTCGGGGATGAATACTCTGCTTGATCATCAGGGTCGCGCAGGTGTGTCGCAAATCGTGAAAGCGGACTGTTTTTGGTAGCCCGGTCTGTTCCAGGGAGGCCTTGAAGTGCTCCATCAGGCTTTCGGGTGAGAGGGGGTACCGATGGTCGAGACGTGAAGACCATGCCGCTGCAACGACCCGCATCTGCGGGTCGTCGCGGCTGCGACATCGACATCCTCCCAGCGCAGGCCCAGGATCTCCCCCTTGCGCGGCCCCAACCCCACCGCCAGTCGGTAGAGCGCCTCCAGCCGATGCCCGGTGACGGTCTCGATCAGCCGCAGAGCCTGGTCCGACGTGAGCGGTTCATACGTGTCATCAAGGTATAATGGATGCCATCTGGCTCAAAGCGTCACAGCGTTCCTGGTAGAACAAAGACACATGCGGAGAATGACAATGAGTAACGACAAGCCACAGCAGAACCAGGAGATCGGCGGTACACGTGCCGCTGGCGTCGGTGGTGATGCGATCAATAGTCCCATGACTACAGGCGACACGAACACTCTTCACATCGGCAATACGGTTATCAATCTGCCACCGCAAGCCAGATAGTCGAACGTCCTCCTGAACGTCCTCCTGCCCGTTTCTTCTGTGCTGGCATCGCTGAGCATAATACACCCATATCCAGGTTGCATCTTTCCCCTATCTGGTGTATACTGTCCTACCTGGGACATAAAAGGAAGGATGATGGGGTATGTTGACGACACGCCAGGCGGCTGAACAACTTGGGGTGACACCCCGCCAGGTTCGGCGCTATCTGGATGCCGGGTTGTTGCAGGGACAGCAACTTGGCGACTACTCAACCGCCCCCTGGGCGATTTCGGAAGAGAGTGTGGCGCGGTTGCAGGAGGCGCGTGTGCTGCGATCCCAGACGGGGGCGCAGCACATAGCGCCAGGAGCGACGGATACCGAGAGGAGCGAATCATGACGGTGCTGGCCATTGCGATGCAGAAGGGCGGTGTGGGCAAGACCACAACCACGCTCTCCGTGGGTGCTGAATTGGCCCACCTGGGACGACGGGTGTTGCTAGTGGATATGGATGCGCAGAGCAACCTGACTCAAGCTGCCGGTCACGATCCGACCAGCTTGACTCGGTCTGTGTACGATGTTCTCCTGGATCCGTCCGCTCCCCTCACGACGAGCATCCTGCGAACGGAGTATGGCTTTGATATTCTTCCAGCCACCCTGGGCCTGGCCCGGGCCGAAATCGTGCTGGCGGGCCATGTGGGGCGTGAGTTGCTCCTGCGACGGGCACTGAGCCAGGTTCGCACGATGTATGATACGATTCTGATCGACAGCCCCCCGTCATTGGGCTTGCTGACACTCAACGCGATGGCTGCCGCTGATACTATCCTGGTTCCGCTCCAGGCGCATGTCTTTGCGCTGCATGCACTGCCCTACCTGGAAGAAACCATAGCCCTGATTCAGCAGTTGCACCCGGATCTGACCCTGGGCGGAATCGTGATCACGATGGTAGATAAGCGCACCTCGGTCAATGCTGCGGTGGAGCAGGCGGCACGGGCACAGTACGGCGATCTGGTCTTCCAGACAACCATTCCCTTTAATGTCAAACTGGTTGAAGCTCCCGCTATTGGGCAGCCCATCCAGCGCTATGCGCCACAGAGCAGCAGTGCGCAGGCGTATGCGCACCTCACGCAGGAGGTTATTGCACGCTATGGCACGTAAAGATGACCTGCTTCAAAACCTTATGCGTCCGAAAGCGGCAGCGGATACTGCCCCGGTAGCAGCGCAGCCGAGCTACGACATCTCGACGACGAGCCTGGCTGATACGCCCGAAACCATGCCGTTACCCCCGGATGCCGATGCTTTACCGCCCCCACTGCGTGAACTGGCCCTGCGGTATCTGGGCGCGAAGCGGCGGATTGGGGATGCCCTGCTGGAGTCGGCGAAGTGGATGAGTGCGGCCCGTGATCTGGCCGAAGAGGGGCAGTGGTATCTGTTCTTGCAGGTCACCCAGACCAGCCCGGATAGTGCGGAGATCCTGATCAACATTCATGTGCGGGCCACGCAATACCCAATGTTTGCCAACGCGATTCGGCGCGGCTGGTTCAACCAGACGGTTGCAGGTGAACTGGCCCGGCCCTCATCACCACCAGAGCTGGTTGACCAGTTGCTGCAGGGGGAACGTCCACCGCGGGTGGCTGATGTCAAACGTGCGCGTCGGGAACAGCAGCAATCTAGTGATATATCTCACAATGTGGATAACCCGAATTATTCGGGGTCAGCGGAAACAGCACCGGTTCTCGCTGCACCGAACATTGGGGAGACAGGGGAAGGCAGTGATCACGCGCCACTGCTGGTACGCCTGCAAGAGATCGCGACCAACCTCGCTGCGCTGGTGTCCCAGGCAGATCAGATCCCATCGGGTGATGCGACGGTGCAGGCACTGGATCAGGCAGAGCAGGCACTTGCTGCAATCCGGCAGGCACTGGGGCGTTAAATCACCCTGCACTCTATTTGATATCACCTGGGCACCGCAGGGACTCCGTATCAATCGTGACGATGTACTCAGCACCTGCGTGATCATATTAATCACGCAGGTGCCGGGCGATACCCAACGTCGCGAACATCTCTGTCTGCCACTCGATAACCTCCATGGCTGGCTCTTTGGTATCACGACATCGCAAGTGAAAGAGCAATATCGTCACCGTATCACGCTGTATCGTCGTGAAGGCTTCCAGGTACTTTCGGCGTCGTTCCAACCAGATCTCGCACTGCCTGATACCAGAGTACCCCCTGGAAAAGGATCTGGCATGACGCTGGCACAGGTACGGGATCTGGCACTGGCTGTTTCCCTGGTAGGAGTAACGGTGACATGATCACCCATATTGGCAACGTCCACGGTAATAGTGGCCGTCCGAGACACCAGGCGCTCAAACCACACAGACAGCGCGTCATCCAGGTGCGGGGCACTGTCACATGCAGCCGTCTGGTCACTATGATGTTCAATTGACGCATCAACGTCGTCACCACGCAGATCGGCACATCGGTGCGGTGTCACACGTTTCCTCGTTGAGCGCGCCGTATGCGCTGCGTCGAGTCTTCATAGGTTATGACAACGAGGGTATGCCCGTATTCATCAATCCAGATCATGACCTATAGCTTCCACTATCCAACAGAGGGATGTCTCCTGGATCGGTAAGTTAATTGATACTATAGTACAAAAATAGACATGGTGCAGCGTGGTTAAGCCAAATACCTCCTTGCGAAAGAACGGAATGGCTTCTGGATCATTTATTGCTTTTCTTTATTTCTTCGCCTCTGTTCGGTCAATTATCACACAATCATATGACGATCGTATTATAATGGACTCTGACAAAGGAGTTCACCCTATACCATTGAAAAATCAGACAAAAGAACTATTCTTTCATGTTAAATAATCATTTCTATTGCAACCGGCCATTGTGAATCCAACCCGCCTTCAATGTGCCTCGCGTGTTCCCACCCTGGTTGCCCCGACAGGTCTTTTCTCACTATATCTTTGCGAATCGTGTGGATAGTCGTTGCTTGACACTTGAACCTGGTACGTCCTGAACAGAACCCGAGATGGCGTATGTGGGATGATTTGTCGCATCGCCTGGCGTAGCAAAGACCTGACCCCATCTTATTCACGTAGCCAAAGGAAGTAGATTATGCTCTTTCCTCAAGGCCATGCATTGCTCATCGGAGTCAGTAGTTACCACTATGCCCCACAGATGAACGTGCCAATCACTGCATCAGATGCACAGGCAGTAGCAGACGTGTTGTGTAATCCACAATTCTGCGGCTACCTACCAGAGCAGGTAACTGTTTTGCGTGACAGAGAAGCCACGCAAACAGGTATATTATGCGCTCTCGATGAACTGGCTCAACACACAACTGCTGATGATACCGTCCTGCTCTTTTATTGTGGTCACGGCGACTATGGTGATGACAACAACTATTATCTGACTACGCATGATACGCGCATTGCCAGGAGAAACGTTGTTGCCAATACTGGTGTGAGCCATCAGCAGTTGCTCACAAAGCTTCAAGCAATCCCGACACGCCGTACCCTTCTGATATTCAATGCCTGTCATTCCGGTGAAATTTCGCCAACGCTTGGAGGTAGTACCCCGGCTCAGGGTCATATGATTCCAGACACACTCGCCACAGCATTATTGGCAACAGGTGAGGGGCGCATTATCATTACAGCATGCCGCGAAACGCAATATTCCTTCATTGGGAATGGTTCCCTCACCATATTTACCCAGGCACTGGTAGATAGTCTCTGTGGCAAAACCACACGCAGTCAACACGGTTATGTGAGTGTCTTTGATCTCTACACAGCAATCTATACCACTGTCAGTGAGGCAGTTCGCACACAGTACCATAGCGAGCAGCATCCGGAATTGACTATTCACAAAGGCATTGGGTCGTTTGCTGTAGCACGCTGGCGTGGTGTAACCAAGCGTGGAGAGTTCCTCAGCCAGACGGTACCAACCGAACAGGCAGCTATTCGCCAGATAGATCAGCAGGAGAGTCAGCGCCTTCTGCACTTTATCCAGTCAGGGGGGCTCCGCTTCGGATCGCATACAACTGTTCAGGGAGATGTTACAGGTGGCGATGAGCAGATTGGTGGTGATAAGGTGAGCGGACAAAAGGCAGGCAGAAATATCGCTGGTCGTGACATGAATAAACCACAACACACATTTCATATTGGATCTATTCAATCTGGTATAACAAATGTTGGTGGTACCGTTCATATTGATGAACCCATGACTATTGATATGGGCGACACATTTACTATGTCAGGCAACTTTCAAGGCGCAATCATCAATATCAAGTCGCAGTTGGAACATGTTGCGCAGTCTATTCATTCGCTTCCCAATGCTAATCAGGAAACGAAACCCCACCTTACGCAGCTTCTGACGCAATTGGGCGACCTGTTACAGCACGTACCACCAGACAGGGCCAATGATGTGGAGAAAGTTGTTAGACGAGTACAGGCTCTGATAGACGAGGTTGGGAAAGCTGATCAGGATACGGAACTGATAGCATTTCACAGGGAAAGCTTGAAGCGGGCAGCAAACAATATAGCAACGATCGTTCCAGCCATACGTCCTGTTGTAACACAAATTGAATCATGTATTGCTAGCTTAACACACTGATAGAGGGCAGGAATGGCAAAAAAAGGCTAGGAGAGAGATTATGTTGAACATGTATCACGAAACAGGAGTGCAACCTACATACCACAGGCAGGCCCTAATCATTTTCGTAATGGTCTTCCTGCTCCTGCTAGGATCTGTAACCTGGATTACACCTGTTATGGCGGCACACCAGGCTACGCTTCGGATTAACAATCGCTCCAGCTTACGTATTTGCTATGTCTATATTGCTGATACGAATGTCCGCGATTGGGGCAACGACCGACTCGGACGCAACGATATTATCTACCAGGAAGAAACGTATCAGTTCCCCCTGACAGCGGGCAACTACAAAGTATTGCTTGAAGACTGCTCTCACGAGACATTGATGTTTGAACGTAATATCCGTGTGTCTGGAACAAAAACCCTGTATTTCCATGGTACCAGTACCTTGACCCGCCGGGATGTGCCTCCACCAGGCGTTGAAGCGCAGTTATCTCTGGCTGGGACAGGAGGAGCACGTAATGCAATTTACTGTTCTGCAAAGAACAATCAGCGCGTAAGCACATCTTCGTGTAAGACAGAAGTGACCGACACGCTCGTTCTCACCTTTGATAGCCGTGTATCTCGCATATCTGTTACGCGTCCAGACGGTAAGAGATATAATTTTACGAACAATGATGATAGCTTCGACTTGTATATATCCCCAGGTGTCCTTCTTGGCACATACTACTTTGAAGCTATTCACGGTTCACGAAGAGTTACCGGTTCCTTCTGGGTGAGCGAAGCTTCAAGACCAACAATCGTAGTACTCCCTCGTAGAGATCGAGTAGGTTCAACTTTTGAAATACATCTAGCAGGTTATCCAGCCTACGAAAAAGCGAAGTTGCATATCTATTACGAATTCCAGACTGGTCGACCGCCGGACTATATCACACATGAATATGTTACAACCCTCACCTCGAATAGTAATCAGCGCGGCGAGGGCATACTTACACTAAACACCAATCAAAATGATCCACTAGGAACATATGTCCTGCGCGATGATACGTATACTCAACCCAACCACGTTTTTAGGATAACTCGCTAGACCTGACATAACAAGGCTGTAGGAATAAGAGAGCAGGTTACTAAACGTCAAGCAGAATGCACAATAGCTACCTGCCCTTCAGATTGATAGAAGCACAATATATGACCTTCATAGAAAACTGGCGACAACATATTCCTGCTACCTTTGCATCTTTTGTGCAACGAGGCTCTGAGACGCAAGACATTGATTTTGCGACAGGTATCTTACCAGTGGGCGTCCTCTGGCCAATACGCCGACCAGTACAGGAGTACGATGGCGACGCAGGCGATGCTGTTCGAGACATTGTCGGTAGTGGCACCGGGCGTGTCCTACGTATTATGGCTGGCTGGACAGATGACCTAATAGGTGCAGCACGGAGTCTTGCACCGCTGGTTGCGAACGATCCTGACCTACGGGATGCCCTGGACAAGCTGACTGCATACTTTGATGCGGCGCAACTCTTTGCAGAACAATTTGTACAGCATTACGCGCCCGTTCATGAAGGGGCAACGTTCACTATCGAAGATATCAAAGCAGCGATAGTGAATATTGGTGGCGTCACAAATATTGAGACACTTATTGTCCACTTCAATCTGCCGCCTCCATCAGATCCTGCCACGAAAACTCAGCGAAAGATCTGGTATGTTGTGACACCCGTTATTCTGTTTGCCGCTGTGCTGGTCATCTATCAGTTCGCAGTTCCTTTCTTTACACCCAGATCTCGTATGACTGGAGACTTTAATGTTGCTGTGGCTGAATTCGGAGGGGTAGATGCACAGGGCACAATTATATCCCATCCCGAAGCAACCGGCTTTTCAACGTCTCTGTATGGCAAACTGGAAGAAGAACTCGCCCAATTGACGGACTACGATATCCAGGTTTTGTCCCCGAATCAGACGGGGCGGATCGCAGGATTAACTCGCGAAGAACGAGCGCAGATGGCCCAAAAACTGGCGGAAGAGGTCAATGCTGATCTCGTTGTCTATGGCAACCTTACATTGGGGGAACATACATCGAGTTTTATCCCAGAATTCTACCTTACACCACACAAGCTTCAGGATGCACAGGAGCTCACTGGGCAATACGAGTTTGGTTCCAGTATCGAAAGCGATGCGAACATAGAACGCAACCCTGCAGTACGCCAGGAACTGCGCCAACGTCTCATATCTCGAACCGAGGCTCTGGCTCAGTTTGTTATTGGTATGGGATATTACATGTTGCACAGATATGATCAGGCAGAACAATACTTTGACCTGGCAGCAACTGAAGAGGGGTGGGATGATCGTGATGGCAAAGAGGTACTCTATCTGTTTTTAGGGAATACAGCCAGCCAACAGAAGGATCTGACAGCAGCGGGGGAATATTACCACATTGCTCTTGATCTTGAACCAGAATATGCTCGGGCGCGGCTCGGGGTTGCTGAGATGATATTTCATGACTCACGTGGTGACTGCCAACCGCGAACAGTCAATGTACAAGGTCTCCAGAACGCTATAACAGGCTATCAAAGCGCGCTCAATGCCGATATACAGCCCGCACTTGCCCATATTATGACAAAGACCCATTTTGGATTAGGGCGCAGCTACCTATGCCTGAGTCTGGCCCTGGTTGATGACTACTGGAATGAAGCAGAGGCGGCATTCAAACACGTAATCGATGATTACGAACAGAATCAAGCATGGGACTCGGATGACTACCTTCAGGATCTGGCTGCTGAGTCCTATGGGTTCCTGGGGATCATCTATATGCCAAACAAGAATGCCCCTGTTCCGGAAGCTAACGAAAAGTTTCGCCAGGCAGCCAGAGCCTATGAGTATGCTATCGACCTCATGCGTGACGATCCTGATCGTGATGAGCGGCGGGGCATACTCTATAGCCAGCTTGCGTTCATTTATCACCAATTGCAGGAGTATGATGTCGCAGAACAGGCGTATGAACAAGCGATTGACTTTGATCCTGATCCAGAGCGTCAGGCACGGTATCGAGGAGAACTGGAGCAGGTGCGCCAGGTTCGCGAACAGTCAGGTGATCAAACACCATCCCCACCTCAAAAAGATTCAACCGAGTATGTTCCCCCCAGATAAGGAGATGTGACTATGGTCTTGCATCAGCGATATGGCATTTCATTATTGTTATGTATCGTGCTGCTTATGACAGCATGCAATGGTATGGTGCCAGCGAGTGATAGTGATATTAGTAGCACAGTCCAAAACCCTGATAACACTCAAACCTCCCTTGTAGAAGCTGCAACATCAACCAAGCAAGAGAAAGACCAGGAAGGCGATAGTACATATCCCCCTGAAGAACAAGAAGACCAAACAGAGCATAACCTTTCTCGTACCGAGTCAGCAACATCATCTCCTACTTCTAGAGAGTCGTCTCAATTATCTGACACAGCCGCAATGCAAGTTAAGTACGTGCAGCCTGCTGGGATTGTAGCGCAGTTTGAGTATGTCGGACCTCAGGCTGGGGGTGGCGAAATGACGCCTGAATGTCTAGCCTTAGGACCGCTACGCGATGAAAGTCTCGAGACGAGTTCGACAGAAGAGCCAGATTTTGAGCCGTTTATAGAACTTTTCGGGCAACCGCTTGCTATCGGACAAAAAATGACGATCTGTTATATCGGCTTTACGGCACAAACGATCAAAGAGACTATTATTGGACCAGATGGCGATACTATCCGCTCCATTTCATTCACCGCTGAACCACAGTATCCACCAGTAGGTTGGGGACAATACTACGATGTCGATGCGACTGACTATATGGTACTGCCAGATGATCCAGCAGGCATCTATACAGTCATCTCAGAAACACCATGGGGAACGATAACGAAGGAGTTTGAGGTGACAGATCAGATGGCTGTATTTGGTGATGGAGCGCCTTTTGTTACGGTGCTTAGCCGCGGAACTAGCCAGATTGCTCCTGCAGCACTTAAGGATGGTCTTGTCGTTCTCTCGGGTTTTGCCTCTAACGAACTGCTGACTTTAACGTTTTGGCAAGTATGCAAGCCACAGTCATGGCAAATGTCTTCCTCTGCTGCAGAATTTGTTGTTGGAGCCGAGGTGCAGGTGGGTATGGAAGGGAGTGCTTTTGTTCGTGTTCCGGAGGAGATTAGTACAGTAATGCAAAATGCAGGGCGATATGAGTTGCTTGTTATTGGAACCCAGACACCAAATATAGATGATACAACCGGAAAATTCGCCGCTCCAGATTCTGCTGTTCCGAAAGTCAAATACAGCGCCAGGCATGGCAATGCGATTGGTCGTCCTCAACCGGAGAACACTCCGCCCTGTTCACAACCTGCTCAACCCAATCCGGCAGCACAGCAGTCCCAGGATACACAACAAACGGGATACCCTATTGCGCGTGCAACCGCCAGCAACACCGCGCAGTCGAGCTTGGACAGTCAGGGCAATCCTGTCACCTATGGTGCAGACAATGCTGTAGATGGAATCCTGGATACGACCTGGCGTGTGCCTGGCACAGGTATAGGAGAGTCTCTCCGTTTAGAATTTGCTGCTCCCATCGTCATCGAGGAAGTACAGATTATACCAGGGTACGCAAAAATTGATCCATATGACGGCACAAACCGTTTTCTGCAGAATAGAAGAATACGCCGAGTACGTCTCGAATTTAGTGATGGCACAAGCACCGAGGCACAGTTGATAGAACAAATGACGCTACAACCCATCCAGGTAGCCTCGGTGACAACGGACTTTGTCCGTATTGTCGTGTTGGAAACAACTGATCCGGGCGCAACAGATGGACGTGATTTTACGGCTATTAGTGAAGTAGTCGTTCTTAGATCGGGGACAGAGGAATGACACAACGGCTCACCATCTTATTCATCTGTCCTGCATTGCTGTGTATACTGTCTGCTGGCTGCAGTTTCTTCGCCACACCTGTGGTGGAGAAACCAGATCTCCGCACTCCATCAACATTATCATTAGTAGCCAGCGCAACAGTAACCACGCAGCCTGCTACCGCAACAGCACAACCTACCGCCACGGTAGCACCTCCATCTAGAACACCGATACCAACAATCACGGTTACTCTATCCTCTCCAACCATCATACCAACCGAGTTAGTCACACCGACAGTAACGGTACTACGTTATGTGTTTCCAGTACGTGCAGAGTCTATCGAGTACAGTCCTTATCACCACGATTATCCGGCTGCTGATATTTTCTGCCCCGTTGGAAGCGAATTTCTGGCAACAACCGATGGTGTAGTAGATTTTGTAAGCCCGGTGGATCAGTGGAATCCGATGACTGATGAGCCGGCCCACCGGGGGGGAATCGCAGTGGCGATTGTAGGCGATGACGGTTGGCGGTATTATGGCTCACATCTGTCAGGTATTGCAGAAGGAATTGAAGCAGGTGTCCGTGTGATTACCGGTCAGGTGCTAGGATGGACGGGCAATAGTGGCAATGCACGACAGACGCCACCCCATGTGCATTATGGCATTTCATATCCTACTACACCGGATGATTGGCAGACGCGGCGCGGTGAAATAGTGCCATACGAGTATTTGCAAGCGTGGGAACAGGGAGAAATGCGAACTCCTGGAGACTGAGTCACAAGATACGGCTGGCAAAGCCATAGTGGCGACTCAATCTTCCCTCTGGCCTGATTGTCAGGGGTACGTTTTCGCAACGCATGTTTACTCACAACACTGGGTAACTAATTACCAGATTACTCCATGCTAGACTCTGGTTCATCTATCGGTATATCCTGAATCGGTTGCGCAACGCGCTCACGCGTCACCGTAGGAAGGTCGTCTGGCAGGGTCGTCGGTGTTTCGGTCGGGGGTTGTTCTATTGGAGGTGACTCTGCTGGCTCGGCCTGCAGGGGGACATTATCCGGCGCACGCACACCCAGAACGACAGCTTCACCAGACAACACCCACTCGTTCCAGCCTGGCATGCTGCTCACCACCGTGTTCGGGTCTACCTGGTCGAATAGAGTGGGAAGGTGATCGCGGCCCTGGATATCCACGACGCCCACGGGAATGCCCTGTTCGGACAGCACCAGATAGGCGTCCTCCAGGGTCATCCCGACGAGATCCGGCATACGCACCGCTCCCGGTTGCGGCGGTGTCTCGGCAACCCCCGTGGTCGTCTCCGCTGGTGCTGCTGGCTCCGTTGACACCCCGTCATCTGCGTGTGACGGACGATCGACGGCGGGAGTGTCTGGTACAGGTGTCTCCGTTCCAGTTCCAGCAGCAACGACGACCCGGGGCGGTGGCATGGGCGGCCATTGGTCAGGGGGAATGCCCTGCCAGGCGGCCACCCGCCGCACGACACCCGCGATATAGCGCGGCACATCATTCTCAAAGGCCGGGGCGTAGATCGGTACAATCTGCTCGACCGTCACGGCTCCACGGGCGTTGATATACTCCTCCGCAATCAGCCGATACCAGTCCGCAATGCCCTCCTCCCAGGTCGCATAGTCCCGCCAGCGACCATAGCAGCGCGGATAGCCCGCGCACACTATATTCCCGATGTTGTGTGTGGTGCTGCCATCCGGTTTACGGCCTGACCAGTGCGGATCGGTGGCCGCCGTGCTTTCCGTCATGAAAAACGAGAGTGCATAGGCAGTGTCTATGCCGTACTGGCGGCTGAGTTCCTCCCAGATCGGGCCAGTGCCCAGCGCCGGGGAGCCGTACCGGGCCAGAATCGTATCGACCTGCCCACCCGTCAGCGATGGGACACCCCGTACATCGTGACCACCGCTGGCGTTGACCGCCACCGACGCCGGCACCACCCGCACGGGCAGTGGCTCGACGAGAGCCACTGGTGGCGGGATCGTGGTGGCAGTTACGATTACAGTGAGCGGTAGCACCGGCTGGTTGGTCGTCCGGTGTATCTCGGCAACCGGCTCCCGATAGACACGCGGCGGGTCAGCCAGTGGCAGTGATGGGGGCGGTGCTGCCTGGTCGGGTGTGTGCGCCTGGGGCGGGATGGTGTGCGCCGTGGGGACGAGCGGAGGATCGACGCGCAACGCATGCTGATGAGCCAGGCCAAGCGTGATGGGCGATGTTGTGCGCACAGGCGTAGTCGGCACAGCCGTTGCATGGTGCCACACTGATCTGTGCCAGGCATCTCGTGCCAGCACAGGATGCGCCAGGTGGATCAGCAGCATGATCAGCACCACGATGAGCCATATGGCCAGAAGCAGGTGCTCGCGGCAGATGCGACGCGGCGGCCAGCGAATCGGTCGCTGTGCAATCAACAGACCCCGATGGAGCCAGTTCCAGAGACGAGTACCAGAGTTGTGCATCAGTGATCTCCAATAGGTTCCACCAGCGGGCGCAGCATACGCGGTGTGGTGGGACAATAGCATGGGTCAGGTCGGTTGAATCGGCCAAGGCGGTGCATACAGACTGGACGGATGGAATGGGGCAACCCCCATGCGTCCCTACAGTCCCGTGCCCATCAGCACTGCACCACCGCCGGTAATGACAAACAGCAGGTTGCCGACGATGCCAATCACCAGGCTGACAGCCACCAGGGCAATCAGGTACAACGTGCGCCGTTTGAGCATCTGGGTAAACTCATTGCGCAGGATCTGTTCCAGGGTGAGTTCCTGCGCTTCCAGTACCGCCTGCACATCCGCGCCTTCCGCTTCGGCCTGGGCCAGTGATTCGGTCACATCAATCAGGTCACGGCACCCCCGCTGCCGGGCGATCCGCGCCAGCGCGGCAAAGGGCCGCACGCGCTCAGCGTCCATGACCTGCAGCGCCTCGATCACCACGGCCTGCATCACCGCGATCTTCGGGCGGGGACGTTTGACATAGCGCGTCAGCACGTCGCCCGGCGACTCATGCCCAGCCAGCGCCACACGCACATAGCTCACAAAGCCCGGTGTGAGCATGCGCAGCCGCTTCCGCGCTTTCTGCGCCTGTACAATGGGGCGGCGGGGGATGACCAGGCCGAGATACAAATAGATGCCTCCCGCGCTGACCAGCGCCAGCGTCCGGTTCGTCCCGACCAGACCCGTTGCGATGGTCGTGAGCAGCAGCATGCCCGCCAGCATGCCTCCGGCCAGCTGGCCGACCAGCAGCCGCCGGCGATACTCCCATGTCGATGCCATCCGGGCGCTGGCTGCCAGTGCCTGCACAGCGGTCAGACGCTGCATGCCCAGGATGGCAATGCACACGCCGACCAGGCTGGCCAGAAAAAACGGTGTCCCCGGTTGCACCAGGATATCGATCATCGTGTTCCTCTTTCTACGTCAATAGTCAGCATCGTCGGCCTGCGACAGGAGCTGGCCCCCGATGAAGGGCGACAGGATCGCCAGCACGATACCTGGCCCTACAATCAGGCCCAGCGGCCCACCGTAGGCCAGATGAAACCGCTCGGTCTGCACCAGGTACATATAGATCGCCATGAACACCGCCGCGCCACCCACCGCCCAGCCGGAATACTTCATCTGGGACAACTCGGTGGTTGCGTCACTGCGGCGCCGTTCCGAAGCCAGCAGCGCCTGCGCCGCGGTCTGGATACGGGTCGTCAGGATGTCGTGCGGTTGTTCCAGGGCCACGGTAAGATGATCCAGCAACGTGCGATGGCGTTCGGAGGGCGTTTGCCGGGCCATGGCCTCGACCACCTGTACGGGCATTGCCAGTTTGCCATCCTGCAGCGGCACGCCACAGCGGTCGCGGATGGTCTGCCACTCGTGACAGAGCGGGCCGGCGGGCATGTCCTGTAAGACGCGGTCAAACGAGAGTTGAAAACTGCTCGAACTGGCGCAGTAGGTCGCCAGCCGTCCGACGATGGCAGGGAGTGCCGCATCCAGTTTCGTGATGTAGCGCCGTTCCAGGAACACCAGCACCAGCCAGATCACGCCAACCGTGGCCGGCGCGGTAAGAATGATGGTCAGAAACAGCGGGGCCACCCGACTCGCGATCAGCAGGATCAGGCTGGCGGCGATCATCCCCGTTGCCAGCAGTTGGCCGGGGGTGACAATCGGTGGATAGAACAGCAGCGCCGGGTCAATCCCCTGCTGCCGATCCTGGGAGCGTCGGGTCATCATGGTGGCGAGCACCGGCAGGAATACGCGCTGTCCCAGCACCCCCAGCAGCAGAATCGTCACCATAGTCAGACAGACGGGCACGCCGGTCACGAGCCAGGCCGTCTCGGCGTGTGTCATCGTTGTCTCAGGAAGAGCATTCATCAGGCCACCTCCTTCTGTTCCCGCGCCACGACAGCGGTGCGCGGTTGGGCGGATTCACCCGCTAGAGTGTCAAACGGAATCATCTGGATCAGCGCCGCATGCTGACCCGTTACGAGATACGCCTCGTCTGGAGCCAACCCCCGCGACCGACATGCCGGCACGGCGTGCGTCGGTTCGACCCGGCGGGTCTGGGTTACATCCGTACCCCATTGAGCCAGGTAGATGGTCGACCAGGTGCGCAGCGCCTGCCCGGAGAGCACCTCCAGCACGGGTTCTGCGATCCGGGTGGCGTGGATGATCGCCAGCGGGTCGGCAGCAAGCAACCGCTCACGAAGCGCCGGATCGAAATCGGCACTGGCCGGCGCAGACAAGACGACTTGCAGCCCACGCCCCGCCAGCGCGGGCAGCGCGAGCAGCCGGTCATGCAGCGTCTGGGAACTCTGCACCCCACAACCATCGCCAGACGGCAGGCCGTGACAGCACAGTTCGTCAACGCTATCCAGGATGAGCGTGATGGGTCGCTGCGGATCGACGCGCAGCAGCAGGTCGTGCAGGATGGCGTCCAGCACAAAGCGGCGCTGCGCCCGCCGTTCGACGGTCGCCCGGTCGGGCAGCGTTACCACCACCGCATCCGCCGTAGCCAGACTCCACCCCGCCTCGGCCAGGATGGGCGACAGATCCCGTAGCCGCACGGCACACAGGTCGCGTACCTCGGCAATGAGCTGCACATCGGTCTTGACCGCCCAATCAAGCATGCGCCGGCGTGTCGCCTGAGCATCCCATGCGGCAGCGGCCACTTCGTCGTCCGGGTCATTCCCCGTTGCCGCGGGCGGGGTCAACGCCGTCAGTGACATCACCTTCGCAGCGGTCTGCGCCGCATCGCTCTGCATCTGCGCGGCATAGGCGTACAACGTGCGACAGCGGGCAATCAGATCGTCCACGCTGCGCAACGGGTCGAGCGACAGACTGAGCATGGAGTGCAGGATCAAGTCAACCGTATCACCATCGTCCGCCATGAGTGGACTCTCGCGCAGCAGTTCGCGCACGCGGCGGTGCATCGCTGTGTTGCTGGCAGAGACCCAGTCGACGGCACACCCGCCGTCTGCTCCCCATAGCGCCGGAGTGCGCCCCATGTGGGACATCAGCGCGGTCAGTGACGCGGGCTGCGCCGTAGTGGCATCGCCCTGGACAACGACGACGGTGCGCACTGGCTCTTCGAGGGCACGTCCGGCCAGGCGCAAAAGCGTCTGCGTGGTGCTGGCCGGGTCTGCTCCCAGCACCAAGATCGGACGGCGTAAGCCCTCGGCGGTTAGATAGACCTCGGCCACGGACGGGGCATCTGCCATGCGAAACGTAACGGGCCGCACGGTGAGTGCCGTCCCTAGATCCATCTCGTCCAACCGCAGGGCCAGCGGCCACTGCCCCGGTTCCTGCAGCGGATCGCTCACCACCGGGGGGTGTGATCGTCGAAACCACTGTTTCATGTGTTGGGGACGTACCCCGCTGGCACGCCCCTCCTCCTTTCTACATCGTCGGTCTGTTCTGCATGATCGGTCTGGAGCTGGCACATCAGGCTGCATGCCGGTCGGACTCGGTGGCATCGCGCACGCAGCCCACTGCACTGCGCAGAGCATAGAGTTGGGTACGCAGCGTGTCGAGCACGTGCGCCGACCCCTCGCCGCGCTCGACCAGGATGGCATGCACCTGGACGGTTAGTTCCAGCAGGGGTTCCGTGTACCGGTCGGGCAGCAGGTCGGTCTCGATCTCCTCCAGCAGCGCTCTGGCGGTATAGACATCACCACAGCCGAGCGCGACTTGTGCGCGCTGCACCGCCGAATCGGCCGCGGTCATCTGTGCCACCCCCGTCGCAATCTGCTGTTGGAGCGCACTCCAGCCGGTGACGGGCATGGCCGCAATCGCACTATCGGCCTGGCGCAGCAGCGAGGTCAGATGTCCCTGCGCCAGGAGCCACTGCCGTTCAGCAACCAGGCGTTGCACCGTGCCCAGGTCGCGGGTCGCCCGCTCGGTCAGGTGCGTAAAGGCCTGCGGCATCAGCGCGATGGCCCGCTGGCCCATGCGAGCGAGGCGTTCATCCGGGCGAGCCTGCCACGCCTGCGTCACTGTGGCAATGGCGCGATCACACGCCCCGGAGAGCAGCAGATCCTCAGCCCGCCGCAGCGCCGTGGACACGACCGTCAGCGACGTGGTGAGCCGTACTGCCGCAATGGCTTTGGCCTTGCGCAGCTTGTCACGCAGCACCGCCGGCGTGCGATCCCTGCCATCCGCCCAGACCAGGTCGCCATCAGCAGTCGGATGGGCGTAACAGATCCAATGGAACTGCCCTACGTCATCCACCTGCACCTGCACCAGCGGGATCGTGTTGGGACGCACTCCCCCGGCGGTCTCCTGCACGCCGTCAATCAGCGCGATCTCACTGATCACGCGGCGACCCACCGCTTCCCAACTCTCAATCTTGATCACCACCTCAAAGCCGGAACAGGTATCCAGCAGCGCATCGGTGAACCGTCCCTCGTACATATAGCTGTGGGGCAGCGTGGCACAGCGGGCAAATCGGGCCGCTGCATCCGCGCATGACCGGGCATGGATGGTCGTGATCACCGGATGGTCGGAGGTCACCAGTGACAGGATGGCCCCGGCCTCCTCGCCACGAGTCTCGCCCGGTGTCACCAGATTGGGCGTCTGGCGCAGCGCCTCACGGGCGGCTTTGCCAAAGGCATGCGGGTCTTTTGTGGTGTCCACCACCTCGCGGGTCCAGGTCTGCGTGCGGCGGATGACAATTTCCATCGTATGGTCTTCAATCGTGAGGATATGCGGATCACCCGGCCAGGAGTTGGCCAGCGCCTCCAGCAGCGCCGTTTTACCCGACCCGGTATGCCCGGCCACCAGAAATGAACAGCGGGCACGGCAGAGCAGTTGGAGCAGATCGGCCACCTCCTGACTGAGCGTGCCTTTGGCCAGAATATCGTGCAGATCCCACGCCGTGGTACGCCCCCGCCGGATACACACCAGAATGCCGTTGTCGGCAATCAGGGGGGCAATCGAGACATGCATGCGCGTGCCATGCGCCAGCGGCACAGTCGCCTGGGGCGTGGCACTATCCAGTTTGACATTCAGCGTTGATGCCAGCAGCGTGGCCCGGTTGTATACCTCCACACTACTATCAAACCGTTCCGGCACCGTGATAAAGGGCTGTCCAGCCTCCTGCGCACGGATGGATGTGCGAATAATTTGCACTTCTTGCACGCGGGGGTCATCCAGGTAGGGCTGGGCCGGTCCCCACCCCACCGTCGCGGAAAAGAGCCGCAGCAGGCACGAGACATCATCAGGCACAGCAGCGAGTGCCCCGCCATGCTGCTGCGCATGGCTGATGGCGGTACGCAACACCTCTTTGACCTGGTGATTGCGCAACTCCGCCGGGGCAAACGGATCGAGCGCGAACGGCGGGAGGTTGTCGCGCAGCGCCTCCCGTGCGGCACTGAGCACGGCGGGATCGGTGAGCAGTTGGTCAACGGGGCGGGTGACAGCGGTACCAAAACGCAGACTGGCCAACCCGCCATCCTCCACCACCCCCAGGTCGCCCAGGTCTATTTTTTTGTGTTGGGGCGGCATAGGAGTCTCCTTTCCCGGCTAGACCTTGATGGCCGGCAGCGTGGCGGATGCACCCGGCGTCGTGGCTGGCTGCTGGTGCCGCCTGAACAGACGGCTCAGAAACGATCCACCCGTCGCTCGCGGAGCCAGGCGCAGGCCCACCTCCCCGGCCAGCGTCTCGACCATCGTGTGGGCCGCACGGGTAAAGGCACTATTGGGGTCAACCAGCAGCGGCGATGCATAGGTATTAGTCTCAATCGCCACACTGACCTGGCGGGGCGCACGCGGCAGGCGACCAATCGTGCGAATGCCCGGAAATTCCTGGGCAAAGATCGGCGCAATATCATCAATGCCCACCACCATGCCCTTCTCCGGTTCCATAAACAGCAGCACACACCGGTCGAGGAGCGTGCGGCTCTGAAACAACCGCAGGGCATTGCCGACCCCGGTGCGCTCTTTCGCGCCCGGTGGCGTCGGGAAGACCACCGTGCCGCCATTCGCCGCAATCACGAGCGCATAGGGGCGCTTGAGCATTTCCGGGCCGGTATCGACCAGCACGACATCGTACATGTCCAACTGGGCCACGGCCTGCAGAAACACCTGCCACTCGTTGGTCGTAAAATCCGTCCCCAGGGTGGTGTCCTGACTGCCGAGCAGGAAATGCAGGCCGCTGGCCTCATGTACAGTGATCAACCGCTGCAGATTCTCCACGGTCCACGCCCCCGATCCATCGTCTTTCAGCGACAGGTAGGAGCGAAAGCCGGGCGGGAGATGGAAGGTCGGAATAATCCCGGAGTTGGAGAGATCGCCATCCACCACCAGTACCCGCGCCCCACGCCAGTGCAGGATCTCAGCCAGGAGTTGCACCACCAGCGACTTGCCAATGCCGCCCTTCGATCCGGCCACGGCCAGGGTCACCTGCCCGGCTGCGGCAGCGCGAGCGCGCACACCCAGGTGCCCGGCCAGCCAGGCGGCAATCGCCTCGGCGCTGCGCGTCTGGCTCCACACAGGGATGCCGCTGGCCACAAAATCCTCTTTCGCCGCCAGACCGACACTATACAGGCCGAGATAGACCGGAATATGGCGGCTCTGCGCGGCACGCAGAATGTCCCAGAGTTCCTGGGGTGTGCCGCCGGAGTCTTCCAGATACAGCGCATCGGGCGGCACATCGCTGACGATCTGCCGGGCCGCAAATTCCAGGCGCGGCCCATGAATAACGCGCACACCTTCATAGCCATGCAGGGCATCCGAGAGGCCCGGCACCTGGGTAATCACAACGAGTTCGCGTGGTTTCTCCACAACTGGTCTCCTTTGCTGTCTTGATTGTCTCCGAACCACCACGGGCCAGGCTACAGAATGCCCGCTCCCCACTCACCGGCCACGTTCTTCCCGAGTACCCAACCCCGCTCATGGTCGAACATCAGCAAGGGGTTTATGGAAAACAGTGCGCCCGCTTGCAGTTTCGTGTCATGGATCGCTTCGGCAATGGCGGTCACACGCCGTTTGCCCTGGATGATGCCAAGATGCACCACCACCAGATTCATGCCCTTTGAGGTCATCAGACCACGCACCATTTCGGGCCGCATCTCACCCGATTGGGATGCCAGGCGTTCCAGGTTGAGGAGCGCCGTCTGGCAATCCGGGGCGTGAATGGTACACACACTCGGATGCCCGGTTGCGGCGGCCATGATCATCGCCATCGCTTCTGGCCCGCGTACCTCTCCGACCACAATGCGATCGGGCTTTTCGCGCAGCGCAAAGCGGACACAGAAGGAAAAGTCATAGCCGCTGCGCAGCACCTCGGTGCGCACACAGTCCGCCAGGCGCGGCAATTCGCTGGCTTCTTCGATGAGCACAAAGCGCTGCTCGTCTTCAATCGCCTTGAGCAACGCCCCGGTCAGCGTGGTCTTGCCCGATCCCGTGCCCCCGGCAATCAGCAGGGTGGCCCCCCGGCGCAATGCCAGGAGCAGCAGATCCGCCCCATGCTGATGCAGCACATCCTGCTCGACAATCTGGCTGAGGGTCGGCCAGCGCGTCGGCGACGGCAGCACGCGAATGGTCATCGTCGGGCCGAGGGGAGTCATGGGCGGACGTTTGAACGCAAAGCGCAGCCGTTCATCCACGGTGCCCAGGGCCGCATGGCCACCGGGCCAGGCATGAATGGCCGTGGGCGTGATCAGGCCCGTGCGCAACAGGCACTGCGTCTGGATAAACGACAACCACTCATCATGCACCACCATGCCCGTCGACATACGTGTGCCCATGTCAATCACACTGAAGGGCTGCCCAGAGCCATTGCCAATCACCTCACTCAGCGTCTCGCCATAGTCCTGCAGCAGCACACTGAGCGGGCCATACCAGGGGAGCCGCATCCAATCGTCCCAACGATACATCGTCGGCAATCCCGCGCCGAGCAGCGCCTCCGTCATCGGTTTGCGCCAGCGAATACGGCTCTGACACTGGCGCAGTTCGAGCACCCGCTCCTGGTCGTCGGGATCGAGGGTCGGTCGTATATCCCGTGCGTCATCGGATGGTGTCATCGTTGTCATACGTCGTCCTCTCAGTTCTGCGTGCTGGTGGATTCATCGGCTGACTTTTCTATGTCGGGAATATTCGGTTCGACCACGAGTCTGGTCAGCGGATCAAGCTGAATTTGATCCGGGGAGAGGCGATCCATTGACGGCAGCGGATCGGAGACGCGCCCATACAGTTCGCCCCACATCTGGATGCCCTGTGCGGACAACGCTTGCAGCGCCAGCGCCTGGTAGGGCGTGACCGAGAGATAGGCCGTGTCCCCAGCGACATACAGGATCTCAATGCCCTGCATCAGGCGGCAGGCATAGGGCGTACCGAGGGTACCTCCGCCGGGCGCGGCCCGATCCGCCACCGTCGAGTTCGCCGGTGGGCCCGCTTGCAAGGCCGGGCGGGCTTCAATCTGCGGACGACTGGGCACCGGTGCCCCGCCCATCTCCATACACAGGTCAGGCGAGCCAGACGTATCGGTATACCCCACATTGACCGTATCTGTGTCGCGCACCGGGCCGATGGCGCTCACGGGAAACTGGATCGTGGTCATGTTGATCGGCAGTTCGCGCCCGTTCGGAAAGACCGGCTGGGCGGGCGGTTCGGTCATAAGCATATCCGGCTTCACCAGGTCGTTTACGCCGATGGGCCGGGCGGCATACTGCCCGACAATCGCCTGGGGGTTGGGCAATCCGGCCACCTGCACCGGACGATGCAGCGCCAGTTCAATCGTGCCCAGGGACTCAGCCGTAATCTGCTGCCCATAGGGAATCTCAGTGAGCGCCACCACCACCCGTTCGGTGCGCTGACTTTCCAGGTAGCCGTAGATCCCGGCGCCCAAAAAGACGATAATGCCCAGGACAAGCAGGAGTGGCCCCAGCACGTTCTTTTTCTTCGGGGCCAGACGTTCATTCAGCAGCGGCGCGGCCCCGCTGCCAGGGCGCTGTAACGGTATAGACATCGCGAGCGATCCTTTCTTCGTTGGTACAAAACGTGTTAGTGAATATGATCCAGGTCGACCGTGACACGCAGGCGCGGTCGCCACTCACCATAGCCAAACACCAGGCCATCGAGCACGGGCACGATCTCTGCACACACAGCCGGTTCCGTCAGCGTCGTGTCCCAGCATGTGCCACCGGCGGGCAGAATCGTCCACTGCGCCAGATCGGCCGTGCTATCCGGGGTCATGCCGTCGTGCAAGCGACGACTGGTGGTCAGATTCGTCGCCAGCGCGTCGCGGCCAATCGTGCGGATGCGCTGCTCGTCTGCCAGACTCAGCGTATTGCCAGCAAAGGGTTCGTACCGAACGGTCTGCACCGCGGTACGCGCCGCCTGGCGCAGCGCATCCTCCAGGCGAGCCAGTTCCAAATAGCGCTGGCCAATCTCAATACTGGTCAGAATGAGCGGCACGAGAAACGTCAGGATGATCGCAATCAGCACCAGGGATTGACCACGTTGGTGCGCCTGACAACGGCGGGTACAGTGAATCATCGGCGTGCATCCTTTCATGATCAAGGCAGTGTGCGACTGCCGGTGTTATTGCTCAGATTCGGCTCCAGCGATGTCGTTGACCCCACCCCCACAAACGTGATCGTGCGCTGGGGGTTGACGGTCACAATCAGCATCGCCCACCCGCTCGATGTGCCGGGCGGGATCGTCCCCATGTCCCACGTGATCGTTCGTCCGCTGACCGAGACACGATTCCGATAGTCCCCGATGAACCGTTCTCCCGTCACCCCGGCGGGCAGCGTGGTCACCACCCGGACGTTCTCCGCCACCGATGCGCCCTGATTCACCACCCGAAAATTGACGGAATAGCTGGTCGGGTCGAACCATGCCACCGACCCAGACCCATACACCCGCAGATCCGCTGGAACGGGGGTCGCTGTGGGGAGGGGGGTCGGCGTGCGCGTGGGGGTCGCCGTGGGCTGGGGTGTCCCGGTGGCCGTGGGCGTGGCTGTCGGCATGGGCGTGGCGGTCGGCGTGGGCGTGCGCGTGGGCCGCAGCGCCGCAGTGGTGGGCAGGCGATCTTGCTCACTCGACCGGGTGGCGCGGGCCGCGACGGTCAAGTCCTGGAACGGGCCGATGGGTATCCAGTACGCGCCGGTGTAGGTGACATCCACCGTAATCGCGCTGTAGCGCCGGCAGGGGTCAGCGCAGGTGATGTCCACTGCCGCATCGCTGGCCTGCATGCCCGGCCCACTGGCAATCACCAGCGCGGCCTCGTTGACCACACTGTCCCTGACCGGATCATCCCCGCCGATCAGTGCGGCCCGGTTGGTGGCGGCATCGGCGGCCTGTTGTACGGTGTAGCTGGTCAGGATGCGCTGCAATGCCATCAACCCCGCAAAGAGCAGCAGGAAGACGACACCCACTACCAGGGCGAACTCGACCATGCTCTGGCCCGCTACCCTGGCGACGGGTTGGTTAGACAACGCACCTGCCTGTGGCAACAGAACGGTAGATGACTGAATGTGTGATGATGTATGCACAGGCGTCCCTCTCGTGTGGCCCGCTGTCACCAGGTGACAGTGGCACTGGTTTGATTGTTATCGGTGCGCTGGTCGAGTGAGCGACTGCTCACGCCGACCTGATGGGTCAGGCTGGTTCGATCATTCGGCTGCAGCAGAGCGATAATCAGGCGGGTCTCCTGGGGAGCCACCGTGCCCAGATCCCAGCGGGTCTCCCGTCCGGCGCGACGCGGCAGTACCGTGCTGTCCACTAGATCGACCCCGTCCGGGAGAATCTGCTGCACGACGGTTCCCTCTGCCGGGCTGGCGCCTTCATTGACCACCAGCAGGGTCACGACCACCAGGTTCTGCTCGATATCAAAGCGCGTACCGCCGCTACGGATGGACAGATCTGCCGGAGCAGGCGCGGCGGTTGGCGGGGGGGGGCGGTGGCGGACTCGTCGGCGCAGGCGGAGCCGGTTGGCGCGACGCTGCCGGAGCAACCGGAGCACTCATGGTTGGCTTCGCTGTCGCGGTCATGGTCGGTTCAGGCAATCCGGTCGGAATCAGGTTGGGTGTGGCCATCGGCGCAGGTGTGCGCGTCGGGCCGGGCGTGCTGGTCGGTTCCGTTGGCAACGGGGTGGCAATCACCAGGGCAACCTGGACATCCGTTGGCGCGAGCGCTTGATCACCGGTACTCGACCGGGTGGCGTGCGCCGAGACAGACACCCGGCCCAGCGGCCCCAGGAGAACCCAGGACTGCCCGGTGGCGTCCACCGAGACGGTTATGGGACTGTTCCGCATACAGGGCGAGGAACAGACCACCTGCACCTGGCTGGCGTCGGTGTATAGGCCCACCCAGCCGGGGAGTGCAGCCTGGGCAGCGGCAACGACAGCAGCCCGCTCCGTCATGGTGGCATTGCCACCAATCTCCGCAGCCGTCTGCGCAGCCCGCTCAGCCGCCGTCTGCACGGTGGCCTGTGCGACCACATAGTGCAGCATATGGGCCAATGCCAGAGCTAACACCAGAACGACAATAAGCGTCAGGCTCAAACTCAGCCAGCGATTCCGCTGGACGATGCTGCGCAGCCGTTCCAGCGGCGAGCGTCCCGCACGAGGCGACCAGGACGGTGACATCTTTGGATTCAGACTCATAAACAGACTCCTTTACGGTGACGGGGCATCGCGTTCCAGCGGCCGCGAGGCCGTCAGCGTCAGATCGACTCCGACACATCCGGGCACGGGAGCCCAATAGCGTTCCTGGTAGGTCATTTCCGCTACGACCGGCGCGTTCCGGGTACAGCCGAGCGGGCAGCGAATGGTCAGCGTCGCGTGCCCATGTTTCGTGGTCATCCCGTGCTGGATCACGGTCTGTGCAGCGGCAGCCACGGCGCCATGTGCCGGATTGACCGTCTGCAGATCAATCGGCGTATCCAGGGGAATGCCATCCGGCCCGCCACGGGTCGCCGCCGTAAACGCGGCGGCGCGCACCGCCTGGGCCGTGGTGTAGCGGGTCATCATCTGCTGCCAGAGACACAACCCGCCAAAGAGCAGGAAGAAGAACAGACTAAGCACAACCGCTGTCTCGACCACGCTCTGGCCAGAGGTGTGGTGCCACCACACTGACAGCCAGACAGGACGACGCGGTGGCCGTGCAGATGGGCAGGGGGTGGGAATGGGTTGGAACGATGCCATAAAACGTCTCCCATGTGTTGTCTGTCGTGTGCAAATAGTGTCAGGTGCGCTGCACCTCACATAACCGCAGGTCAAAGCCCGCATCATAGACGCCGGTCAGGTGGAGCCTGCTCTGTGCATGCATCCTCTGCAACACGATGCCGGAGCAAAAGCCGCCATCTGGGTTCAGCCAGTGCAGACACGGGAACAGCGAGGCCGGGGCGCTGACGCCATGCGGCGCAGCGACCAATTCGATCATCCGTATAGAACCATCCCAGCACGTGCCTGGGCAGATACATATCCGCACCTGGGGGAGTATCCCACGACGCCGTGCAGATAGGGGCCAGGCGCAGTTCTCATCCCGCCATCATGCGGTGCAGCCGCTCAGTGTGTCTCATCGCACGTGTCGTCCTTCAGGAGGGGCAGCGGCGTGTGCTGCTGTCCCTCCACTCACCATCTCCCCCGCTGACCCGTTAGCGTACCGTGCGGGGTACCACCAGGCCAATCCGGAAGATCCCGGTATCCACCTGCGGTCGTGTGTCCGACTCAACCTCCTGGATGCCATCCGGGCGCGTGTGAACGTACGCGACCGTGATGTATGATTTCACCTGCAGATGCAGGAACGGTGGTTCCAGGGCGGCCAGTTGGTAGGCGTACACATCCGGTTCCAGCGCGATGAGCTGGTTCGCGGCAAAGAAGATGTGCCCCTGGTAAATCAGGTCGTCCGGCAGGGGCTGCGCCATGTCCAGGTAGCTGTAGGCACAGCCATCCAGCCCCTGCGCATCGACCGGGTCATGCGGCGCATCGCGCTCCCGGCAATCCGCCCGGTTCAGGTCGTCTGCGGCGGTCGCCAGCCGGTCACGCCCGTTCACCACCGCGTTCGCATAGCTCCAGCTCGTCGTGCGCGAGGAAAAGGCAAAGTGATCTGGGAACGGCGAGGAGCCGTGCAGCGTGACCGTCACACGCGGCGTGTAGTCCAGGATCTCGCCCGCCGGCCAGGAAACCTCCTGCGATGTGGAGAGATAGACCTGCGGGCCAGTCGCCGTATCAAAGCGGCTGTGCATCCAGAGGCGCACATCCTGGGTGGCGTCCGGTGGCGCAGGTGGGCTGACCTCGTACACAAACACGTTGCCCGGCGAGTCCTGGACCGGGCTGAGGCGCAGATGGATCGGCCCGCTCTGGGCGGTGGCGTGGCTGCCGGGCCGCGCTTCGACCAGGATGCCCACCGGTGTGCTTGTGTCCCACGGCACAGTGACACTTTCCTGTGCATACAGTCCCGCCGTGCCCAGCGGCATCTGGCTGCGGAACGCTCGCACCTCATCGTCCGTGGTGAGATCAAAGGTATACGTGCCGTCACGTTCTGTGCGCCCGGCCTGAATCACGCTGGTCGGCGTGCCATCCCGCGTCCAGGAGACATCCAGGAAGGGAATCGGGCATGTGCCTGCCGGGGCGCTGTGACCGCTGGGACACGTCCCAATCGGCGTGCCATCGGCGTAGCGCCCGACGGTCTGCACATCGATACGTGGCTTGGGCACAAAAAAGAATGTCACGTCGCAGCCATCGCCCGTGGTCGGACGATACCAGACTGCATCGAGATCCTGCGTCGTGCCACTGCCACAGCCGGCAGATTCCTCAATCTTCCACAGGAAGCGGGCTGCCGGGTCGGCCACATCCGGGCGAGCCGGGCGGATCTCCAGGTCGTGCCCCGGATCAACCATGTCGAGCCAGCGCAGCGCAACGCGGCCACCGCCATCGGTCTGCCGGTTGGTTGTCCTCCCATCATCGCGGTCAACAAAGGCCACGCGATAGCTGCTCAGATCACGGATGAACGCGCCATCCGTGCCGTGTTCGACCACATGCACCTCAATGTCAGCCCCGTAGACAAACTGGTTGTCGCTCGACGACTGTACCGGGGCGAGACGCAGCCAGTAATCCGGCGCACTGCCGTGCCGGCGTGCCGTCGGGGTGGCATCGCGCAGATCAAGTGCCCCGAATTGGGGTGGCGCGTGGAGCTGCCAGAACGACGAGACCGATCCGACCAGCGAGCGCACCTGCGCATCGGTGAGGGTGAACATCACCAACCCGCTGGCGTTGCTACTGGCCGTCGCAATCTGGCTGCCCGTAGCGGTAAGCAGGCGAACAGGCACGTTGGGCAACGGGCGTGTGCCGCCCGTGCGCTCGCCCACCACGCTGACGCCAATCTCCGGGCGGGGCACGCTGCGCACGGTGATGCTGCAGCCCGGTGTGGATGTTCCGGCCACACTGCTTGCCGGCATGGTAATACTCCCGGTGGTCAGGTTTGTGGTCGTGCCTGCGCCACAGTCGTGCGTGATCTGGTGAATGACACTGCCGGCGTCGGTCGCCGGGGTCATCGTCAGCGTGCCGGTCGGATCACCGGTATCGATCCACTGGGTGGTCACCTGCCCGCTGCTATCGGTGGTACGGGTGGTCGTGCGACCACCGTTGGTGAACGTGATGGAAGTGTTCGTGCGCCGTCCCGTCTCGCTGCCGTCCATACCCGTGGTCATCAGCGTGATCTGGATGGGCGCGTCGTAGATGAAGCGATGCCCACTGGAGGTCTGCACCGGGGTGATGGTCAGTGGGGAGGACGAGGTACGCTGGAGCGCCCCGAAGGTGGACGGTGCGCTGAGTGTCCAGGCTGTCTGCGGCACCAGGGCGCGGATCTGGTCGGCACTGAACGTGAATGACACATCCCCGCTGGCGTTCGTCGTGCGCGTGGTGTCGCCCTTCAGTGTGATCGGCACGGTAGCCAGGTCAGTCAATCCGCCACCGCTGGTACGGGCCAGCGCCGAGGCGCTGATGAGCGGATTCAGGACGTAGTGGAACGTCAGATCGCAGCTCTCGCGGGTGCCACGCACCGCGCCTGCGGTCAGATCGACCGTTGCCCCGGCACAGTCGTGCGTCACGCGCTGCAGCACCATCCCGGTCGGGATGCCCGGCACGACATCCACTGGCTGGCCGCCGTTGGACATGGTGGCCCAGGCGCCGGTTATCTGGCGGTTGGCATCCGTCTGTCGGTTGGTCGTGCGCCCGCTGCTCTGAAAGGCGACCGTGCGCCCGATCAACGGGGTGAGCGGCGATCCGCCGGTGATCTCGCTCAGACCCATCGTGGACAGGCGTAGAGTCACGGTCATATCATCGATGAGGCCCAGATCCCAGGTGAGATGCTCGGCCCGGCAGCCTGGATCAGGGTTGTTGCCGCTGACCGCACAGATCGTGCGTGTGCGCCACGTGGTGGATGCATCCGCGTCACTGTCCTGATCATCTGCGCCCACATCGCGGGGCGCAGCCGTTGCCCCTGCCGGCACGTCGAAGTGAACCCGGACATAGCCCGGTGGCAGGATGTCAAAGAGATACCAGCCATCCTGACCAAACCGCATGTGCGTCGTCCGCGAATCGACCCGCACCCAGGTGCCACCGGCGCACTCAACCGTGTCGATGGCACAGCGTTCCAGGTGAACGGTGATACCGTTGATCCCCGGCTCCCCAACATCCTGCCGCCCATCGCCATCGTGATCGCGCCAGACGACGTCGCCAATTTTGCCCTGGGCAAATGCCGGAGACATCAGCCCAAACGCGAAGGTCATCGTGTGATGATCACGCCACTGTGCCGGGAGGTCTATTGCTTTTGTAATCTCGTGGGCGTCGCTGTCGCGCTGATCATCCGATCCTATGTTCTGGGGCGACAAGATAAGATTCAAAAGGGGCTGACCAGCCTGGAAGTTCCGGCGATGCAGGCGCAGGATGAGATCATCCCGATTGGGCGGGATGGCGAAGCGGAAGATGCCGCCGTTGGCGGTGGTGGCCGAGGCCAGCAGATGACCGCTGCGGGTCGTCAGATCGACCTGCACGCCATCAATGCCCGGCTCACCGCTGTCCTGACGACCATTGCCATTCTGATCGTGCCAGACGCGGTCGCCGACAAGAGCATGGGTGCAGAGGTGCTCGACATCCCCCAGACCGGCGGCCTTGCCCTCGCCATGCATGGTGGAGACCTGGTGGGTCATCGCCCCCCCGCTGGTGGGATACCAGCGGATGCCCGCCGCGGAATTGCCCACCAGGGAGGTGGCCAGCACATCATCGGCCAGGGTCAGGCTCGTGCCCCCGCCGATCTGCGTCAGATGGGTGGTCAACCCGCCCAGCATATTTTCTGTGTACTCGCCGCTGATGCCAGCATGCGCATTGTCGTTCAGGTAATCCCAGGAGATCTGATTCGTCGTCCCCGTGGTGGTGAGCAGAGTCCAGGAATCGCCCGTGCGACGATAGGTCAGCACATCGCCCTGGGTGATCACACTGCGTTCACCACCGGGCGGATTGCGCGAAAAATAGTGGTCGCCGGTGCGGTCGCGCAGCCCCAGGAACATCGTCTCGCCATCGGCAGAAAAATCGATATCCGTCAGTAGCGGCGTCGGATGGATGATCTGGTGGCCCACGCGATCCAGTGTGATGCCAGCCGGCGTATCTGTCCAGCCGTGCCACATGGTGCGCGCTCCTTCACCCAGATTGCGGATATGAAAGGGCTGCCCACGCACAGCGATGCGCTCGCCCAGCGGCTGCGACACAATCAGGTGCTGGGTGCCACTCGTGAGATTGACCTCAATCACATGCGCGAACGGCAGGGCGTCCACCTCCCACTGCGGCCCATACCAGGGCACACCGCTCCAGCGAGCGCGGGTGTCAACCACGCCCACAGAGAGGATCTCGTCGGTCTGGTGCGTAGCCGGGTCGCCAACCTGACGCGTAGGCCGAAATCCCAGGCCAAAGGGGTACAGATCCGGCGTAGCCACGGCCCGGGGCGTCTGAATCAGGCCGGTCAGGTTCAACGCGATATCTGCCTGGCGCACCGGGGTGGCCCCGGTGATGTCAAAGACCGCAATCGTCTTTGTGTGCAGGTTCATGGCGTACAGGCGGCGGCCATCGGGGCTGATGTCCAGATCGCCCAGACCGGTGCGACTGACATCGGTGCGCACGTTGGCGTCATGCGTACCGCCATGGCCATTGGCCCCTGCATCCACGGTGGCAACATGGCGCACCACGCGGGTGGCCGGATCAAAGGTGTAGATCGCGCCCGGCCCACCGGGGCCATAGCCGCTGGTATGGCGGGTATACGCGCCCAGAAACAGACGGGGCGTGCCACTGATCGCCCCATCATCCCAGGCCATGCCATAGACCGCGCCAAGATCCGCCAGGCGTGCGCCCACATCCTGTTCCCCACTGGGGGTGATCAGGCGCAGCACCGGAAAATCCGGACTGGCTTTGCCGCCAAGCGGGGCCGTTGGATCGACATCGACCAGCGTGTTGCCAAAGGTGGTCACCATGAACTGGTCGGGAGCTGGGGCACGCAGACAGGGCACGCCGATGCCGACGTTGCCGCCCGATGGAATGGATGCCTGGGCTGGCGGTGCGGCCAGACGCTGGGTGAGCACCAGCAGCACCTCGACGAGCAGGAGGCAAACCAGGCCGCCGACGAGGCGCATGCGCCAGGGGCGAACCAGGTCGATGAGACGATACGTGCGAACGATGACGGACATGACACGTCTGCTACTTTCTAAGTACTCAAAAGTACTCACTCTTGATTCCGAAGAAATTCCTGCTTCTTCCCATCCTGCCCCACCAGCGGTGCGGTCTTACGAACAGTCCACAGGCATTCTTACCGTCTCGACGTAGCCACAACCGAGACGACACAGCTTCTAGGCGTGTGCAAGCCTGAGTGCCCGATCCCGAATGTTGCGGGCAGCGTTCACATCTCTATCCAGCGTGCAATCGCAGGTTGGGCACTTCCATGTACGCATATCCAGCGTCAGCGCATGGTTGACATGTCCGCACTGGTTGCACGTCTTACTGGATGGGAAGAACCGTTCGATCACCACCACGCGACTCCCGTGTGCGGGTGCTTTATAGGCCAGTTGCCGTCTGCATTCCGCAAACGACACCTCACTGATGGCCTGGGCGAGGCGGTGATTCTTGAGCATCCCGCTCACGTTCAAATCCTCTATCCCGATCAGGGACGCTTTTTGGACGAGATGCGTCGTTACTTTGTGCAGGCCATCTAATCGCTTACACGCGACCTTGAAATGCGCTTTCGCCAGTTTCACGACCGCTTTCTTCCGGTTGTTGCTGCTCGTATGTCTCCGGCTCACCACACGGTGTAACCGTTTCACCTGGCGTACCGCCCGTTTGAGGTGCTTTTGGTTCTCAAACACCTCACCGTCGCTGGTCACAGCCAGGGATTTGACACCCAGGTCTACGCCGATGGCCTCACCCATATGGACGGGCGGCGTGTGGGTTGTTTCAACCTGGATACTGACCCACCACCACCCCGCCCGATAGCTGATGGTGGCACCCAGAATCTTGCCGATACAGCGCACCGGCTCGGTCATATTCACGCGCCCCAGCTTTTGAACAGTTACCCAGTGCCCATCCACGCGCAACCGATCATTCGCCACATAGAAAGAACCATACCCGCGCTTCTTCGATTTGAATCGCGGGAAGCCCATCCGCTTCCCCTTCCGCGTTCCGTGCTTGCTGTCGAAAAAGTTCTTGAGCGCCCATCCGAGATTGACGAATGCGCCGTCTATGGCCGACTTCCCGACCGCGAATGTCCAAGGGAAGTCGGCAGTACGGAGACGCTTAAACGCATCGCGCAGGGCACGAGCGGTCGGGATGGGCTGTTCCGCATCCAGGGCTTCTTTCACCCGTTGCAAACCCCAATTGAAACAAAAGCGAGCCGTCCCTGCGGCCTGGCGAAGATGGTGTTCCTGCTCAGGCGTCGGGTTCAGGCGGATTTTGTGCGCTCGTACAAATGTGTTCATGATGAGTGCTATTGTACACTATATCGTATAAAACTGCCACCTGACTCTCTCTCCTTGCTGATGTCTCTCACACGGCTCGGAGAGACCCGATACCTACGAACAGTCGTCCAGTGTGAATGATCTGTCCTCCCCTGATATTCCGCCGAACGTCCTGTTGCATGGGTGGATCAGGGGGTGTATACTGGATACAGAATACACGTAAAGGTGTAGAACACACCACAGACCACGAAAGGACGCTCCAATGCGGTTGTATCACCCACTCCTGTCCATCCTCACGCTCACCCTGGGGCTGATCATCCTGACCAACGCCCTGCTGCCCGGTTCCACATCACGTGTCGCTGCAACAGATGGGGATGGCGCGTATGTTTTCTACCTGCCGCTGGTGCTGACGGACAGTCCGTCCATCGCAGAACGGCGTGAGGTGATCCGCCTGGTCAATCGCGAACGGGTAGTCCATGGCTGTGCGGCTGCGGACGAACACCCCCTGCTGATGCACGCCACACAGGCGTGGAGTGAATACATGGTGGCGACGGGAACGCTTGCACACACATCGTCGTATCCAGGGGACTGGTATGCTGAGCATGGCTGGCCGCATCCCATCCTGGGCGAGACTATTGCCGGGAACAATTCCCCGAACGGAGTCGTCGCGCAGTGGATGCACTCGCCCTGGCATCGAGTCGCCCTGTTGTCCTGTGATGCTGGCCCCGACTACCCCTATGACATCGGCGTTGGGTATGACTCCGGCTGGACGTTGGCGATCAGCGCCGAATAAGACGGGACACAGAGCGGCGCAGCCAACTCGCTGCGAGCGCACCCACCACGTCGTGCCCACGGAGCATCCGCAGGCGCGACGGTGGGATTCAGATATCTTCATAGGCGTCCGCGACTGCGCAGCCGCAGATCATCGCGACAGGCCAGCCACATCCAGGACTGCATCACGCTCTGCGCGAGCAGATCCAGCACAGAGGGCAGTGCGGCAGGCGTGGTCGCCGGATCGCTCGGCTGTGCATCCAGCACCCGCTCGACGGTCATCGTACAGGTGGCGGCATGCCGCAGCAGTGTGGGATACCACACCACGGTGCCGTCAATGATCCGACCCTCGACCTGGGGACGGGTCAGACCGTGATGGCAGACGAGCAGCAGGGCGTTGCGACGATTCCGATGCCGCAGCAGATAGCCCGTGCGCCGATCACCCCCAACCACCCGCACATACAGGCGATACCAGAGACAGGTCGGCGCTGCTGGAAGATGCAGCCTGATGCGCTCGCTTGCCTCGGTGTCATACAAT
>RRYU01022885.1_pt1 | contig 61488 bp, 57 predicted proteins | sample 2162651 | NCBI WGS metagenome assembly RRYU01 (sample SAMN10267283, study PRJNA491782) | microbial mat metagenome | isolation source: biomat in the production well | place: Japan: Minami-Kanto gas field, natural gas well KTG3 | collected 2017-06 | reverse complement strand
TTTTTTTTGTGCAGATATTTCAAATCCTTGCGAATATCCCTTCCCGCTATAAAATAATGGTACATTTTCAAAAATTGCATTGCCCGTTACTTCAGCTAAAATTGTTTGCTGTCTATTATATTCTGTTAAGTTATCGATTACTTTTAGATATGCCTCGATCCCGAATGAATAATTAGCATTTGTATTATGTATCCCCAAGATGATATTTTTTGACGATGCCGGTTTAATCGAATCTCCGACGACTAACCAAAAATCATTTGCACCATCAAGAGAATTTTCATTTATAAATCGATTTATAAATTGATAATATTGACCAAATGATGCTTTTAGAGCAATATCATTATCTATTAAATATCGCAAGGCAATTCTTGGTTCATAATAAAGCTTATCGAATTTGTCAAAATAATTACTACGAATGCCTGTAGTTAATTGCAATTTATCATTAGGAGTCCACTGATCTTGTAAATATAAGTGACTGAGTAACACATTATTTCCTTTGTCAACTGACCATAATTTTTCTGCATACGAAGTTGAGAATTCCGTTTGAAATAGTGAAACACCTAAGCCCAACTCAGCTTTATGTTTAGCCGACAATGCCCACTCACTTTCAAGCCGGATGGATGTGTCTTTAACTTCATTCTTTTCATTTAAATTTATTATTGGTAATGTGTAAAAAAATGAGGTATCGGTTGCACTTTTTGAAAATGTTTCGGAATTATAAGTAGTGTTAGCAATAAATAGATGTGTAAATATATTCGGTTGCCAATGACGTGACCATCGGAAACTTGTTCCGAAATTTCCCCAACTACTGCGATCATGTAAGTCAACATAAGAACTATATGAATCACCTTCTATTTGAAAATCACTATTTTCATCCGTAGTTTGGTCAAAATAATCCAATCCTTTATAAACACTGAAAGAAACAATATCTTTTTTTGTAGGCATTAAAGTGATCTTTCCATTAAAATCGTAAAAATAAAATTGTGGTTTGAATGGTTGGGGTAAATAACGCGAACCTCCCAAATTTGCTGCATCCATTTCTACTCCGGTATAGTTCTCACCGGTGATATAGCCACTAATTATATCATAGATAGGGGTCTTAAAATAATCAATATGTGAGCGTCGAGCCGATAGAAATATACTCCCTCGTTTCAATAATGGTAATTCTAAAACCATACCGGTACTTAACATTCCCGAGGACAAAGAAAAATGTTTTTTGTTTGAATCACCATTTTTACCCGACATTTCAACAATTCCCGAAATTCGACCTCCATATTTAACCGGGAATACACTTTTGTAGACCTGCACATCTTTTACTGCGTTGGAGTTAAAAGCGCTGAAAAATCCAAAAAAGTGATCAATGTGATATAATGTCATTCCATCAAAAGTAATTAAATTTTGGTCAGGGGTTCCTCCCCGTATAAAGAGTCCCGCTGTACCGATCCGACCAACTGAAATACCTGGATACATTTGCAATGAACGCATAATATCTACTTCGCCTAAACTCGGCAGCGCAGATATTTGTCGCGGAGCAAAAGCAATCCTGCTATCATTTTCTATAGAATGCAATATTTCAAATTCCTTACCATAAGCATTTACATCCTTCCCTTTCAATACATTCGGAATCATTTTGATGTTTATAGGTTCTAACGATTTTTGGAAATTTGATACTAATAATTCTTGCGGTGCATACCCAATATACGACGACTGCAACAATACAGTTTTACTTTTGATGCCACTAATTGCAAAATAACCGTTCGGATTGGTCACATCACCTACATAAGTGTTTTTTACTGCTAAATTAACGTATGGTAACGGCTCTCCGGTTTGCGAATCATATACCATTCCACTGATTGTCATCCCTCTTGAATATAACCACGGTTTAATTATTATAAATTGCTCACCATTTTTCTTCCATGCCAAATCTGTCCCGGATAAAATTTCGTCGATAATATCTTCGGCGGTACAATTATCGCAACTGAAAGTCACATTAATACCACGTACGTGCTTATCTTGATAGATAATTAGAAGACTCTCATTTTGGATTAATTGATCTAACACTTCAACTAATGGACGATCATTAAACTGGATGTTGATTGATGCAGTATCGCTTTGTGAAAAGGCAAGGGATAACAGGATAACAGTGAGAAAAGTATATCGAATAAATCGATTAATAAATAACATAAATTCCTTTTTCAAATCGATATTGCTGCTGAATTAGAATTGATAAAATTGATAATACTGATTCAACACTATCAGTTTCCAAAACACCGGTTACCGTGATATCAGCTAATTTTTGATTTGATAGTTGAACCCGTACTTCAAAGCGACGCTCAATCTCTCGACATACATTTGCCAAATTATCTTGATAAAACATTAATTTATTTTGCGTCCATCCCGGATAATTTGCAAATGGTAACTTTTGCGGTTGTTCAGGTAGTTCTCCATCTGCAAATCGCGACATTTGTCCTGCTAATAATATGACCTGCTTTTCTTTTACTGTATCCAACACTTGCACTTTACCTTTGTTAACAGCAACTTCAATCATATCATCACGGTGTTTAACATTAAATTTTGTACCAAGAACAGTTACGGTTAGATTATCCGAATTAACAACAAATGGTATTTTCCCTCTTTCAACATTGAAGTATGCTTCGCCCATAATTTCAACAATGCGTTTAGACTTCCAACTTGATTTTTTGTATTTAAGCACTGATTCAGTACTTAATTGGACTAGGGAACCATCAGGAAATGTATGACTAACAATTTCACCGCGATCAGTAGCAATATTTACTATATTAAATTGTACATACAGAATCGGCAATAATATTAGCAATAATATTCCAAATAACATGGCAAGTGCTGGTCTTAGATGCACCAATTTAGGGCGTACTTTTAATATTGGTTGTTTTTCATCAACAGCATCAAGTTTGCTTTCAAAACGTGCCCAAGAAACATCAGAATCAATTGGTTTGGGTAATTTGATTTTTTTGCTCACATCCCAAACGGTTTTTTCATCATCATTGAGATTATCGAATAGTTTATTTTTTTTCTTTATTCCCATCTGTTAATTACAATTTTACCAACTAATAAAAGCACCTATTTTTAGCGAACGTGGATCAAATAAAGATTCTGTTAAAACAGCCGTGACACCAAACTTCTCTCCATTCTTGATCGTAGCACCAAAATTGAATTCAAATTCATTAATGAAATCTTTAATGCTCGGTAATTCATGTCCATCTACATATTCTGTTTCATCAACGATGGTGGTAATTCCATCACGACCTTCGGTTCTTTTATCTTTATAAACTATCACATCATAACTTTCGTCTATATTTATTCTTTGCATTACTTTTGTCAAACCGATTTGAAATTCAAAATATTTTGACGGACTGATTACAGCTCCTATCGGCATAGCAAGAGTTGTAATTTTTCGATTCTGTTTCCACGCAAATTCCTTAATATCCTCCTGCGTTATCTCTAATGATTTGTAATCAATCCATTCATAACCATCTAATTCACGTAGAGAATATTTAGTGCCGGTTAACGGTTCGGTAGCGTTTTGTTCGACATTTAAATTATCAAATGAAATTCCACCGATAAAACGGAGCATAGGCGATATTTTCCAATCAATTCCGGCAGTTAATCTTATATTATTACGAATAAAATCGCCGTCGCCAGAACGATTCATTGTTATCCGAGAATTATCGTAAGATTTGCGACGTGTTGAATCATAACTATCCCACCAACTACTGTCATAAACATTAGCGCGCCTAAGCATCTCATTCTCATCTAAGTCAGCATTAGCCGTTTCCTTAAAAATGGAGAACCTCAGTAACATTCCATCATCAATTTTTACATCTCCATGAACCGTACCATAGAAGGAATTGCCATTATATTTCCAATCCTTATCATTTTCTAAGTTGCCCCAATTAGTATAATAGTTACTGTCTAACGCAGCGCGATTATACACAGAATGATAATACGATGTATCGCTAATTGTATATTCGCGATTGATATCACCGCTTACGCGACCAATATTGATACCAAATTGTGATTTCTCGTCATAATTCCATATCACCCCCACAGAAATATCATTTTGACGAAATCTTTGGTTACGATTACGCTCAGTGTCATTGTACATTTTATATTCGTCTTGCCAACCTATATCATTATCATCCAAATTACGGTAAACACCCTCAACACCATCTGAATGAATTGAATAGCGCACTCCAGCCGTCAACTGCTGTATTAGTGAATATGATAGCATCCCGCTAACCCGATAACCATCGGTGGTTTCATCATTTGCTCCTGCTTCCACTAAACGATAGTCTTGATAGGGATCGCGCATTCCTTCTTCGTAACCAATGTCAGTAGCATTAGCTCCATCCAACCCCCACCAATACCAATATGGTTGATAGAACTTTTCCTGATCATAAAAATATTCGGCCGTAAAACCAATTCCCAACGGTAACTTACAAAATGGTTTGCCTAAATATACAACACGGAAAATCGGTTCGCGTATTTTATCGTGTTCAATTTCATTATAAGGAGACCAATAATGAGGATAATAGCTACTATAATCCGAGGCTACAACCTCGTCATAAGCATAACCGGGATACTCCATTATATTATAATTATTGAATTCTTCCCCTGCTAAATCAAAATAGAGGTAATTCTTGGGTCCAAAATTCAGATAAGCCGGATTTAGAAAAGCATTATCTAATGGATGGTTATAAATATTTTTAAAATGACTCCCTAATCCAACCAAATTTATTGAATTCATCTGAGTTGGCAATAGAAAATCATTGCGTAGTTTAAAATCTGTTGCAAGGACGGTATAATCAGGATACCACCCGTATATGCTTGATAATAATAGTGTTGTAATTAGTACTATTTTTAATTGTTTCATGTTTTTCTCCAAATATTTCTTGTTTGACTATACTACGATTATATCCGGGTTTTTACTCACATAATTCTTTTTATTTTTTTCTTTAACGTCTTTAGTGCACGATACAATTGATTTTCTACTGTTCTCTGTGATATTCCCAACATTTCAGCTATTTCTTGATTTGATTTTCCTTCAATTCGGTTTAATAAAAATATCGTTCTTTGCTTTAATGGAAGATATTGATGAACAATATTTAAAATATTATTCTGTATAAATTCCGTTTCAATTTGCTTATTCGGTTTGTCGGACTGTTGATCATATGCTTCGACAATATTTTCTTGATGTCTTAACCTTACCGCTTCATGTTTAAAATGATCTTTACTCAGATTGCTGCTTACTTTCGCAATTAAAGAAAAAAATGATTTATCAGAAGCTAAAGATTGCCTTATTTTCCAAATTCTTACAAACGTATCTTGAACTATATCTTCCGCAATATCTTCATCATAAACACGTGAAACAACAAAACGGAATAAAACCGGATGGTATTGAAGATATAGTTTTTTAAAGGAATCTTTATCTGAATGTTTTATATTTTCAATTAATATTTTTTCTGCTTGTTGCATACTACAATTATTTAAAATTGAATCATTAGTAATGCTTACTTTACCTTGAATTAACCAATTCCTCCGCTCGATTTAAATCTTCAGGATAATTAATATTAAGGAATTGTTCTTTAGCCTCAAGTGGAATTGTTATTTTTTTTATAGCAATTTGTTTCAATATTTTCATCAGCGAATAGTCACCTTGTCCAATCGCAATTGTGAAATCATTTAAAATATTTTTATGATAGAAAGCACAAAGTGGTTGTAACCTATCATTAACAAAGGGAATTACGGCTTGCACATTTTTATCAATATTACCATATAAATGATTAATAATATATGGTTTAATTAAAGGTAGGTCACAGCCCATTACAAAAATCCATTCTGTTTCAGAATGTTCTAAGGCAGTAGAAATTCCATTCATTGGGCATTGAATAGAATGCATATCTTTAACAAAATTATAATCAGGAAAATGGTTTTCTTTACCAATAATATTCACATTATTAAATGTCGGAATTATATTTCTATAAACATTTTCCGTTAAAGATTTACCGTTAAAATTGACAAGACATTTTGGTTCACCAAAGCGTTTACTCTGACCGCCGATTAATATATAAGCATTAATTTTATTTAAAGCACTATCCATTTATGTATTATTTATTTTAATGATAAATTATAGACAGAATATAAATTTTTAAATAATGGAATCCATGCAAAATAATCAAAAATCGATCATCTCTATTGCCGTATTCGGAACTCTTTGGGGTTTCATTGAAGCCACTTTAGGCAATGCCCTACATTTGCTTCATCTACCTTTCTCGGGAACAATTCTTACCTCAATTGCCCTTATAATAATTTTAATAGCCCGTGTTTATAATCCAACACGCGGCAGTACTTTTTTAATGGCAGTTATTGCCGCTTTCATTAAAGCGATTAGTTTTGCCACCGTTAAACTAGGACCGTTCGTTGCAATTATTGCAGAAGGTATTCTAATTGAATTGTTACTTTCCATTTTTAGCACAGGAAGAATTGGATTTTTTGCATCGGGACTTGTAATGGCAATCTACCCTATCGTGCAAACGGTTATTACTAAATCTATCTTGTTTGGTTCAAGTTTCGTACCGGTAATTATCGATTTAGCGGATGGATTTTCTAAAAGAATTGGCTACCAAGCAGGATGGTGGGTACTCGGAATATACCTAATGGCACAGGTTCTCTTACCTCTTGGTGCAGCTTATATAGCATGGATTATTAAAAAACGATTAGAACACGTGTTGTAAACCAGAATGCTAAATTGTGCAATATCAAAACGGTTTTGGATTTCTCTTACATTATTAATCGGAATAATAAGTTTGAGGATGAACCCTTTCCTTATTGCAGGAATAATATTTGTTATTGCCTTTATTTATAATAGAAAAACCGTTAGGCCGTTAAAAAATTATAAATTTTGGATAGTGATTCTTGTTTTAGTTTTAATCGTACCAATTTTTACCGGCACTCAAGACAAAGCTCTATTTCAAATAAATTATAGCAGTGAACAACTGCATAAAACAATTTTGATGACCCTGCGAGGAATTTCAGTATTTTTGCTATTTCAAGTGCTAACAATTGATCTAAAAATCAATAATATCAAACCTATATTTACCAAGCTTGGGATTAAAAATTTTGATATAATATTTAATTTGTCCACTGAGATTTTTCCGAAAATTAAAAGCATATTGAATGCAAGATATAATTTATTCAAGATAAGTTGGAAAAATCATAAGTCTTTTGATTCATTTGTTATTTTTTTAACAGATATTTTTACTGATTTTTTCAAACTCTCAGACTCACTTCTATCTAGTACAACTGCTAATTATTCCATAACCCCATCTGAATTTATTGATCAAAATAGTTTATCAAAAAAACCGAGCCTTTATATAATTGTTGGAGATGCAGGAAAAGGGAAAACACCGTGGGTAGAAGATCTAATTCAAATATTACAAAATAATGGAAATAAAGTTGATGGTATTATCTCTAAAAAGAATAAAATTTCTGATGACAATTGGTATCATAATCTTATTCGGATATCAACCAAAGAAGTACACCAATTAACAACCATGGAAGAAATTGAGACATCAACAAAAGTCGGTAAATTCCAATTCTATGATGAGACGATATTATGGGGAAATGTGCAGCTTGAATCAATTTCAAACACGGATTGGATAATTATTGATGAAGTTGGATTATTAGAATTTGATGGTAAAGGATTTTTGCCTGGGATTCAATCAGTGTCCAATAATATTTCCGGTAATTTATTGTTTACAATCCGTCCTGCACTAATATTTTATCTCGACAATTTTATTACTAAATATCTAAAAGCAACTATATCATTAAACCGTCAAATTTTAAATATTTAATGGTAACTGCATATCTTCCTACATTTAACACTTAATACTTTTTCAACGGACTAAGTGCAAATTTTCTAATTAACTTTAACTATAACAGATGTTATATCATCTTCTTGTGGCTGACCTTTTGAAAAGGATTTTATATTTTCATGGAGTAACTCTATTATTTGGCGTGCAGTGGATTGTTTATTGGATTTTACAATATCAAGTGCTCGATCAATTTCAAATTCTTGTCCATCTGGAGATTCTGCTTCTCTGATGCCATCAGTGAAAAATACAGCAATATTATCTTTCTTAAGTTTTATGATATTACTGTTGCTTATCTCTGGGTTTTTTAAAAAACCTAATGGTAATCCAGTACTTTCCAAAACTGAATCTATCTTGCCCGAACTGTTTAATAAATAAGCTGGATCATGTCCGGCGCTGGCATATTCCAGCGTACAATCAGAAGGATTAAGCCTCGCCAACATTAGTGTGACAAATTGCTCAGGTTGAAGATCAATTAATAATTCTGCATTGAGCTGAGTAAGTATTTTAGCTGGATCGTTCTCTAATTTAGTAAAAGATCTTAAAAAAGCACGTGTTTCTGCCATAATTAGTGCAGCCCCAATACCATGACCAGTAACATCTCCAATGGCAATAGCAACACAACCGTCCGGCATTTGAATAAAATCGAAATAATCTCCCCCTATCTTCTCTGCCGGGAAAGATACTCCTGAAATATCAAAACCAGGAATATTAATTTCTGCATTAAGATAAAATTGCTGTATTTGATGCGCTATATTTAACTGAAACTCATAATCCTGCTTTTGTCGCAATTCGGTGATGTCTTTCAAAACCGAGACAAAACTTGTGATATTTCCATTTTTATCCTTAATTGGCGAAATGCTCTGATCCGACCAATAAATATCACCATTCTTTTTCTTATTGACTATTGTTCCACGATACGATTGCCCATTGGAAATTGTATCCCACATATTTTTATAAAATATTTTATCATGCTTCCCTGAGTTAAGAATCCGAGGTGTTTGACCCATAACTTCCTTACTCTTGAATCCTGTAGTATGTACAAATGCAGGATTTACATACTCAATAACTCCTTGTGTGTTGGTTACTACTATGCTATCTGCCGTTTGCTCTACACCGTTAGCAAAGCGTTTTAATTCCTCTAAATCTTGACGGCGTTCGGTTACATCTCGAAAAATAATTATGCCACTCATAATTGTACCACTTTCATCCCTCAATGGACTGGCAGATATACTTATCCAAATTCCGTTGGACTGTTTGGAATTTTTAATAAAAATAAGTTCATCTTTCACCTCCTCACCTTTTAAAGCACGAGTTAAAGGTAATTGTTCTGTTGGATATCGAGTGATCTTATCGCGTTTATAACAACCATAAACTAATGACCAATTTGTCATTGGGGGCGTAATGTTCATTTTTAGTTGTTATTTAGCGATTACAATAATAAGTAAACCATTGAAAAAACGCCATTTTTCTTAGACCGGAAAGACCGGTATGTTGGCGATATTTTTGTTTCATTCTTCCAAAGTATCCTTCTACTCCATTAGTTGTTTTTGATATAGGCGTATCGTCTAAATATTTGAACATATCAGGCAGAGCTTTTAATAACATACTGCGTGCCCGCTTCATATCACCAAATACTTTTCCTCTATCAGGTTTGGTTTTTATAAGATACCCAAAACGCTGTTCCCAGTCTTGAACGTTTTGAAGAAATATTTCTTGATTTTCTTTGGTAAATATTGATGTTACTTGAAGGAATAATTTGCGTAAATGTTTAGCATCGGTACGTTTTGGAAACATACGACACCAACTAATCCCTTGACGTTGTATATGCACCAAACAACGTTGAATAAGGATTGATGGCCATTCCTGTAGTAAAGCGTGTCTTATTGCAGGATTTCCGTCGATTGTTGCACTAATAGGGTTAAGTCCTTGTCCTTTTAATTGACGGAAAAATGATTGCAGTGATTGAGCATTTTCTGCAATATTAAAGCGACATGCAACCACTTTTTTAGTTAGTCCATCCATCACAATGAACATACCTTTACGATTAGTTATGTAAGTACCATCTAAAATGAGATATTTATACTTATTTAAGTTTCTTGTAACTGGAGGTCGTTTATCTAAATTGGTATATATTATCCTTCTAATTGTGGGAATACTATACCCACTGATAATAGCTAATTGCCTGACTGTATAACCTTCAACTATCCAGCGTTTGAACCAAATTGAACGATTGTTTTGCCTTACTTTTTGATTCTGCCATTGGTAAGTATATCCACAATTATTACAATGCCAACGCTGCCTTCCATTCGCTTGCTTTCCATATCGTTTTACATTACTTGAGTGACATTTGGAACAATGCTTTTTTTATCATTTTTAACCTCGAAATTCAAACCGGTTTGAATTTAATCACTATATATTATTACTTATCAGTGGTTTACAACAATTTTAGCAACTATTTTTGATCATTACGCCCATTGGGACATTAATTGGACCTAAGCCCAATATTTTTTCAGCCGCTGGATTATAAAATTGAAATTCACCATCCATATTTGCAATAATTACCCCATCGGTAAGGCTATTTAGTATAGCTTGTAGTGGTTCCTTTCCATCGATAACATTCATTTATTTTCCTCTCTAACAACATTTATCAGTTTAATAAATCACAAACTTGGTGTTATTCTTATACCAAATGATATGATTATAATCAATTTAATCTGCAATGTAAAGTATTATAAATACAGATATTTATATCTACTTATATAGTATTGATAATTACTAAAGATGTAATAGTATTCAGCAATATCAATTTTCTATAACTATTACATATGGACCTAATTTATTTTTAATTACAATATAAAAAACCCTCCAAATGCTGGAGGGTTTTTACCTAATTTAATTAATATAGTAAAGTTATTCTTCTTTTTTGGATTGACAACAGCATTTATTCCCACTTAATGCCATAAATGCTAAAACAGCACCGATCACCGTTAAAGCGATTGCTGCCCAAGATACATTCCACCAGGCAAAAACTATTACTAAAAGTGCTAATATTAATCTACAAAAACAGGTATTCATATTAATATCCTTTTAAAATTTGAATTGTAAATGCAAAAATGTATTAATTTTTTCTTACAGATGTCAATTGAAATTGGTATTTAGGAGTCTTTGATTAAATGTAGTTAATTAATCAGTAGAAAAATCCAATAATTTATCTATTTCGATTTTTAAGGATAATTTGCTAGCATTAAATGTTTCAACAAGAGCATCGATTGGAAACAGATTTGAAAAATTCAAAAAGTAAAATATGCTGTAAAGTGATGAATTTCTTGCTTTTAGCTTCTTCCTAAAATCAAATTTAGTTACTGTTGCATTAGTCTCAGGCACAATTAGGCTACTATCAATAAGCAAATGCCCTGTTCTCATTTTTCTAATGATATTTTCGGTGTAATCCAAACCATCTTGGGATGTCACAATTACAAAATCGGGGTGCTCTGAGCCCGTATATAATATCTTTTCTGGTGACAATATTATTTCTGACGATGAAAATCCTATCCCAACCGTAACGGGATAACTTCCCTTTTTTGTAACATTTAAACCGGCAGTCATTGCCGATGTAGCTAATAACTCAGCTGCTTTTTGAACACCTTCACCTGCTGAACCTGCTATTATTAAGCTGATTGGCTCGGATAAATTTGTTTCAAATTTTTTATGAATTGGAATATTAGAATCAAATAAAGATTGAGTATCATTCCGATAGTTTAATGCATTGTGGTCTTTTTCTCTGTCAGTATATACCCTTAGTTGAATATTTACTTCATCCACAAATTTAGAAAGTTTTAATCCGGGATTTAGGCTCACTCCGTAACTCGGACAAATTTCGATAACTTCGACTAATGAAAAACCTTTTTTTTGAAAAGCAGCAGCTAATTGGTCGGAAATGTCACCTGATGCAATAATCCGACTTACATAAGTTGCACCGGCTGCAGTAGCTAATTCGCAAATATCATACCCGGAATGAGTCGCACCTTGCGGAACTGTTTGGGTCTTAAAACCCTGCGGTGTGAATTCACTTGGTTGCCCTCCCGTCATACCATAGAGCATGTTATTATGGACAACTACAGTCATATTAAAATTATTGTGCGCAGCATCAATGATGTGCTGCATTCCAATCGTAGCACCTCCATCACCAATAAAGACGACTACTTTTTTATCTTTATTCAGCAATCCGGCTGATACTCCTGAAGCTAAGGCCACCGATCTACCATGTAGACCGTGAATTGTGTGAGTATTAAAACTTTTATCTACAATTCCATGACATCCGATATCGGTTACTAATATAACATCCAATGGATCATATCCGCATTTTTGAAATGCTTTCTCGGTACTTTTAGTAACATGTGAATGTCCGCAGCCTTTGCAGAACGGAAGTCCATCTTCTTTTAAAAATTTGCTAATCATATTTCATAACTTTTTCAATTATCGAGTCCGGTGAAATCATCTTGCCAAAATCGTTTATGCTTATAATATCAAGATTTTCGACATTTGCACCGAATAGGATACGACTATATAATCCCGTAAGGTTCTCTTCAGCAACGATGATATTCTTATACTTTTTTGCTATCTCAAAATATTTATTCGATACCGGGAATAGTGTTTTGGCAATTAAGTGTGAAACTCTTTTTTTATTTCCACGGATTTTGATCACTGCTTCCCGTCCAGCTTGCGCTGTTATTCCGTAAGAAATAATTAAGATATCGGCATCTTGCTGTTCATCAAAGTCGAAAAGTGTATAATTCGGCAAATTTTTAATCATTTTATGATGTAATCGCTTAGAGTTATTCAGGGCTTCGTGAGAAGTATTTTGAATAATACCGCTTTGGTTATGGGTAGAAGCAGTCATTCTTACTTGATGTTGGTTGTTTATAAGCGGAAGAAATTGCGATACTAAGCTATCCCCCGCTTCGTAGGGTATATAGGTTTTATCATCTTTATAAAATTGATGATCAACTTTTTTCAATTCTCTAAACTCATTCAAATTGATGTTAGTCATAGTCATAACTTCCTCTTTCGAAGTAAGCAAAATGACAGGAGTTCTCAGCTTCACAGCCGTTTCGACTGCTTTATGCGGTATTTCCCAACAGTCAGTTGGATTACTTATACTAAAACAGGGTAATGACATTCCACCGGAAATTGTGCCGTTGATCACATTGATATCTCCCTGAGCACCACTCGTTGCCGTTCCTGTAGCCGGTCCAAGTCTTTGGACCAATATAATTACCATTGGTAGCTCCATCATAAAAGCCATATTTATACTCTCGATCATCAGAGCATAGCCCGGAAATGATGTGGCTGTAACAGGTATCTTTCCGGTAGCTGAAAATCCGCTCATCCATTGCAAAGTAGTAATTTCATCAGGAGCCGCTAGAAAAATGGGGAATCGTTTGGAAGAATACGAATATATTAGATTAGCAGGTGTAATCGGATATCCGATGAAAACATCGGCACCGGAACGTACTAAAGATTCTGTGACTATTTTTGATGTATCCGTGAATATATTTTTTGTTAAATCAGTCATTTCCCTGTGTTTATGGATATCTATGAGTTTATATAAAATATTATCATGAAAAATACATAATATTTTTTATAAACTATAAAATATTATTAACAAATATGGGGTATTTCGATATATTTTCTGTTCTTAAATATCAGTAATAATTAATGATTATCGAATAAAACCAAATATCCTTTTAAAAATAAGTAATTAAGACTATGGCTAAATCAAACCAATATAAATCTCCTGACTACTATTTAATAGATGAGCTTTTTGATGAAGAACAATTGCTAATTCGAGATACCATTCGTGATTGGGTCAACAACTCAGTCCTCCCAATCATCGAAGAATACACCGAAAAGGCAAGTTTCCCTGCGCATTTAGTTAAAGAATTGGGCGAACTGGGAGCATTAGGCCCATTCATTCCAACTGAGTATGGTGGTTCCGGTGTGGATCATACTTCTTATGGTTTAATTATGCAGGAACTTGAAAGAGGAGACTCCGGTATCCGTTCTTTTGCATCGGTTCAGTCGTCATTAGTTATGTACCCGATTTATACCTTTGGAAGTGAAGAACAGAGGATAAAATATTTACCGAAACTCGCTACGGGTGAAATTATTGGTTGTTTCGGACTTACCGAACCTAATCATGGTTCTGATCCGGGCAGTATGATTACACGTATCACAGAAAAGGATGATCATTATTTATTAAACGGTGCAAAGATGTGGATCACAAATTCCCCAATTGCCGACATTGCAGTAGTTTGGGCAAAGGATGATAACAATAAAATACGTGGTATGGTCGTCGAAAAAGACTGGGCAGGATTCTCCGCACCTGAGACTCATGGAAAATGGTCGTTGAGAGCATCGGCTACTGGAGAATTGGTCTTTGATAACGTTAAAGTCCCAAAAGAAAATATCCTGCCAAATATAATCGGTCTAAAAGGACCGCTAAAATGTTTAAGCTCTGCACGCTACGGGATATCTTGGGGAGCGATTGGAGCCGCCATGGATTGCTATGATACTGCCGTACGTTATTCACAAGAACGACATCAATTTGGAAAACCAATCGGTTCTTTTCAATTACAGCAAAAAAAGTTGGCCGAAGCGTTAACTGAAATTACCAAAGCGCAAGTTTTAAATTGGAGATTAGGCAATCTTAAGAATCAAGATAAAGCTACAGCCGGTCAAATTTCCATGGCCAAACGGAATAACGTAGATATGGCTTTAAGGATTGCCCGAGAAACAAGACAGATTTTAGGCGCAATGGGTATAACAAATGACTATCCGATGATGCGACACATGATGAATTTGGAATCAGTGATTACCTATGAAGGCACGCACGATATCCATTTATTGATTACCGGTCACGAAATTACCGGATTGCCATCATATCGATAGTAAGATCTATTCCAATTCGATTCCGTAATTTTCACTAATGTCTAGTGGTGGCATTGGACCATCAATGGCTTTGCTATCATAAAGGAACCATCCCTTAAAAAGTTCACATCCTAACAAATTATACCTTTTCTATGATGAAAATATTATTATGTAATATTTTATATTATATGTAAAATAAATGTGTTATTTATATCAAATTTTATATGTAAAAGGAATAATTAATTGTGAAAGAAAGACTGATTAACCAAATTAGTTTCGATATCAGAAATATCCTGCCGAATATTAAAGATAATATTAATTCCGAAGATCTTATTCAAAATATTAATATAAATCAATACTTGAATAAAGCCAATGAAATCAATCAGTTAAATTTGGCTAACTCTAATTCGCTGATTCAAGATATTTCTCAAATATTAATCGTTGATGACAGCAATTTAAAAGGTGTTGGTTATGCATGTTTAGCGGGAATTCATACCTTTAATGGAAATTACAAAAAAGCGATTTGGGGGATAAACAAAGCATTAAGCCTCCCAGTTAGTGATAAAGTCTATGCATATATTTTAACCGAACATGCCAATCTGTTAAGACAATTACAGCGCACTGACGAGGCAATTGCTATCTTAGACAGTGCATTAAAGTTAAAAGTTGACGAAAAATTAAAATGGAGGATTAATACCTATAAAGGATATTGTTATAAATATACGAATAGAGATTATTCCCTCGAACTATTAAATAGTGCTGCTAATTACTATGGTGCAACACAAGATTATACAAGATATGCAACTATTTTAAGGCATATTGGATCAATATACATAAATACTAACGAGTTAGATATAGCTAAAAATATACTTTTAAAAGCAAATATCATAGCAGAAAATCATTTACTGAAGACAATAATTCAAGATATTAGAATTGATAAGGCTTGGATATATATAACGGAAAAACAATATGGTAAAGCAAGAGAAGTTTACAATAGTTTATTGAAAGAAAATCTAAATCCCTATATGAAGAGCCTTGTACTGCAGAACTTAGGTTATTTAGAATTTGAAAATAAAAATTATAAGCAAGTTATAGAATATCATAGTAGGTCCTTAAAAATAACATCTGAAAACGAAATTTTTGAAATGTTGTACGAAGACTACTATAAGCTTGGATTAGCTAGTGAAAAAATCGGAGATTATAATAATGCAAATTTTTATTATTCAAAAGGATATAAATATTTATTAGAAGAGAGAAAACAGTTAAATATCATCCTATTATCTGGTTATAGACAAACTTTATTAGATAATTACATGCGCTTTTTATCAGATTTGTCACCTGTCTCCCATGTAAGTAACAATCCAAATACATTTGAATTCACTGAAGGCAAATCATACGCAGAAATTCTCAACATATTCCAAAAGAATTTATTGATCTTACATAAAAACAAATCTTACACAATCAAGGAATTGTGTAATTCCCTTGGAATTTCACAAAGACTATATTTCGTGTATAAGAATAAACTAGGGTTGTTAAAAGATGAAGAAAAACAACCAACACAGTCTAATCAACATTTTATCAATTATTTATTTTCAATGCTGGATTTAGATTGGCAATCTGCTATTAAACAATTTGATAATGATTTGTATAAATATTTATTAAATAAACATCACAATAACAAATCTATGATTGCAAAAATGTTAAAAGTATCAAATCTTACTGTTATAAACAAAACTGCAATTCTAAAGTAGTATATAATTCGACTTTGCAATCAAAAATGATGATTATTTGGTTCGATTTAATTTCTTAACTACTTTTTAACCGTGTTCTGATGTCCCCGAAAAAAGAATTGTATCTTCGTAAGTATTTTGCTCTTGTTCTGTTTCACTTGAAATAGGATTGGTAAATCCACCACAACCGATTAACATATAAGCTAATAAAATAATTACTAATGCTTTTACTAATTTCATTTCATCACCCTTTTTTTTAATGTTATTTTATTGTGCAATATTATATAATATATGTATATTTTATTACATCATTGCCCGTTAGCAATATAGTAAGTTAACAAGCTATTAATTAAATGTATAGTAAAATATTTGAAATAGAATAATTTAATATGAATGATAATTTATCAATAATATTAGTGGAATTCTACCAATAGGGGTCATTTAGTGGATAGAAGCATATTAATAATTCATCGAAAAGTTACACAAACCATCAAAGATAAAAATGGTGATATAACCGCGCTATGCAATCCCGATGCGACTTGGTGGTCACCGCGCAATAAAAATTACGCTATTAGCGATATTGAAAGTAAATCATATAGATATTATATATTAGAGAATGATCATGAAGTTGATATTCATGTGATTAAAGACCCAAAAAGAGGAAAGTACTTAAGAACCGATCCTGAATTATCAACCAAAAATATTCTTGACGATATCGCTGCTTAATAGTGAAATAATGTTATAATTATCACGATAAATAAACATTCCCTCAGTTTATACAAAAAGGTCTGAAATCTCAATTAGATTTCAGACCTTTTCTTCAGTAGCGGGGATAGGATTCGAACCTACGACCTTTGGGTTATGAGCCCAACTAATGTTCAACAATATCAGCACTTACAGAATAATGTAGGAATAGTGTAGGAAAACTGTCAATTAAAAGAAGAAAACCGCCTCATTTATGGGGCGGTTTTTCTATTAATATAATAATTTGTTAATTATTATCGTAGGATTATGACAACAATTAACAGGTAATGAAATATGGACTCAAAGAGGGGTACGCAATTGACGTATAGTAATTGGACCAATTCTTCGGAATGAAAAGTTCTTTTAAAACAAATCAATAAATCATTTTACATTTAGATAACAAATCCGTTTTTTCTTTAATAACCTGTTCATAATAATCTATATGTTTATCTTTAGTATAAATTCTTAATACATTATCCAGTGCTTCTAATCCTTTATAGCAATTTATTTTTGACTCCATGATATCTGCAAGTTTTATATATGTCTGGGCTAAATTATAGTTTGCAGCGGCAAATAATTCAGGCATGTCTTTCTCAGTAAAAACTCGTAATGAATTCTGAAAGGCTTCAATTGATAAACGAAGCAACCATGCATTCTCTAAAACTGGATCAACTTTAGAATATGCTACTCCTATATTATGGTTAACCGATGCATAATTAGTAGGATAACCATGTTCTGTGAAAACATTTAAAGCCTCATTAAAATAAGATACCGCAATTTTTATATTCTCTAATGAGTTTTCTTCTTCAGCTAACGCAGTATAGCAACCACCCAAACCGTCTAAACTTTGAGCACGATCTATTGGAAATGCTTCCATAGTTCTAATTTTAAGTGCCTCTTTAAATGATTTTATTGCATAATCTAAGTCTTCTTTTATTTTTAAAGCAGTGTACACATTTGTTAATATTGCTCCAATATTATGTTGAATTGATGCATATTGCTTAGGGTATTTGTCCGAGACGTAAATTGAGGTTGCAGCCTTATATGCGTTGATTGTCTTATTGGACAAAGATCTTATTTGTGACTTATGCTTTTCATGTAAATACGCCATTTGCATTCCATAAGCATTAGCAAGATTATTTTGTATATTAGCCCAGTGAATTGGGTATTTCTCTACGTTAATAATTTCAAGAGATGATTTATATAATTCAATAGCAGATTTTAAATTTGAACTTTTATCTTTTATACCTGCCATATCCAGATAATAACCTGCAAGATGATTTCTAATTGAAGTATTATCAAAAGGATACTTATCTGAAGGAAAAAGATGAAGTAATTGGAGGTAGATGTCTTTTGCTTTGTTAAGATTAATTTGTGTATCTTCTATTTTACTCAAAGCTTCGTAAGCTTTTGCGATTCTTATTTTGTTAGTTCCAAATTCTATCAAATATTCATCGCTACTTATATATCTCTCAGCTAAATTTAGATTAATAATACTGTTTCTTATATTTTCACGAGCATCTCTTATTCCAGATAATTTTAAATAAGCCTCGCCAAGGCCATCGTAAACGTTTGCCATTTCTAATGAATCGATATTGTTTTTTTTGTAAGAAAAGAAGTTATTAAACAGCCCAATTGCTTTAGTCAAATTTTTTTCATAATCGCTTTGATCATTTTTTCTGAGTTCACAAAAAGCAATTCCTTTGCATATATCAGCGTAATAATCTGGATGTTTTAATTTATTAATCCTACTTTCAATCTCATTGTATTTATCTAGTGCGTCTTTGTATAGTTCTTGATTATATAGATTTTCTGCAGTATCTATATCTGCCTTGATTTTTCCTAATGATGGTCCAGAAATAAATAATTTGTACCCAATTGCTGCAACGATAACTCCTATAACAATGGGTATTATAATGTTAGATGAAAAAGAACCTTTCTTGCTATCCTTGCCAGTAGTCATAGTTAATCCCTTCAGTATAATGATATATTTTTATTATTTAAGTTTACAGCTTTTAAAGTACGTAAATAAATATAATAATTTTCAATATTTATTCTCAGCACTCTCGCTTAATAATTAATATAAAACAATTTATTTTAGAATAACATTGTAAACCTTCAATTGAAAAAGCAAAACTACCTTATATTATGAATATTTTCATTATAATATTATAATAAATATAAAAATTGGTACAATCGTAACCACTATATTAACTAAGCTTCATAAGTTGTTGAATAAAATCCCTTCCCTGTAAAATTCCATCCAACTTTTCTTTTAACTGATTAAACTCCAAACTCAATTCTTGATTAGATTCCTTCAAATAAGAAATTTCCTCTTTTAATAATTGGTTTTGTTTTTCAAGATTAGAAATATCATTATTTTGAATTGTTTTGGTGGTTTCTTGTTCAAAGATCCCTTCACGATCTAGATATCGATTTGGCATTTTACTAGCCATAGACCAACCATATCGGTAACAAAGTTGGAAATGGCTTAAATGATTAGCATAATAAGTCGCACTTGAATGTCTAAGTAGATGAGGTGTGACAGACTTATTGAGTAATACTTTACTTCTTCGATGAAGCATACCTCTTAATCCTTCATATGATACAGGAAATAAATAACTGACTTCTGTTTTATCTTGGTATTCGTTTAACCATAGTTCAAGAAATTTAGAGCAAATTGGTAAGTGGATTGTTCTCGGCTTAGTTTTTGAAACAGTAATTCTTACTTTGTATGTATCTTCGGTTTTTGTTAAATCCTTGATCCTGATATTTAAAGCTTCTTCAATTCTGGCTCCACTATCATATAAAAACATGATAATTGCTTTATCTCTAATATTACTAGATTCAGCAAGTTTTTCAACATCCTCTCTTGAAATAGCCGGAATCTCTTTTACAATATCATAAGTGTCAATCCAATCAACTAGTTCAGGATAATGTTTATTATTTCCTAATAGCCATTTATAGAATTTTCTAATAGTTTTTTTATAATCTAGTTTTGTAGAATGAGCATAATTACAGGTCTTTGACACTCTTCCATCTTTTTTCAAATACTGATACTTATAATGATCATTTTCGAGGTTTTCAATCATTTTTTCCATATCGGATTGACTAACTACATTGAAAGGTTTATTTAACCATTCAGATACTTGCCTTAGGATTTGAATATATTTTAAACATCGAGCTACTCCAATTGACTTTTTCTGTCTATTCTTTAAAGTTTTACCTAACCTACAATCTCTAATAAATCGGAGTATAAAATCCCTATTTTTCTTTATTATAACTTCATCCATTTCGAGTTTTATTCTAGCATTATTAAACTGTTTTTCTCTATTATGAATATCTTTCTTTTGTAAAGTTTGCATACTATGAGCTAAATCCTCTTTTTTATTTGGTTTGTGGTGTTTTAGTGAGGTATGCGCTCTTAAAATGTAACAAAAACTAGGAACGCCCACGCCGGACACCATCAGAATTTGTTACATTATTTGAGCTATTTATCGTCGGTAAATTGAAACTTTCAAATTACTGTAATTAGAAAGTACTGAAGTATTTAAACTTTATGGTGTTTGAATAGAACAAAAGCAGAGCCAATACGGAGATGTTACGAAGATGAGGATAATTCTATTAAAATATTTTTACGTGGTTTAATCATCAGTAACTCAATAAATTTATAAGAACATAATACTTAAATATCATTATAATGAATCAAAAAGAATTAGAGCAATTAATCAGCCAAGGTGAAGGTTATCATCTAGAGTTTAAAGAAAGCTTATCAGCTTCTATTTCTAAAGAGATCGGTGCTTTTGCTAATAGTAATGGTGGTAAAATCCTTTTAGGTGTAAATGATGATGGAGATATTAAAGGTATCAACATTACTAATGGCCTTAAATCTCAAATAGTTGATATTGTACGAAAACTTGATCCTTCATTAATTGTGGATTTAGAAAGAGCAAATGATGTGCTAATTATTAATGTGCCAGAAGGAGCAGATAAACCATACAGATGTTCCTATGGATTTTATATTCGCCAAGATGCAAATTCTCAAAAACTAACAAGAAACGAAATCTATGACTTCTTTAAAGATTTAGGGAAACTACCTTTTGATGATAATCCCACAAAGATTAAAGATTTTGATAAACAACTTGTAAAACAATATTTTGGTAGAGTTGGAATTAAAGCACCTGCAAATGGAAATACTTTGCATAACCTTGGTGTTATTGATGAAAATGGTTATCTAAACAGTTCAGGCGTATTATTCTTTACAAATAATCCGAAGAAAGTATTTATCAATGCTTATATTACCTGTGCCAGATATAAAGGCACTGAAAAAGTAAATGTAATAGATAGAAAAGATTTTGAGGGTGATTTAGTTTCACAAGTAGAAAGAGCTATGGAATTTGTAAGCCGAAATACCCGGCTTGAATATGAAATCAAAGGTTTACAGAGAAAGGAAATTCCTGAATATCCTACTGAAGCTGTCAGAGAAGCTGTATTAAATGCAGTAATGCACAGAGATTACTTGGAAAGAGGTGCTAATGTTCAGATTGATATATTTGATGATAGACTAACTGTAACCAATATTGGTGGTTTAATAAAACCATTAACAATTAAAACTTTAGGAACAAAAGCTATTAGAAGAAATTCTTTGATAGCTGATTTATTTCATAGGATTCATTTTGTTGAAAAGATGGGAACAGGAATAAAGAGAATCAAAGAAGAATGTAAAAACCACGGTAATATTACATTTAAAGTAGAAGCAAATGGATATTTTATTGCCAAGTTTATATTAAAAAAGGTCACTGAAAAAGTCACCGATAGATTCGGAGAAAAGTTCGGAGAAGGTTCGGAGAAAAGTTCGGAGAAGATATTAGATATTATAAAAAATAATAAAAAGATAAGTGCCAGAGAAATAGCTGAAATTATTGGTATTTCCTCAAGAGCAGTTGAAAAACATATAGCAATATTAAAAGAAAAAGGAATCTTAAAGAGAATAGGTTCTGCAAAAGGTGGTCATTGGGAGATTGTTGAAAAGTAATTATTTTGAATAGGGGAATATAAGATGAGTAAATATTCTGGGTTAAAGTTTAAAAAATTTGATTTGCATGTTCACACCCCCGCATCGCACGATTTCAAGAATAAATCTGTCACGCCTGAGCTAATAGTGAAAGAAGCTGTAAATAAAGAATTAAGGGGAATAGCAATAACTGACCACAATACTGGAGCGTGGATTGATAAAATAAAAGAAGCGGCAAAGGGCAAAAATTTGGCTGTATTTCCGGGGGTAGAGATCCATTGTTCAGGTGGTGAATCGGGAATACATATCATAGGAATATTTGATGTTGAAAAAGGGTCAGAACATGTTAATGCTTTATTAGCAAGTTTGGAAATTAGTGCGGATGATTTTGGTAAACCTGATACAGTCACACACAAATCCGTATATGATGTTATCGATATTATCAGTTCTAAACCACATTATGGAATCGCGGTGTTAGCACATTGTAAATCATCAAAGGGAGTTTTAGGTGAAATTAAAGGAGAGATTAGGAAAAAAATATTCGAACATACAGGGGTATTAGCTGTCGAAACTTCTTATGAAGATTTCACAAATAATCAAAAAATTCAAAAGAAAAACAGAGCAATTGATTTACTTAATGGAGATGATCAAAACTACAACAAGAGGAAACTAGCAGTTTATATCTCCTCTGATTCCAGAGCAAACTCAGAGAACACTCATACATTAGAAGGGATAGGGACAAGATATACATATTTTAAAGTAGATGATGTAATTAATCTTGAAAGCTTAAGGCAATGTTTTATAGATAGAGATGTTAGAATTAGACAGTACTTTGAGTATAAGCATAATACATTTCCCAATATTAAAAAAGTATCAGTAAAGGGGGGGTATTTTGATAATCAATCTGCAGAATTTCATAACGGATTCAATAGTATCTTGGGGGGTAAGGGGGCTGGTAAATCACTATTAATTGAGTTTATGAGATTTGCATTATCAAAAGAATCCACAAATCTGGAAATATTAGATGATTATAATAGTAAGTTAGAAAAAAGGTTAGATACCTACGGAGAAATTTGTATTGAATTCGAGGATGAAACGGGGATGGAGTATAAAATTACTAGACAGTATAATCCAGCTCAAAATAATCCATATTTAAAAATCGATGAGTGTAACATTGCAAACGCTTATTCAGCACTTTTTTTAAGTCAAAATGAGATAATCAAGATTGCTGAGGATCACGAAGAACAAATTAAATTTATTGATAAGTTTTTTGATTTTCAAAATTTTAAAGATAGAATTAAAAATATTGAAAGTGACTTAAATAATTTAGATAATCAATTTGCAGAAGGATTAAGAGCAATTTCTAATATTAATGAAATAGATGATCAGATGGGTAAAAATGTTCATGAATTAGAAAAATTAAAAAAGCTACTTTCCGATCCTATTTACGATAAGTATAAAGATTTAGAACAGAAAGATTTTGCATTTAAAACACAAATCGAAAGTGTAAATATATTAAGAAACGATTCATCAAATGTTCTAGAAAGCCTAAATATATTCAATAATCCCGAATTTGAAAAACCTGCTTCTGAGGATCCGGCTATTAAAAGAAATACTGATATTATCACCCAAGCCATTTCAAATGTACAGTTAAAATTTGAAGAAGCACTCAATATTATAGATAAATCAATTATTAATATAAGAAATGAATATGACCAGTGGTTGCCAAATTATAATACAGAGAAAGGAAAATATGAAAAATATATTCGCCAGGCGGGTGGCGACAAAAAAGAGATTGAGAGAAAAAGAATAAGATTAGTACTTACAATTGAAGATTTAAAAAAACGAAGAGCTCTTCTTGAGAAAAAATCTAAAAATTTAAAGAATATTAAAGAAACTAGGGATGGTCTCATTACTGAGCTTTTAGGAATATATGGTGAGTACTCACGAGAAAGAAAAGAGAAATGTAACAAATTTCAAAAAGAATCTAATAGAAGACTCAAAATTGAATTACATGAATCAACAAATATAGATGCTTTTCGAGAAAGTCTATTAAATTTGAAACGTGGATCCCATTTAAAAGATGCTGAAATTGATATTATTTGTCAAAATATTAAACCATATGATTTTATTTTACATATTTTGAGATATGATGCTTCTAAAAAGGTCGAACATATTCAACCTATATCTGAACAGACTAATATTAATAACAGTAGAGTTAAAGTACTATGCGATTTTTTATTATCCTCTGAGCTTTACGAAGATTTACTTAAGTTACAATATAAAGTTCATCCACAAGACAAGCCTATTATTCAATATAAATTAAATGATGGTTCTTATGAGGAAATTAAGAATATATCTGTTGGCCAAAAATGCACAGCAATGTTAATAATGGCGTTAAGTGAGGGAAGTTTTCCAATTATAATTGATCAACCTGAAGATTCATTAGATGTTAGAAGTGTTTGGGATGATATGTGTGTAAAAATACGTAAAGGAAAAACAGAACGACAATTTATATTTACAACTCATAATTCATCATTGGCTGTCGCGTCTGATACAGATAAATTTACATTAATAGAAAATGTTAGAAATAAAGGGGAAATATATTTAACAGGGGCAATTGATATTAATGAAGTAAAAGAAGAAGTAATTAAGTATTTAGAAGGTGGTAGAATTACATACAAAGCAAAAGCTCAAAAGTATAATCTAAAAAGGTAAAAAGATGGTACATGAAAAAAAATATAGTAGGTCTATACCCGGTAAGAAGGGGAAAACACCGATAAGACCTCATAATTGATCAACTCCAAATTAAAATTAAATAGGAGAGTTAACCAAAAAACTGGAGTAGATATGAAAGAACCAATATTATAGCTCAGAATAATCTGAGCTATTTTTTTGAAATTATTTAATAAATAATCAAATCCATTTGTACAATAATTATGCTGATATCAATTAAATTCAATCTACTGAATTATGACAATGATTAAAAATACTCACTTCAAATAACTTTTTATATGAACAATTAATTATATAGATAATATGGCAATAAAGAAAACAGAGCTTTATAGTAAACTTTGGGAAAGTTGTAATGAACTGAGAGGTGGATTAGAAGCCTCTCAATATAAAAATTATGTGTTAGCACTATTATTCATGAAGTATGTATCTGATAAGTCAAAATCAGACACCGATTTCTTAATAGAGGTTCCTCAAGGGGGGTCTTTTAATGATATGATTCAGTTAAAAGGTAAACCCGAGATAGGTGATAAAATAAATATTATTATCAATAAATTCGCTGAAGCTAATCAATTAAGTGGAATATTTGGAGATGCTGATTTTAATAATGAAGATAAATTAGGTAGAGGTAAAGAAATGGTTGATCGACTTTCAAAGCTTATCGCCATCTTTGAAGATCCTGGACTAGATTTCAGTAAGAATAGAGCTGAAGGTGATGATCTTTTAGGTGATGCTTATGAATATCTTATGCGACACTTTGCAACAGAATCAGGCAAGAGTAAGGGGCAGTTCTATACTCCCGCAGAAGTTTCAAGAGTCATGGCAAAAGTAATCGAGATTAATAAGGCTAAAGATCAAAGTGTTACGGTATATGATCCAACTTGTGGATCTGGTTCGTTACTATTAAAAGCAGCTGATGAGACTATTCATGGAATTACAATATATGGGCAGGAAAGTGAACTTGACAACAGCTCATTAGCTAAAATGAATATGATTATTCACAATCGACCTACAGCAGTTCATGATATTAAGCATCAAAACACAATGTCAACACCATTACATTTAACAAAAGATGGAACATTAAAGACATTCGATTTTGTTGTTGCTAATCCACCGTTCTCAAATAAGAATTGGAGCAATGGAATAGATCCTGAACATGATGAATATGGTAGATTTGAAGGATTTGGAATTCCACCAAGAAAAAATGGAGATTATGCTTTTCTGTTGCATATGATTAAGTCACTAAAAAGTACTGGAAAAGCTGCTGTAATCCTACCTCATGGTGTATTATTTAGAGGAAATGCAGAAGGTGAAATTCGAAAAAATATTATCAAAAGAGGATATATCAAAGGAATAATAGGTCTCCCCCCTAACCTATTTTATGGCACAGGAATTCCTGCTTGCATAATTATTCTTGATAAAGAAAATGCGGAAAGCAGAAAAGGCATTTTTATGATAGATGCTAGCAAAGGATTTTATAAAGATGGAAATAAGAACAGATTGAGACCAAGAGACATACATAAAATTGTTGATGTATTCACTAAACAAGATGAAAGTGATCCCAAATATGCAAGGATGGTTTCTTATTCTGAAATCAGTGACGAAAAAAATAATTATAATTTGAATATTCCAAGATATATTGATAGTCAAGAAGATGAAGATATACAAGATATCGAAGCACATCTAAAAGGCGATATTCCAAATCCTGATATTGATGCTTTACAAGATTATTGGAAAATATATCCTACACTAAAAAATAAATTATTCTCAGGTAGTGAACGGCATGGTTATTCATCAATAAAAGCAGAAAAAGACAAAATTAAATCAACAATATTTAACCATCCTGAATTTATTGATTATTCTAACAAAATAGAGTTAGTGTATGACGAATGGCAGGAAAAGAATGTAAAATTTTTAAAAGAAATCAATATTAATGATAAACCTAAAGAACTAATTTTTAAAATTTCAGAAAATATCCTCGAGACTTTTTCAAAACTTGATTTAATTGATAAATATGAAATATATCAGCATCTAATGTCTTATTGGGCTGAAACAATGCAAGATGATGTGTATATGTTGGCTATTGGTGGATGGCAAGTAGAAATCAATATTTTTAAAAATAAGAAAGGAAAAGAAACTGGTTGGGATTGTGATTTAATTCCAAAATATTTAGTTAAAAATCGATATTTCAAAGATGAAAAAGAAGCAATTGAAAAACTATACATTGATCTTGAAGAATTAATTCAAAATAAAGAAACCTTAGAAGAAGAATATTCAGTGGAAGAAGATTTATTTTCTGAATGTAGAGGGAAAAGTGGAAATATAACAAAAGGAGAGCTTAATAAAAGAATCAAAGCAATCAAAAACGATTTAGAGTTCAATGATGAACTTAAAGTCTTGCAGAAATATGTTGTTTTTATTGATCAAGAAGCAGGTTTAAAAAAGAATATAAAAGAAGCTGAAAAACAACTTGATAAAGAGTTACTAAAGAAATATAATTCACTAACCGAAGATGAAATTAAAGTTTTGGTTGTAGATGATAAATGGCTTACGCACATAAAGAATTCTGTTGATGGTGAGATGGAACGAATTTCTCAGAAACTTGCAGGGAGGGTCAAAGAACTTGCTGAAAGGTATGAAACTCCCCTACCCGTATTAACTAAAGATGTTGATAAGCTGAGTAAGAAAGTCGATGCTCACTTACAAAATATGGGTTTTAAATGGTAACTGATACAATTTCAAAAAGATATAAACAAACTGAAATAGGAGTAATTCCTAAAGATTGGAAATTAATTACGATCGGGGATCATTTTGATTTTAAAAATGGTTTAAATAAATCTAAAGAATATTTTGGTTATGGAATCCCAATAGTTAACTACATGGATGTATATAACAACCAGGGTATTACAGTAAAAGATATTCAAGGGAAAGTAAGCTTAACAAAGGAAGAAATAAGAAATTATCAAGTTAGAAAAGGTGATGTATTTTTTACACGTACTTCAGAAACTGTTGAAGAAATTGGAATTGCTAGTGTAATGCTTGAGGAGGTTAAGGATACTGTTTTCAGTGGTTTTATTTTACGTGCAAGGCCTAAGTCAGATTTCTTTGATTTAAAGTTTAAAAAATATTGTTTTGGAAATTCGGTTGTTAGGAAACAAATAACATCCACTAGTTCTTATACTACTAGAGCTTTGACTAATGGGCGATTTCTCTCAGGAGTAGTTGTTCCTGCACCAACAGTTAAAAAGGAGCAACATGCAATTGCCGAAGCTCTTTCTGAAGCAGATACACTCAGTCAGCAACTTGACAGACTAATTACAAAGAAAAAAGATATAAAAAAAGGAGCAATGCAAGAACTCCTAACAGAGAGAAAACGATTACATGGCTATAGTCAAGAATGGGAAATTAAAACTATAACTGAAATTGCATTAAAATTAAAAGCAGGAGGAACACCATCAAGATCAGTTAAGAGATATTGGAAAGGGGAAATACCATTTGTATTAATTGATGATATTACGAGATCAAATAAATTTTTATTGAAAAGTGAAGAATCAATTACTTCTATAGGTTTAAATAATTCTTCAGCGTGGATTGTCCCCACGGATTCAATATTATTAAGTATGTATGCCTCGCTAGGAGAATTAGTTATTAACAAGATTGAGGTTACTACAAATCAAGCAATTATTGCGATTATTCCTAAAGAGGGTTTTGATTTAGATTTTTTATATTACAACATTAAGTTTAATCAAAGATTATTTGAAAAGTTAGTTTCACAAACAACTCAAAAAAATCTGAATAAAGAAAAGATATCAAATTTTGAATTAAAGTTTCCAAAGGATTTTGAAGAACAAAAAGCAATTGCACAAGTCTTATCTGAAATGGATGAAGACATTGAAGAATTAAAGCGAAAAAGAGATAAATACAAGATGATTAAAGAAGGTATGATGCAACAGTTGCTAACTGGGAGGATCAGGTTAAAATGGAATTAAATGTAGCTCAAAAGGAAAGAAAAACTCAGAACAGAGTTATTAAATTATTTCGGGATAAGCTAGATTATAAGTATCTTGGTAATTTTGAAGACAGGCCCAACAATGGCAATATTGAACAAGAGCTATTAATTAAATTCTTTAAGAAACAGAAATATTCTGATGTGTTAATTAAAAAAGCCCTCCAAGAACTTACCAAAACTGCATTAGCTCAAAATAAAAGTTTATATGATTTGAATAAAGAAGTGTATTCAATGCTTCGCTATGGTATAAAAGTTCGTGAAAAAGTCGGTGAAAATAAAAAAACCGCCTTACTTATTGATTGGAATAATTTAAAGAAGAATGATTTTTATATTGCTGAAGAAGTAGCTATACAAGGTCAAAATAATAAAAGGCCCGATATTGTTTTATATATTAACGGTATCGCTGTTGGTGTACTTGAGTTAAAGAGAAGCACTGTTTCAATTGCACAGGGTATTCGACAGAATCTTGATAATCAAAAAGATATGTTCATTAAACCATTTTTCAGTACAATACAGCTCGTGATGGCAGGTAATGACACTGAAGGTTTAAGATATGCAACCACAGAAACATCTGAAAAATATTATTTAACGTGGAAAGAAAAAACATCTATTAAAAACAAATTAGATAAATATCTTTCCTGCATCTGTCAAAAAGAAAGATTATTAGAGATAATTCATGATTTTATTGTCTTTGATATGGGTGTTAAAAAGATCTGTAGACACAATCAATATTTTGGAGTTAAAGCTTCTCAAAAACACCTAAAAAAGAGAGAAGGTGGAATAATATGGCATACCCAAGGATCAGGTAAAAGTTTGACAATGATTTGGCTTGCCAAATGGATAAGGGAAAACATTGATAATTCGCGAGTTATTATAATTACTGATAGAGATGAATTAGATGAACAGATTGAGGGCTTTTTTACAGGAGTCGATGAGTATATATATCGAACAAAAAGTGGAAGAGATTTGATTAATAAATTAAATAATACTCTGCCATGGCTGATGTGTTCCCTTGTTCACAAATTTGGCAGGAATACTGAAACAGATTTTGAAAAATATTTTGAAGATATAAAAATAAACCTACCAAATAATTTCAAACCAAAAGGCGAAATATTTGTTTTTGTGGATGAATGTCATCGTACCCAATCAGGTAAACTGCACAAAGCAATGACAGATATACTTCCAAATGCAATATTTGTAGGATTTACCGGAACTCCCCTATTAAAAATAGACAAAAAAAAGAGTATTGAAATTTTTGGAAGATACCTTCATACCTATAAATATGATGAAGCTGTTGAAGACAATGTTGTGCTTGATCTGCAATATGAAGCAAGAGAAGTGGACCAGAAAATAACTTCTCAAAAAAAGATTGATCAATGGTTTAATGCAAAAACAAGGGGCTTAACAGATTATGCAAAAGTAGAACTAAAGAAGCGGTGGGGTACAATGCAAAAAGTACTCAGTTCCCAATCTAGATTAAATAGAATCGTTGCTGATATATTGCTAGATATGGAGACAAAAGATCGACTTGTGAGTGGAATGGGCAATGCTCTGCTCGTAGCTGGAAATATTTATCAGGCATGTAAATATTATGAGCTGTTTCAAAAAAATGGATTAAAGAAATGTGCAATAATAACCTCTTATGCGGGAGATGTCAGTTCTGTAAAAGGAGAGACAACTGATCTCGATGAGGATACAGAAAACATTGAAAAATACAAAGTTTATGAGGATATGCTTAAATATTATGAAACAATATATCCTGACATCAAAACAAAAGGCTTTGAGACTGTTATAAAAGATAAGTTTGTAAAAGATCCCGGACAAATGAAACTCCTGATAGTCGTAGATAAATTACTAACGGGATTTGATGCTCCTCCTGCCACATTCCTCTATATTGATAAAAGCATGCAAGATCATGGTTTATTCCAGGCAGTTTGTCGTGTAAATAGAAAAGATAGTGAAGATAAAGAATATGGCTATATTATTGACTATAAAGATTTATTTAAGAGCTTAGATAAAGCAGTAACAGAATATACATCAGAAGCTTTTGAAGGATTTGAACAAACTGATGTAGATGGCTTGTTGAAAAATAGATTAAAAGAAACTAAAGAAAAACTTGAAGATGCACGTGAAAGTGTGAAAGCTCTTTGTGAACCTGTAAAACCACCTAAAGATACACTTACTTTTATAGACTATTTTTGTGGCGACACTGAAAATCCTGACGATTTAAAGAATAATGAGCAAAAAAGGGTAACACTTTATAAGATAACTTCTAAGTTTGTTAGAGCCTATGCAAATCTGGCCAATGAATTGGTAGAAGCAGGATATTCAAAACAAGATATAACTAAAATAAAACAAGAAGTTAAATACTTCGAAGGTATACGAAGTGAAGTAAAATTGGCCAGCGGTGATTATATAGACTTGAAAGCATATGAACCTGCAATGCGACACTTAATTGATGCCTACATCGATGCTGAAGAAAGTGAGATTATTTCTGCTTTCGATGATTTAACATTAGTTGATCTTATTGTAAAAAAAGGTGAGAAAGCAATTGATGATTTACCTACAAATCTTAAAAAGAAAAAGGAAGCTGTTGCAGAAGTAATTGAAAATAATGTTAGAAGGCTTATAATTGAGGAAAAACCTACTAATCCAAAATATTATGAGAAAATGTCTACCCTACTTGATGAACTCATAAAACAAAGAAAACTAGATGCTCTTTCTTATGCTGAGTATCTTAAAAGAATTGTAAAACTTACTAAACAATCTAAAAATATTGGCACTTACGCCCAATATCCAAGTAACCTAAATACCAACGCCAAGCGAGCTTTATATGATAATTTGGAAAATCATTTAGAATTATCTATTGATTTAGACGGGGCAATTCGAAGTTCAAAACAAGATGATTGGGTGGGAAATAAGATTAAAGAGAAGCAGGTTGAAATCGCCATTCGAAAAACACTTAATAAATATCAGATAACTGATGAATCAAAAGTAGAACAAATATTAAAAATTGCAGAGGCTCAGATTGAGTACAAATCTAGGTAATATGGAAATTTGCGGCTTAAAAGTTCAAACTATTAAGAAGGATATTAAGAATATGCACTTAGGAGTCTATCCCCCACAAGGAAGAATTAGAGTAGCTGCTCCGCTAAAGATGACAGATGAATCAATACGATTATTTGTAGTTTCAAAAATTCCTTGGATAAAAAAACAAAAGAAAAATTTTGAGAACCAACAACGCCTAACACAAAGAGAATTTGTGACAGGCGAAAGTCATTATTATTTTGGTAAAAGGTATTTATTAAATGTTATATATACAACCAGTAAACCTGAGGTTAAGCTTTCTAATAAAAATATGATAGAGTTATTTACAAAAAAGGGATCTTCTCAAAAAACTAATGAAAAAATCTTTGATGATTGGTATCGATCAGTACTCAAAGATAAAATATCTAAACTTGTTGAAAAGTGGGAGAAAATAATTGGCGTAAAAGTACGTACTATGTCAATTCGGAAAATGAAAACAAAGTGGGGAAGCTGTAAGGACACATCAAAAACAATTATTTTAAATTTAGACTTAGCAAAAAAACCGATTAATTCCTTAGAGTACATCATAGTACATGAAATGGTGCATTTGTTGGAAAAAACACATTCTGTTAAATTTAATACTTACATGGACAAATTCTTACCTAATTGGAGGAGTAGGAAATCAGAATTAAATGAATTCCCACTGAGTTTTAATCATTGGAGTTATTAACTAAACCTCCCCCCGCATTGCAAAACTATAATACTTATCCCCTGCTACAATAATATGATCAAGGATATTTATATCAAATAGATTAGCAGCATTTCTGATTCTGTTGGTGATTGAAATATCTTCTTTACTTGGCCTTGCTTCACCTGAGGGATGGTTATGCGCTAAAATTAAATTGGAGGCATTATACTTAAGAGCGTTATAAATAATATTTCTAGGGTATACCGGAGCGGCATTAATTGTACCATTAGAAGCATCATCATTCTTAATTACTTGATTTTGATTGTTTAAATATAAGACTTTAAAAACTTCATCTGTTCTACCTCGCATGGAATGTCTTAGATAATCAAAAACATCTGAAGCATCTGATATCTGCGTGCCATTATTTGTTTTATCATCAAGATAACGATTTGCAAATTCAAATGGAAATTTCAGGTTAGAAATAAAATCAGTTCTGACAATATTTTCTAAAGTATTATTAACAGCAGCATCGACAACATTTGAAAATGAATTATAATAATTAAAATATCTTGTAGCATGCCATTTATGACTATTCTTATCTAAGCGCAACCTTAACAGAAAATCAAGAGCATCAACTGCACTAAGCGAATTGATACTATCTCGATCAAATGAGCTTAAGGGCAGGTGAATTTGGTCTAAATTTTTCATATTCAGATTAAAAGTTTTTCTTTTAAATACTTTGTCACTCTTGAGTTACACAAAATATAAATACAACCTTGCTATTCATTTATTATGAAAAAAATAACACTGCAAGATATTGTAACTAGAACAGATCTACTGCAGAATGGCATATGGAATATTGAAGAAAACAACAACAAACGCTATATGCAAATATTCAAACTCAATGCAGAACTAAAGGAGATTAAGTCAATTGTAAATCTGTGCAATTCCAAGATTGATAAATTAATCCTAGAGCTAGAGGCACTAAGAAGAAACGGAGTAAAATAAAATGAACAAGGATGTTTCCTCGATGCTAGAAAATATCTACAATTTATTTTTAAAAAAATTTCAAGATGAAATAACAGCTTGGGACCATTTTATAGAGTTTATAGCTATAGATAATCAGGGTAGTTTATTCTTTGAACTTCCACATAAATTCGAATGGCTGTTTGAAGATCAGGAATTTTGTAAATCTGTTTTAGATATTTATGATTCTAAACTGTTAAGGTCTGATTATTATGATTATCTTGGTGAATTATATTTTAATCGAGTTATAAAACGATCAGATGTCCTTCTTCCGATTCAAAAAGCAGAATCCATAATCCTTAATTATCTAGAAAAAACTGATAAACAGCTAAAAGTCTTAATTCCGAATGCTCAAACCGGCCGATTGATTATGACTGCTAAAGAAATCGCTAAAAAGGCAATAATCTATGCGATTGAACCTGATATTAGATTATATCAAATAGCTTTGACAAATATGATCATTCACAATATTAAAGGATATATACTGTGTACTAATAAACCACGCTGTAAAATTGATGCGATTGTTAAGGACAGTATAAACAATTGGAAATATGCAAACTCGTGGTGCGTACCTTCTACAAAACCTAAGTATTTAGCAGAAAAGCAAACCACCCTTTTCCCTCTAAAATACTATCCTAAAGATATGATAATCATTGATTCAGGAGGTTTAACCTAAAATTCTCAAGGCAAATAAAATTTACTTCATGGATGCATTGAAAGGATTAAAAGAGTTAAATGACAAAAGCGTAGATTTAATTTTAACCGACCCGCCTTATAATCTAGGTAAGGATTTTGAAAATGATAATTTAACAGAAGAAGATTATATTTGTTTTCTATTACCGATTCTTAATCAATTTAAACGGATAATTAAACCTAAACATTCCATAATAATATTCTTTGACAGCGGAAAAAGGTTGAATCTATTATTTAAGAGTTTACTGTTTAGCGGATTATATATTCAAAAAGCAGGTTTTTTATATAAACCAAATGACTGTTCTTATGCCCATAACAGAATCTTAAGAACCTCTGAAATATTTTTAGTTTTGTCATCTACAAAAGTATTAAACCACGAAGGTGAAAAGTTTATCCATGATGTTATAATTTCTAATCATAAAAAGAAAGAAAAGTGGTATCATCCAACTGCTAAGAGTAAGGAAGCTGTTAAAGAATTAATTCTAAGTCATTCAAAGAAAAATGATCTTGTTGTCGATTGTTTTATAGGCTCAGGAACTACTGCTGTAGTATGTAAAGAAAATAACCGGAAGTTCATCGGATTTGAAATCTCTAAAGAATACTGCAAAATAGCTAAGAATAGATTGGCTCAATTAAATACTAGTAAAAAAACAAAATGAGTCAATTATTGTATTTACCAAAATGGCTGGAAGTATTAATGAAAATCAATAATGCACCTGAGAATAAGCGTTACAGTCAAAAACTGCAAAGAGTATTGAAGATGTCAATCAATCACTTAAGAGCAATATTAAAAAGATTAGAAAATGAAAATTTTATTCAAATCTATCCTTCAAAAAAGATCAAGTGGATAATACTTACTGATAAAGGTAAAGAAGTATCGCAAGCTGTTATGAGTATTAAGTCCTCAATTAAATAATGAACTATACTACAAAAGAGGCTGAAAATGATATTATAACTGATTTATTGAATATAACTAAGAATAATCTTGAAGATAAGCTCAAGTTATTGGAAAATGAATTGATTAATCGTCAACAAATATTTGATGAGGTCATGTCTAATCTAGGTACTAATAAAATCAGATTGGAAGATAGACTACATAGATTTAGGTACGTTGGTTTTCAAGGTCGGGAAATGATGATCAGAGATTTATCTCATTTGGATTTTAAAATAGTGAGTGAATGGTCAGAGTATTTTAGAGATATGCTTCAGTTGAAAGAGAAGTTGCAGAATGTTAGGGGTGAGTTGAATGTGGAGAGATTTAAGGGAAAGTTGTTTAATTGAGTAAAGACACAAATAATATATTTAATTACTAGAGTTCTACGCTACCATAGACTGTGTCAATAGTTTTGATCTCCGAGGAAATACATTGGCCCGTTTTGTAATTGAACTCCAATATCACTGAAATTCTTATATCCTCATCCATATTCCACCATGTAGATGATCCTGTTTCCATAAATTCTTCTTCAAACATGGTAAAATTTCTAATTTCTTCAAATGTATTATAATCTTCTGCATCTATACTAATTGAAAGGTTTACATTAATATCTATATAACAATCAATAATTCTATTTAATTCTCCAATGTTCTCTATTTCTGTAATTAAACAATTATTAATTCTTAAGACGTCTGTAATATAAATACTTGAAGATCCTGATTCAGTGCCAATAAAAGCAATTTTTAGATCACCATCATATATCTCAATTGCTAAATGCTCTAAAATCCAATTTTTTAAAGAAAAATTTCCTAGTAATTCTCTATTTTCAAAATCTGTCCATTTCTTTTCAGATGGTTTATATTCAGGAATAATAGATTCAAAAAAGGAATTAATCGAATTATAAACTGTACCATGGGAAGATGGTTTTGTTTTTTTTAATTCATCTTGAAATTCCGAAAGTAATTTTGGTTCTTCACCGAAATCTTTATGGTTTTTGGATAATATTGCAAAATCTTCGCCATCTTCTATATTTGCTAATATAGTTTTCCAAATTAAATAATCCCTATATCCTTCCCTATCCTTCCTAAATGGGGGAACTTGATTCATTTCATTAAAAACTATATCTTTATGTGAAACTTTAGGGTATGAGACAATTTCAACTTTGAATTCTTTTAATTTCTTCAAAATTTGTAAGTTGCATTCTTTATAAGTATCATTCCAAATAAATTTTTCTTGATAATTTAAAGATTCTCGAGGTAGAAATCGATTAAGTAGTTTCTCCAGGTTTTTAATTTTGTTAATTACATTTCTTGCTTCATTAGTGATCTTAATCGATAATTCATCCAATACCACCTCAGGAATAAATAATTTGTATTTTTTAAAACGTAAGTACTGAAAAAGTAAATGATTTTGAGGTTTTTCAATATATGGATCTGTGTAAAGAATCGATGTATCGAGATATACTTTCATTAAAATAATGTGAATTTTTAAAATTGTAAATTGTTTACAAAATAAATCATTGTGTTTTTATTTCGATAATGTTTTCTTTTTCAGTCCAATCAATACATAAATCTATAATTCTCTTAGCGGTATCAGGATAGTCTTCTAATGGCATTGATTCATATTTAAAGTATGCTGCCCCAACTTTACCTTCTCTATCTGCTTGATTCTTGGAGATATTAATTGCTTTTTCAAGTTCAGGATTAATTTTAATTATTCTACCAAAATCTTGGTTTAAAGTTTTTTCAATAAATTCATTTTCACGAAACATTCTTAATTCGGTTTTTTCTTTATCAGTCTTATTCGGTTTTTCAATTGGAAAGTTAATAGGATCTATATCATGTATAACAATAAATGGAATTTTAAACGCTGTAAGTACCCTCATAAAAACATGAAGATTAGTTTTTCCACTACATTCAATGACACAAATATTTTTTGAGGACAAATCATATTTATCGTTACTATTCGCATATTGTGATGCCCAATAAGGTATTATAAACTTCTCAGTATCTCCCTCGACTAAAATAACTTTTTTTGAAAAAAACATTTCGCTACGTGAGAGATCAAACATGCTTAAATATCTAAAAACCTTCCTCAGTCTTTTCTGTTCTTCTTTATCTTCAGTTTCAAAAATATCAGTTTTATATTGGTATGAATAAGTAGGTCCATTATTTTCCCTTTTCACAATTACAATATCTTTATAATTAAACATATTTACAAAAAAATTAGAATGAGTGCATGTAATAACTTGGTCTGTCTTTGAAATATCTTCAAGTACTTTCATCATTTTTCTTTGTCCATTAGGATGCAAGAACAATTCAGGTTCCTCAATCCCTAATAAAAAATTCCTAACTTTTGGTATTTCACCAGTTAAATCATTTTCATCATCAATTATATTAATTACTTTTGCATATGCTCTAATATATGCAAATATCAATGCTCGTTGCAATCCATGCCCTTTTGAATCAATTGAAGTAGATAAAGAATCATCTATACTAATTTTAGTATCTTTGAATAAATCAATTAGTTCTGGAGTTATTATTTCAATATCTACTTTACTCCCTGGCATGCTTTCGCTAATGATTGATGACAGTGTTGTTTCAAGGTTTTTTATTTCCACTAACCTATCAGTTTCAGTACCATCTTGTGCTTTGTTCAGATACTTTTTTAATCCCTCAAGTTGTTCTTTTACTAATTTAAATTGTGGATTTTCTGCAGCGATTCTACTTGTTAGGTCATTAATTAATTTTCCAAAAACTGTTTGAGTTGTTGTTTTGGATTCGTCCTGTGCATCTTTCACTGCTGGAACAATATAAAAGCGAGGTAAAAGACTAGTAAATACCTCTTTTAAACCTCCTGGATTTTTAAACCAATCAGGTTCACCGTATTCTACAGCTCCATTTGCGATGTGTTGCTTTATACCTTCTTTATATGATGCTTGAGTAACTCCACCATTTTCATTTTTAAAATAATTAGGAAGATTTTGATCTTCCACTATTTTTTTTATATCAGCTTTAAACTCATCAAATTTAGAAAGATCAAATATCATATTTTTTGGAGCAGCCTGCCAAGTAAAGAAAATCATTGAATATTTCGAATTTTCTCTATCGTAATAGATTTCTTTTTTAATTCTTATGCTATCATTGTATATATAATGCTTCAAATACTTCTGTCTTTTTTCAATATCAGTTAATTTGTTAAATGTTAGTTTAATAGAAATAGGAATGTCTTGTTTTTTAAAATAAAAATACTCTTCGTTGATGCCTCTAATTGAATCTTCATAAAATAGCTCAAGTGCTTTAAGAATATTTGATTTCCCTGAATTATTTTCACCTATTAAAACCATCATCTCATCTATATCTATTTCTACTGATTCTATACTTCTAAATTTTTCAATTTCGATTTTGTTAAGTTTCATATACTACTCTTAATTAATTGATTTTTACATATAAAGTGATAATTGTCATTTCTGCCACTAAACTTACACAAAACATATAATATTCTACACTTACTAAAACTAAATGCCCTCTCCCACAGATGACCTACTCAGAAAACTTGAACCAATCTTAAAAGATAAAACCAAAGGTTGTTGGTTTTTCAATTTGTTGAATAATGATTCTAAATCTTCTATTAGCAATCTAGAATTGCTAAAATTAATCACAGATAATAAAGCTAAACTGAATTATCAGGAAGTAATTCGGTTACCGCCACCAATTGATAAGGATAAATTAAAAGGTAAGTATCATATTGGTAAGGTGTTATACCCTGAAACAGAATATTCTGATTTTGGATTAAAAGAAGCTGAATTTATCCGTCACATACTAATTGTAGGAATGACAGGTACAGGTAAGACTAATCTCAGTTTTCAGCTCTTAAAACAGCTTAAACAGCAAAATAAACCCTTTCTAGTCTTTGATTGGAAAAAAACTTATCGAGATTTAAAACAACTGCCGGAGTTCAAAGATTTAGAGATAATCAGAATAGCTGATGAAAAATGTGATTTTAAGTTTAATCCGTTAATTCCGCCCAAAGGTGTTAATCCTAAACATTGGCTAGCAATGCTAATAGATGTAATGAAACATGCTTTTTATGTAGGCCATGGAGTAGAATATTTCTTAAGGAAAGGAATTGATTATCTATATGAAAGATTTGGTATTTACAATGGTAAAACAAATTATCCTGAGTTTAGTGATCTTGAATTACTGTTAAAAAAAGAATATACTCGTGGTAGAGAAGTATTATGGATGAGTGCTGTTAAAAGGGTTTTAGCTGTATTAACATTTTCAGGATTACTTGGTGAAGTATTAAATGTTAGAAAACATCAAGGAATTGATAAGCTGTTAAATAAAAGTGTGATTATCGAACTTGATAATCTGTCTACTACAGAGAAAATCTTCTTTATTGAGAGTTTACTATTGTGGATATATGAATATCGGAAACTTGAATCAACTAGGGAAAAATTCAAACATGCTATAATAATTGAGGAAGCTCATCATATTTTATCAGGTATGAAAGAAAACCAAGCAGGTGAAGAAACAATTGTTGAAACAATTATCAGAATGATCAGAGAGTTTGGTGAAAGTATAATTGTTATTGATCAGGAACCTAGTAAGCTGAGTAAATCAATCTTGGCAAACACAAACTGTAAAATATGCTTCACTTTGGGCAGTGGACATGATGTTGCTACAATCGCCAAAGCGATGAACTTAACGCAAGAAGAAGAACGCTATATAGATAAACTAAAAATCGGTAAAGCTATAGTAAAAATAAAAGAAAGATTTGATAATCCTATACACATACAAATACCATTAATTAAAATTGATAAAGGAAAGCTTGCTGTAGGTTACCCTTAGGGTAAGAAGATGGTACTGATTGTGAAAAAGCTTGTGCCGGTTTATACAAAAAAAGACAAAGTTCCAAAGAAATATTTAAACTTAAGAAAAGCTGTGTATGTTACAACTTTTAAGAACCCCTACCCTAATATGGCTGAGATATTGATTAAACAATATGGATTAAAACCTGATGAAAAGATTGTAATATTTTGGACTAAAGAAATTCATTTGCCTCATTTCAATCGGTACAGATTGAAGTTTAGAAAGGTTTATAGTGGGACGCTAAAAGGTTTACATTATAAATGATGTATTAAATAGTATAAAAAAATTTATATAGTTAAATCAACTTGATTATTAATGCGAATAAACAACAAAGTAAATGATTCATGTATTTCCATCAACAATGAAACTGTTGCAGGTGTAAAAAAAGAAATAGGAAATAATAGATATGAAATAGTTATTAGGGGTACTGGGAATAGGCTTGGAATTCCTATTAGTACTAATATGATGGATCATGTAGATAAAATTAACCCTGGCGACGAAATCTTAACCATAGTTAAAAATGATGAGTTCCTAGCAGTTTATTGTGCAATTGGGAAAAAATTTTATCGACTGAGGTAGCAGGATTAAATACTTATTAATTAATCTAGAATATTGTTTAAATTAATATTATTTATCTAAATAAATATTTATAAAGATATTACGCATGAAAGCAATCACAGGTGAATCATTACTATATAACGTATCAAGAGCTCTAACAGGGGGCCATGAGATAACATATTTCCAGTTCCGCGATATATGTTCATTTATTGAGATGATAGCATTACACAGTGAAGTAATTATTCTAACTGATCAGCAATATGACAGCAGTTATCGAGAAGAATATAAAACTATTGTTAATGGAATTGAGGAAAAAACTAATATAAAAATATGGTTTTATGATATCGAACAGATACTTTCCATATCCGATATCAACGTTATAAATATATTTAATTCTACACTAGGGGAAGTATATAAAAAAGATATAGGTGTAAATATAAAGGATTTATTAGAGAAACCAGAGAACGATCGATCACGAAAAGAAGAAATACAAGTTTTTTTAAATATATTCTCAATTTCATTAGAAAAAGAGACACTTTCAGATTACACAGAGTATATCTATGATCAATGGAAAAATAGTGAGTTCATAGATACAATAATTTACCTATTGCGAGGGCATTTATTGTCTAGTTTAGCTAAACATTATAACTATACCCCTGTTCACACAAATATTAGATTGATAATAAAAATACTTGAAGATCAAATTTTAGAACCTCGAATAATTGGAAGTTTAGCATCCAATATATACCAAATGTCAAATAAATTATTCATTAATTCTTCCGCGGATCTAGCTCAAAAATCTGTTTATCCAAGACTGCCTGTATTACTAAACTACATTATAACTAAAGTTGTGAATAGAGAAGAGCTATTAAATAAGATATTTTCTCTAAATAATCAGTTTAGTGTTTTTGTTAAGGAATATGACAATTTAAATAATATTATTTCTGATGAGAACAATAGTTTTCACGAAAGAAAAAAAGCTTTGCTGGTATTCAAAGATACAGTTGATGTGATATGGAATCCTATGATAACATCATTTGGAAACACAAAACATTTACATTTAGCCGGGAAAGTTCTTTCTGATCTTTTTAATAAATATGGATTAGGTGATGCTAAATACATAGTTAAGGAGGATAATGGAGATGAAGGCTTTGGATATTCAACTCCTTCTCTTACCAAATTAGGTATAGATGCAATAAAATCGATAAGGAATAATATAAAAACGAAACAAATCTTTTCATGGAATGAACCAATGCTAGAAGTCTTTGAAGATGTATTCAAGATGAAAGATAGTTATAAGAAATCTCAGGAGTTACTTCCTATTAAAGACTTTAGTAGAACAATTAACAAAACAATTGACAGAAAATCATACTAAAAGGAAGATTATTATGAATAAAACAGTTGATATGTTTAGAGAAGAAACATGGTGTGCATATGTATCGTCTGCGCTAACAATTCCAGACAAAATTCAAAGAGAAAATGTAAAGTCACTAAACCTAAAAATTAAAAGCTGGTTGAAAAGTGTAAAAGTATTTGGCTATTTACCGCAAGAATACTCCGATCCATCCTTGAATGATCTAATGAGCCCAGAAGAAGTATATATTCTTGATAGATGGAGAATTGCAGAGTGTGATTTTGTTATTATGAATCTCGATAGAGCCTCTTTTGGAGTTGGACAAGAAGCTGAAATAGCTACATCCATTGGTATTCCAATTATTCCTTTCCATTATTATAAAAACCAGGTATCAAGAATCATACGTGGGGTACCTGGCATATTTATTAAAGATAGAGATCAATCTCCAGAAAATTCGATAATACTGTACCATGATTTAGATACTTTTGAAGATTTACAAGAAAAATTAATATCGAGAGTAAAACTTATATTATCTTATTTGGATTCTATGATAAAAGGTAATAATAATCTGTTACCACCATTTTCAGAGCGTCTTTCTAAAGCAATGAATAACTGCGGAGAAACAGATGAAAGTTTAGCAAATAAAGCAGGCCTATCAATACCTTTCATCAAAGCGTTAAAACATGACTATAAATCAGTAAAAAAAATATTAGAACCTTATAAAATTTTTGATAAATATGATCTTAAAAATATATCTATAAACAAATATCTTAATCCGGGTCTTTGGATTTTACAAAGGCTTTCCAAGGCGTTAAACTTGAGGATAAGTGATTTAATAGGTGAAGAAATCTTTGAATTTGAGTGGTTAGAACCCCTAATGATTGCCGCTAAAAAGGGATTAAATTTCGAAAAATTCTTAGATGTGATACCGTTGACTGACTATAAGATTTACTACACTAATGCGGCACGCTTTGAAAATACAAGAAAAGCGAAAGAAACTATTGCTGATGAGTTATTAGCAATATGTAATAAACAAAATGACAGAAAAAAAGAATAACGTTTGGGAAAGCGCAGTTGTAACTGCAATTATAAATCAGGAAAACCACAGAAAATCTATTTTCGATATTGTTGAAGAAATCGGTACAAATCTTTATAATAAGAATAAATCAAAAAGCAATACTGACTTAGTAATTCCTATATCAAAAATAGTTGAAGATCATGGTATATCCATTGAAAATACAGATTGGGATGATTTACATGGTAGAATAAAGCAGATTGGAGCAAATTATAAGATTTTTATCAAGAGAAATACTAATGTATATAGATACCGTTTTACATTAGCTCATGAATTATCACATTTATTGATCCGGAGATTAGCTGGTCCAATTCCAAAAACAAATAAAACAAATTTATCCATAACAGAAGAAGAATTTGTTGTAAATCTGTTAGCAGGAGCTATTTTAGTACCTAAACACAATATTCTTGACAGTATTGATTTCACTAAAATAATTGACAAACAAATTGTAGATAATTTGGCTAAGCAAAGCATGGTTAGCCGTTCAGTTATACTTAAACGAATAGGAGTGGTTAATAGAAAATTAATTTTGTTATGGGATTTCATTAATAATCCTATAAATAAAAAAAGTGATAGAGCACTGAGAATAAATGGCATTTTCCCACTCTTGCATAGAAAAACACATCACTATCTTCCACTTTTCTGTAAGGCTAAAGACTACAGATTTAATCCAAATATTATAGTTAACTCATTTAATAATCATATTTCTACTATGGAAGAGGTATATATAGATGATTTCGGAACTCTGCCAAAACAAAAATATATAATGCATAATATATATTTTAGTAAATGGTCAAATAGGTTTTTATTTAATGAAATTGTTAATTCTAGGAAAGATTTTTACTCTATGGCGTCATTTATAGACTATAAATACGCCTATACCAAATAATAATTATATTATGCTTAATTCTAATTATTGTCTACCCAGATATAACACCGGCATTGTTTACAGAAATATAACTCTAAATCTGCATCTAGTTTAGAGATTTTTTCAATATAAGTGCTGTTGCAATTAGCACATATTATCGAGCGATATAGGTTGAGATTTAGGAAGGTTTATAGTGGGACTGTGAGGGGAATGAAATGCTAGTTTATTTTCAATTTATATTCATTTTTTCAATTACTTTTTTTAATCTAATTTCAACTTCTTCAGGAGTTTGTGGGCTTCCCCAACCCTCGCCATTATAATCGCTTAGTTCTATTAAAAACTCCCTAAGGATCGGATTCAGCTTGTAGCCACTTCCTTCACTTTGAACTAAGCCCATACCAAAGCCATCTCCTAAATCTATATGATCTCTTGTCCCCTCTTTTACTTCCCCAATAAGCCTTCTGACAAAATTTATTATATATTCATTAATTTTTTTATGAGGAACTTCTTTATTTCTTATCTCTTTCCATTCTTTTGGATATGAATTCTGTAGTGGCATTTCAAAATATCTAATAGTAAAATATTGACAATTTATATTAATAATGTTGCTATAAAGATTTATAATAAACAGTAACCCACTATTATTTAAAGCTTTCGATTAGAGGTTATTAATGGCGAAATTTGTTAAACCACTAAACGTTAGGATTTTTTTACCTTTTTGCAAGGCATTGGCATTCGCTAAATATGTTTTAGATGACCTTAAATTTTTTTCTTGCAGATATATCCCAAGAGAGGGGTCTTTAGATCTATTTTTATGAAATAAAGATTTTTCTAAATTATATTTAATTGCTTCTTCAGAAATAGGTTGAATAGATATTTCATTTTTTATTTTTTTTAAATAGTATTTGTCACCATAGATTAGGTCACCAACCATAATAGGATCTGTGATTTTAGGATCTAATAATTTTATTCCAAACTTTATTTCATCATAATTCCTGGCTCTTACATCAATCCAAGTACTATGCATAGAAGTTATAGATTTGGATACTACAAATATATCAATATCAGAGAATGGTTTTTTGGAACCAAAGTGTAATAAAAGCTTGATATTTTTAAATTTATTTGTAAAAATATCGTTACTTAAATGCAATAATCTTTTTTTATCCAGTATTTTCTTTAATCCATAGGAATAAAAAGTGGAGAGGTCTCCATATAATTGATTGAAATTTATTATTTCATTGACCTGTTCTTTATAAGTGGATGAAGATGATAGATATTTGATTTCAAATATTTTTTGTAAATTGTTTTCTCTAGATAGTATAAATTCTATAAAGACTGCAAATCCTTCATAAACTTTTAAGTTTTCTTTTCGAAATTCGGACAATACTTTAAATACTTTGTTGTGTTGTCTAAAATCATACAAATTTCTAAGTGTAAATTTTTTTCCACTGAATTCTGTTTCCTCTTCTTCAAGTAAGGATTTTTCTAAATCAACTAATCTTTTTCCGATTAAAGATTGCTCGCAAAAAAATCCATGCCCAAAATATTCATGAAATAAATTCATAGGAGCTGTTTTTGATTCAATATAAATTGTGGCTGTCTGATTCCGAGGTAAGTAAATCCCTAAAGAATTTGTATTTGCACCAATTTTGCTAAAATAAGCATTCCATTGTTTATTATTTAAAATTTGTAAAATGGTTTTTTCTGGTTTATATCCTAATAAATCAGAAAAAAATTGATTTGAAGAAGTTAATAAGTAATCTAATTCTTGTAATTTTTTTGAAAACTTTTTTTTTAATTGCACAGTAGGGAACTTACACCTCAGAGCATATTCAAGTTATAGGATGTTAAAAAGACAAACTTGATTAACCAAAATTAATAAAGAATTCAATTGGTTATCACTTTAAATAAGGACTAGAATTAGATTAATCAAATTGAAATTATAAATTATCCCTGATATTGTGCTTTTATTTCTATCAGATGAAGATTAAAAATTTGTACAGCAAAAAGAACTATGGATTAATAATTCAACTACCTTAACAGTTAAAGTTGGTTTTATTTATTAATAACTATCGCCTGATGAAATAGTAGCAGGCGGAGCTATAACTGTTCCTTCACCACTTTTTAATCTTTCTTTGTATTCTTTGTGTGTTTCTCCAGGATTTTGAATAATGAACTCTGTTGACCCAAATTCCTTCGGAGTAATTTTATTGTAGAAATGGAGTGTTGAATTGTCTGTAGAATCTGTATCTGTTGACTTAATATACTCTTTCTCCTTATATAAGATGCTAGCACTAAGTGAAGTCAAATCATCAGAGGAATATTTATCCGGTTTTGATTTAGGATGATTTGAATGAGAGTTTGTATTTTGTTTTAACATAGTATAATACCTCCAAGCTATTGAATTAAATTATTAATTACTATCAATCAATTGCAACTTGTCTATATCTCACCTTGTTATGAAATTAACACTTTTAAATGCTAAAAGTTCCAATTTTTTGAATGAAAATTCGACTATCTTCGCCATTTTGCTAATCTTTCATCCCCATATAACACCTACATTGTTTGCAAAAATACAATTCTAAATCGGTATCCAGTTTAGAGATCTTTTCAACATGAGCGCTTCCACAGCTTGCACATTTATCAGCAGATTTTACTAGAATTGCCCTTGCTTTTTCTTGAGCAATAAATTCTTTTCCACACTTTTCACATTCATATAACATTACAAGGAATTTGCCTATTGACTTTGGTGAAGCAGGTATTGTTTTAATCCATTTCCATTTATTGCTATCACAATAGGGGCAGTGAAGTTTATCTTTTAATGTAACTACTTTTATTGGGTCGGATTGCATTAGTTTAATTTATTAAATTATAAGGAATAGAAAGAAAGACCTAATGAATTCTAATCAACATTTAATAATATTTGATTTAGATGAAACTCTAATTCATTCAACTGAGAAGGAATTAGAATACAAATGTGATTTTATAGTTGAGAAATATTATACTTATATAAGACCAAATGTTGAGGAATTATTATCAAATTGTATGAAAATATTTAATGTTGCGGTTTGGTCATCTGCTACAGAATTATATACAAAATTAGTTGTACAACATATATTCCCTAAAGTTGATAAATTATGTTTTAACTGGTCAAGGGATAAATGTACTTATAGAATAAATCTAGATACTGAGGAATTAATTTGGATAAAAAATCTAAAGAAAGTTAGAAAATAGGTTTTGATTTAGATAGAGTAATAGTTGTTGATGATTCCCCTGAGAAGTTATTGTTAAATTATGGTAATTTATTAAAGGTTAATCCATTTTATGGAAATAAAAATGACAATGAATTGATATATTTGATGAAATATTTATCATTTTTAGAGAATAAACCAAATATTAGAGCTGTTGAAAAGCGAAGTTGGATCGATCAGTTTGAAAATAAGTAGCAAAGTATTTAACTACTTCAATTGTTGTACAGTATTTACAATATGAAGAGTATAAAGAACATCTTGTTTGGTATTACAGTTGTAGCTTCAACTTTATTACCTGGAAAATTGAGTGCACAAACACCTACTTGGTATCAAGCTTTTAATCCTAGAAATGAAGTTGTTGATGGATTTAATAGTTATGGAATACCTGATTTAAACAATAATAAAAATCTAAAAGATGATTTAAATTTGATTTTAGGAAGCTCAGATCCTAAAGCAGATGTTGATGGGGATGGTAATCCTGGAACATCTAACGATGTTCAAGTTTATACAGAATATGTCAATGGAAATAGAGAATATCTTCCGGGGGAATATTGGAGATCTACTCCTTCTGAAAAGGAAGGTTGGGTTAGAAAGGTTGCTCCAATAATTAAGAAATTAAATAATTATACATATAATAATAGTTCTGATTCCGATAAGTTTTTTGATTCAGATCGTTTTGCTCTTGGTGGTTTTTTTACAACAAATGGGTATAATCCTAATAGAGATGATTTTAATTTAATCCATTCTAAATATAATATGACTTATAATGGATTATTTAATTTACCTTTTTATATAGCTAGAGTTCATTCAGATGATGGTAATTTTAATCATGGATTAAATGCAATTTTTACTGGGAATAATTTAAATGATTTAGAACATTGGTTATTTTTTGAACCTCAAACAGGAGAAATTGTTGAACCTGGGAGTTTTAGTATCCCTTTTAATAGTAGGGTAGACATTTTAGGTGTTCAGGATTTTGAAACTGCTTATAATGTTGGTCTTATTGATCTGCCTTTGTTAAAGACTGCGGCGTCAATACATTTTGATTCTCAAGGAAATAGAGAAATAACTTACATGAATCCTGTTATGATAGAAGATCAAACAACTTTAGGTGTTGAAGATAATGAAAACACAAATGTTTCAAACAAATTTTTATTAAAACAAAATTTTCCAAATCCATTTAATTCAAATACTACAATTAGTTATTATTTACCTAAGGAAGAAAATGTTGAATTAAATATTTATAGTTCTAATGGTCAAAAATTAGAAACCCTTGTAAAAAATGAAAAGCAAGTTGAAGGAGAACATAAAATAATTTGGGATGCTGAAAAATATCCTGCAGGGATATATTTATATCAGATACAAGTAGATGATTTTATTCAGACTAAGAAGATGTTATTTGTTAAGTGAAAGCTGTATTTAAAATAATAATTCTTACAACTCTCATCTCATTAATAAATGGCCAAGCACCTATAAATTGGCCATCAAATAAACCTTATTGGGACATGCCAGCAGATTCTACAAATTCTTTAGATATGCAAGCTTCTAGAAGTTTAAAAAAAACACTAGAATATCAACTTAATCCTTTTCATCAACCAAATGAAATTTATGGAAAAGAAACATGTCATGGAGGGGGGGATCATGATGGTTTTGGAATTGGTCAAAGTGATGTAGACGCAGCAAATGCAGGAACAAACCACTTTGCACTTGATGTAACAGGAAATATTACAATTAATAATCAAGATGCAACAGAGATTCAAAATTACCTAAATAAAACAACCCCCTATCTTCAATTTCATTGGAATTTCTTAAGTGAAAATGAAAAGGAAAGTTGGTTTATGAAAATAGCTGATATTTATTCTTTAAATGATGAAAGAACTTGGACAGATGGCGATGTAAATACAAGATATATCTCAGGTAATTATGCAACAGAGTTTTGCATAAGGATGCAAGGTTATAATCAGGATAAAACAGATGCTCTTGGTGGAACAAGGAAACCAATTATGGATAAATATGATAAAGAATTTAATGGAAAAGGAAATATTCCTACTTATTTTGTAGTTATATATAAGTATGATGATGATGGAAATATTGTTGCTTCGCATGGTATGAACAGTGCATTAAAAGGAAATAATCCTTTAATTTTCAATGATTGGATGTTATATGATCCTCAAGTAAATGGGTTAGTTTTCCCCGGTGATTGGACAGGAGCTGTTCCTTTTAATAGTTCTCTTAGTATTTACAAACTTGAAAACTTCGGAGGTCAACTTGCTTGGGGAGATGATATGCCGAGCACATTTTTAGGAGACTCTGTGCAAACATCAAACACAACAATGTTATTAAAATTTAAGCTTGACTCTAATGGCAATCCTTCTGTAGATTGGTATAATGAAGAAAAACTTATAACAACAAAACCAACAGTTTCAATAGGACGTGAATCAAGTGTTCCTAAAAGTTTTAAATTAGAACAGAATTTCCCGAACCCTTTCAACCCATCAACAATAATAGAATACTCTCTTAATATAAGTACAGAGGTAGAATTTTACATCTATGACTTAACCGGGTATTTAGTGGATAAAATAAATATTGGTTACATGAGTGTTGGTAATCATGAAATCCAATATAATAGTTATGAATTAGCATCAGGAATATATTTTTATCAGTTAGATGTGGATGGTCAATTATCAACTCCGATGAAAATGACTGTATTAAAATAATTCTTGAAACTTCTTTAATCTTATTGTAATATAATACACATAAGAGAGGCATGTACCTCAAGCAGTAGTTAGTATTATCTACTGCGCCTGAATAGAAAAACTATCAAAGGCTTTCAGCTTTGGGAAAGAAATCCCGGGCAGAAGCCTTTTTTTGTTTCCCCAAAATCTTCCTAAAGCTGAGCCTTAGTTAATAACAAAAAACAAAGGAGTTAAAAATGATACTAGAACTAATAGCATTTATCGGATTGCTTGGAGCCACTGGATTGGCTGGAAGTAGTGGTGGAAGTGATAATGATGATACAGATGATGATGAAAAAGTTGATATCAGTAAATACCTAAATGACCTTTACAAAACAGGTAATCACCTAACTCATACAAGATATTGGGAAAATTCTTCAACAGGTGATTACATTAAAAGAAAAATCGACGTAGATATAAAATAAGCAATATACAATAAAAAAGGAGGTCTTATGCTGAAGGTAAAATTCACTGAGACACTTGAAATAGGTAATTATAAAACAGGCTTGTATCGCAGATGGGAAAAGAAAGCAGAACTTGAAGGCAGTGCTCAAGAAGTCAGTTATTTTGTAAATAGTGTTGCTTCAAGAATCCAATTGCCCGGTGTATCTCAGAGAGGAAGTAATGACAACTTCATGATAAATGGTTTTAACAAACTGCTTCAATTAGAAGATTAATTAAAAGGAGCACATTGTGAAAAATGTATTTGATAAAGAAGACCGCATGTTTCAGGAAATGCTAATGCGGAATGCAGCCAAGCAGGATTTATATGGTGGTATGATTGGAAATGAGATTGCTCAAGATATTGTTGAAGATATAATCGGAAGAAGAAAGGTACTGAGTTCTGTTGGAACTCTGGTTAAAACAGGTCCTGATGGCATGCCTTATGTTTTAAGGGAAAGAGTTGGGAAAGTTCTAGATTGTGGGCATATGATTTACTCCTTGGAAGGATTTCTCGGTATATGTCATTATGGTCACGAGGTTTGTAATCGGTGTCAGTTATTTACTTGTGAATGGTGTGGAGTGAAAATCTGTGAAAAATGTATGAGATTGACAAGCGATGGTGAAATTGTTTGCAAAAAACATTGTTTCTTATGGTCATTATTTAGGTAAATACTTTGAGCAGTCCAATTTTCGAAGAAGTTATGTTTTTGAGGAACATGGCTGATAAAGGCGGTTTAAATGATGATGCTTTTGTTAAAACATCACTATTCCGCTTATCGGCGATGTGGAATCCGATGCAAGCAACAATGCTTCACCAATATCTGCTTCAGAATATGGATGTAGGTTTTATGTTTGATGATGTTTTTGAAGTACCTAAGTATGAAGATTTGAATGGTGAACTTGAATTAGGTCAAGTCGTTGGAGATGAAAATATTTATTTCAGATATGGGATTGACAGACTTTCAAAGCACGTTCTAGCCACAGGTACTTCTGGAAGTGGAAAAACTAATTTTGCAAAGGTCTTGATTGATGAAGCTGTGCGTGCGGGGATTAGTTCGATTAAGATAAGTGATCCTAAATCAGAATATGAAGACATTGCAAAGCAGAACGATGATTTTCTTTTAATGCGATGGAATGATTTACGCTTTAATCCATTAGTGCCACCTCCCAATGTACCGCATATTGAATGGTGGCAGAGTATTGTAGGGCATATGAGTCAGTGTTTCAACTTTTGGGCGGGTGGGGAAGCGCTCTTGATTAAACTCATTACAAAGGTAGCTAAGGTAAAAGAAAATCCTACTATTCCTGATTTAATGTATGCTTTAGAACAGCTTAATCCCCGCTATCGGCAAAAAGAATATATCATCATGGGTACTATTGCTTCTCGCCTTGAGCTGATGGACAATCTACTGCATGATGTAATTGTAACTGATGGCAGTGTGCTTCCTGAACTAATGAAATCAAGATGTGTGATACAGACTTCAGGACTAATGAGTGAGATTGAATCATGGTTCTTAGAGTTTTTGTTCTTATGGGAATTTATGTATCGAATTTTTAATCCTCATGATCGGGGACTGACATTGAATATCTATGATGAATGTCAACACCGCTTATTTTCGAGTGAGAAAGAGCGGAATATCAAGAAGATTGGTTCATCAGTCATATCTATGCTTATTGATGAAGCAAGAGCATTAAATATCGGAATAGTTGCTTTATCACAAGAGCCTTCAATGCTAGTGAAAGGCATGCTGAATAATTCTTGGTTAAAAGTTGCCTTTCATCTGGGAAGTGGGACAGAAGTGAAGACAATGCAAGATGCAATGGGACTTAATGATGAACAGACAGAATCATTGTTTTACTTGGAGACAGGAGAAGGGGTCGTAAGAATGGCAGGCGGTGGATTTATGGACCCTTTTCCGGTGAAGTTTTATGAACATAAAACTGAAAATGGTTTTGATGATGAAGAGTTTAGAGATCATCAAAAACAGAAAAAAGAAGGCATTTATTTAAATGCCGGATTAAAGAAAACCGGCGCAGCCGGTTGCAGTGTAAGTGTTGGTGATATTGGAATTAGTGGAATCGAGGAAAGAGAAAATCAAACAGAAGCATTTAATGAGGATTACGATGAGCTTGGCTAAGAGCAAAAACAAGAAACTTACTGAAAGAGATCTGCAAGTACCTGAATTAGTTGCAGAATACAAGTTGCTTACTACAAGTCAAATCAAAGAACTGTTATACCCTACCCTTCAGAAAGCTCAGACAAGATTAAAAGCTGTATATGAAGCAGGATTAGTCAAGAGGTATGCTTACCCGGTATTGCTCAAGGAAGGTGGCAAAGGAGAATTTGTTTATCATGTTGGCAAGAAACCTAAACTAGTTTACTCGAAAGTACTGCATACAATTGAACTGAATAAAATCAGGATAGCATTTGAAAAAGCATGTGAGATGAATGAAAAAATCAAGCTGATAGACTTTCTACCTGAGTATAAAGGCAAAGTTGAAAATGGAAAAATAAATAGACTAGTTGAACAAGAAGTATTAATAGCTGATGGAATGGAAAAAACAACGTTAATACCCGACGCTGTAATATGTCTTGAAAACATGGAAAATAGTAAGAAAGGATTGTTCTACCTGGAAGTAGACTTAGGAACAGAAAAAATAACGACTGGAAATAAAAAAGATTATTCACTGATGAAGAAGATGTTGGTGTACAAGGAGTATGTAAAAGACGAAAAATATAAAAAGTATAATGACATATATAATTACACGTTTAAAGGCGTAAGAGTTCTCTCCGTGATGGATAGTTCGACACGGATTAGAAGTTTGCGGAGAGAACTTTTTAACAAAGGTATAAAGAAGTTCATATGGTTGACAGAGAGTTCTGAGATCAGTACAAGTACTGTGTTTAGTAAGATTTGGTTAATGGCAAATATTGAGGATAATAATAAGCATTCTATTATTGGAAAATAAGATAATGGAATAGGTAAGAATTTGAAGATAAAAAGGTAGAGTGTGTATGGAAGATAAAGGGAAATAAAAAAGAAGTGTTGGAATTGAAGAAAAAAGATGTAGAGGAGGGAGAATGCGCCCTTCCCTACTCCTCTATATAATTAATATTACATAACTTATAAATAAAAGAGTGATTGCAATGAACAATCAAGTAAACAATCAGGAAAACAATCGAGCAAAATTTACCATTGAATTGTATACTGTTAAAGAAACCGCAATGATTCTAAAGGTGAATTATCGTAAAGTTCTTGATCTGATAACCTTGAAAAAGTTGTCAGCTTACAAAATCGATGGTGCGTACAGAGTTCCACTCCATGCAATTCATAGTTATCTAGAAAGAGTTAAAACCAAAAAATGATTTTTCTTTGTATATTCGGATGGCTATTTGATAAGTAAATAAAGAGGAAGAAATGTCCAGTCTTTATAAACGTAAAAACAGTCCCTACTATTGGTGGACGACTGTTTATAAAGGCAGGAAGTACTCACTTTCAACCAAATTGACCAGAAGGGATTTAGCTAAGAAAGTGGCTGATCAATGGGATTTGAAATTTGTTATGGGTGATACTAGTTTTTTACCAATTGAGAATCAGAAACCGAATGATATTCAAAGCTATATAAAAGAATATCTACAGTTTGTTGAAAAACGGAAATCTGAAAACACATTGGAACTAACCAGAGGTGTACTCAGGAAATTTCAAATTTTCCTAAATGAAAAAAGCATTCAATCATTGGATGAAATAACAGTTAAAACAATGGATGATTATATTGATTGGTTAGATAATGCTCCAAAGTCAAAGAAGAATTATCTAAATGTAATATCAATAATGTTGGAACAGACAATTAAAGAAGGACTGTTAAAATCCAATCCCGCAAAAAAAGCAACACTTCCACAAATGATTATCAATGCTAATTTGCATAGAATGCTTGAACCAATTGATTTAGAGATAATCTTTGCATATTCCGGTCAATGGTTTGAATACTACCAATTTCTGTATCATACAGGATTGAGAGCAGGAGATGTAGCTTTATTGACTCATGGTAATATTGATATAAATAAAAAAGCTATTGTGAGTTTCATAAGGAAATCAAGACGCATACATGAATTTCCGATTGCTGACTATTTAATTAATCTATTACCGAAAAACAAGAATAAGGCTACGCCCCTATTTCCTCAATTGCATGCTGATAATGAAAAAAGGTTGAATGATAAGCTGACAGCTCCAAGAAAGCATATGCAGGGAATTCTTCAAGTAAATGGTAGGCCAAAAGCAACATTGCATAGTTTTAGGACTACTTTTAATAACACTCTAAGGGATCTTGGATTAGCAATTGGAGATAGACAAATATTGTTGGCTCATGCTTCTAGTGAAACTACAAAACTGTACACTCATCCAAATTTCAAGCTTGCATCAAAATTTGTAAATATGATACCAAATTATGGTGAAAAAGCAAAGGGAATGAATTAATGTAGGAGCAAAATATGCCCAGTGTAGGAGCATTTTTAGGCCAGTGTAGGAATAGTGTAGGAGAATATTCAACGGAAAAGGACAAAATAATGCAGAATTCTACAGACCCTTTTATAAGAAAAAATCCCAATCTCTCGTCGAGAAAATGGGATTTAAGTAGTGTAGCGGGGATAGGATTCGAACCTACGACCTTTGGGTTATGAGCCCAACGAGCTACCAGACTGCTCCACCCCGCGATCATTTGATTGTTGTCTATTTAAAAAACGGAGAGGAAGTTAGCAAAAATAGATATCCGCTGCAACTGTACAATCACTAATTTTTTATATATAACTTGCAGTAAATCGCCATATGGTCAGAATAACCGCCAAGTAAGTTATCGCCAACCCAAAATCGAAATGGATAATCTTTAAAATCGCCTTCTTGTTGGCGATATTTATCTTTGTTCAACACTTGTATAGAATTTGGAATAAGCTCTAAACCACTATTATCGATCAATCCATTACTTGCTATAAACTGATCTATCACGTTATCGATACCTCGATATTTATACGTTCCACCATTTTCCACTCCCATTAAATGGCTCATAGGATTCCATAATTGATATAGATTTTTATTCACGTCATTACTATAAATTGTTGTATTTAATATATCATGGACTGCCTTAGCCAAAGGATCTTCATTAAAATCACCCATGAGTAATATATTGGCATGTTCGTCTTCTATCAATATTTTATCTATTGCCATTCTCAAGATATTGGCTGCTACGGAACGCCGACGAATTCCCCGCTCAAGTCCGCTATAATTTGATGGCCAATGATTTACAAATATGTGTAGAATGGAATCGTGGATTTCCCCCTTAACATATAAAATATCTCGAGTCGGTTCATCTTCCATCGGAATTTCTATTGGATATGAATCTGTTACGGTAAATTTATCGGAATTATATAATAGAGCTGTATCTATCCCACGCAAATCAGGAGATTCAAAATGCACAATAGAATAATTTTTCTTATGATATTTTTCGTTCAGCATCTCCAATACAGCTCGATTTTCTACCTCACAAAGACCTAATATATCAGCATTTAGATCAATTAATACTTCTGTCATATGGTCCAGTTTCATGTCAAGTATCTCTTGGGTAACAGATTTACTGCCCCCTGCAGAAAATTCATCATCATCTTTCAGTGGATCATCTTCTAAATCAAATAGGTTTTCAACATTCCAAAAACCGATTGTTACAGAGTTGCTATTGGTACTGCACCCAATCATTAGAATTGTTGCCAATATCATAAAAAATATTTTTTTCATTTTTTCTCCTTTTCGATGAAACTTTTTTTTACTAATAGCGTTTATTCAATAGCGGAGTGAGCAAAGATCCTCAATAGTATACTACTCCCTACTATTGTCATTTTCTTACCTCCTTGGTTTGGTCGCGCTCACTCTGCTTTTTTATTTCCCCGGAATTTTGTGTTACATCATCAAATTCCATTTTAAAATTATGCAAATTATCAAGCGGTAGTTCAATTAATAAATTCAATTTGCTTGTAGTTTGATTAATTAAAATTATTCCATTATTTCGTTCAATTATATTCGCAACTTTTCCAAAATATATTACAGGTGCATCGATAAAATATTGCGCTTTTGGCAGCCATTTATGCAGTACGCTTTTTGCGATAACCAATTCAGTAGTAGTTTTGTAGGCATTTGTTAAACCTTGTTTGCCGAGTTTTACTCCTCCAAAAAACCTTACTATAAATATTCCACAATTCACTATGTCATTCTTTTTTAATACATTTAAGATAGGTATACCGGCACTTCCCGATGGCTCACCGGCATCCGTAGAATTTTCAATAATTCCATCATCAATCGCTATTCGGTGTGCCCAACATATATGTCTTGCTGACGGATACTTGGACTTCAATTCTTTAAGATAAGCATGGTGATCTTCTACATTTTTTATCGGCTTAGAATAGCCGATAAATTCTGAGCGCTTCTCTTTATAAATACTTGAAATTGATTTTTTAATAGTGTAATTCAATTATCACGAAATGATAACTTTATTGTAACGCCGGAAAAATTAAATTGGTCATAGAGCTCATTTTCAAGATATCGTCGATAGGAAGTTGGAATTAGTTTTGGATAATTACAAAATATTGCAAAAACAGGTGGTTGTGTATGTACCTGTGTGATGAATTTTAATTTTATCACCTTGCCTTGAGTAGAGGGAACAGGATGTGTTGCAACTGCTCTTCCTAACCATTCATTCAAAACTTTGGTGTTAATTTTTTTTCGGCCGGCTTCATAAACGTTCCAAGCGACATCCAATACAGTCGAGATGCGTTGTTTTGTAAGAGCCGAAACAAACAGTAATGGATAATGGCTAAGCGATTTGAAACTGCCGGCGATCTCACGCTTATATTCAGACATAGTACTTGAATTCTTCTCAATCAAGTCCCACTTATTTACTATTATAATTAGTCCTTTACCCATTTCAATAACATAATCAGTAATAGTTTTATCTTGACGGCAAAATCCTTTTTCGGCATCGATTAATACTAATACAACGTCTGCCGATTCTGTCGCTTGGCGTGCTCGCAGATTACTATAATATTCAATGGATTCGGCAACTTTAGCCTGTTTGCGCATCCCGGCTGTATCGACAAGTGTAATTTTTTTCCCATACCAAATTAAATTCGAATCAATTGAATCACGCGTTGTTCCCGCAATTGGCGTTACAATGCTTTGTTCCTTTTGTAAAAGAGCATTAGTTAAAGATGATTTTCCTACATTGGGCATTCCTACTATTGCTATCCGGAGGTTTTCTTCATCGGCTTCAGCCGAATTTTGATGTGCAATATCTAATTTTTCGATTACAATATCGAGTAAATCACCCGTTGATCGACCAGTTAAAGCGGAAATTGGTACAATAGTCTCTAATCCCAACTCATACCATTGATACATTGTTTCTTCAAAGCCGGTATGGTCGCATTTATTTACGACAAGAATACATTTTTTTCCGGTGGCATGGACGATTTGTGCAAGTTCTCTGTCACTCGATGTTATATCCTCCCGACCATCAACTATAAATAATATTATATCTGATTCCTCAACGGCCTGCTTAATTTGTTGTCGGATTGGTGCATTAAAAATATCCATGTCGTTTGCGATAAAACCGCCCGTATCAACAATATTTACTTCATGCCCGCCCCAATCCATTTTGCCATAAATTCGGTCGCGGGTAATTCCTTCTTGTGCATCAACAATTGCTTTGCGGGTTTTCAGCATTCTATTGAAAAATGTCGATTTTCCGACATTTGGACGCCCAATTATTGCTATTAATGGTAGTTTTTTATTCATTATCTATTCATTTTTGTCATGTAATTTAGTCAATATCGTTGGGTTATAAATAGATATGTTATTAATGCTTTTCAACATGTAACTTTACTAAAATTGATATTATCATTTTAACGAATTATATAGAAATATTATGCGCTTGAGTTTACTATTTTCCGCAATTGCGATTGCACTTCTAGCCGGATTGACATTGTCCTGCAGTCTAAATCCTGCCGAGGAAGATCCAGAACCAATTACAGTAAATTTTACCGATCCGAATTTTGAAACGCTTATCCGTGAAATCCTAGATATTCCGACCGGTAAAATCACAAATTTTGATATGTGGACAATTAAAGGGATAAATGGCAATAATCGCAATATCGGTGATATTAATGGGATCGAATATTGCTCTGGATTGAATACTTTAAGGTTAGGTCAAAATAACATCAGTGATTTGGAACCTCTTACCGAATTAGTATTACTCAATTATTTAAGTTTACCAAATAATCAAATTTCTGATATTAGACCATTGGTTGATAATCCAGGCATTGGTATTGGGCAAGATGAAATCCATCTGGAGAACAACCCATTAAGCGATATATCAATTTTGCTGTATAAGCCGATGATCCAAGCTCGGGGAGTGAAAGTATATTCTAATGCTATGCCGGCTTACCCAGGAATACTAAATATAATTGATCCAAATTTTGAAGCGGTTTTACGCGAACATTTGAATAAACCAACCGGAGACATAATCACAACCGATTTAGAGACCATAACTAATTTGAATGCTCGTGGTAGAAATATAATTTCTTTTTACGGGATTGAGTTTTGCATCAATCTGGATACTCTTGACATAAGAGATAATTCTATTTCAGATCTAATTCCATTAACAGAATTAAAACAATTAAGTATATTAAAATTAGACAATAATAAAATAACGGATATTGAACCACTTAGCGAACTAAATAACTTATTAAGCTTATCATTAAATAATAATACTGTGAGCTCAATAAGTGCCCTATCAAATTTGAATAATTTAAGTTCTTTAAATTTAAGCAATAATACTATTCTTAATATTGCTCCTTTAAGTAACTTAATAAATTTGAAATATCTATCCCTTAGTAGCAATCCGATTGTTGATTTTGAGCCACTGAATAGTCTTGATAGTGTAAATACAATTGAACTAATGGACTTAAATCAATTTGATTTCGACCACATCAAAGAATTAAATAATTTGATTACGATATTTTTGAACAATTCTCCGATAACCAATTTTGGTCTTATCGCTAATAATATTTCTTTGGAAAATGTTTTCATGCGGAATTGTGGTATTGACAGCATTGATACAATCGCGAATTTGAGCCAACTTAAAAAATTATTTCTTAAAGATAACAATATTTCTGATATTACTGTTTTAGCACAGCTATATGAATTAGAAGAAGTCGAACTGACCAATAATGAAATAACAGATATTCTGCCCCTAGTAAACAATTGGGGGATTAGCGGTGCAAATGACTATATATTTCTCCAGAATAATCCGTTGAACGAAATTTCGTTAAATACATACATACCACAACTAATAAATCGTGGGGTTAAAGTTTATTATTAGTTGAGCGGGTGAAGGGAATCGAACCCTCGTACCCAGCTTGGGAAGCTGGTGTTCTACCATTGAACTACACCCGCGATGATTAACTTCAAATAATATTTGACACTTTAGTATTTATTATTAACTATCCGAGTAAAAGCTCGCCCCGCCAACGGCGGGGAACTACACCCGCAATAAACTGAACAAATAATAAAATATCTTGCAAAAAGTGCAATGTTACATCTGTATTGCGGGTGGAATTTAACAATTGTAATGTTGTTCCAATTAAAATTTTAACAATCCTTGTATATTTTGATTTATCAATAGGTTGAGAGATTTGACCAATTTAGTATAATATATTTTACAATCTAACTATTGCAAAATATTTGAGCAAACTGTGCAATTCAGCTTGTGGATAACTTGTTAATAACTTTTGACGGGCACAAATTTATTCTCGACAAAAGTATTATTTGCGCTTTTTATGTTGACTATAATTTTTATCTGTAAATAGATTTGCAGAGCCAACCAATAAAAAATAGACATTTTCATTTGCCAACTCCCGTGGAATGGAAAAAGATAGCGAGAGATATAGGACATAATTAAGGAAGGAGAATGGCAGAAAACTTAAAACTGGATTTTCCGGTAGTTAATCCGGATGCGGAAAACAGAGAAAAAAATCTACAAATTTCGGAAGTTCCGTCTTTCAAGGAAGACATAATTGAACGTCCCGAGAGCTATATACCGAATAAATATAAAATAGATAAATATTACTCTGACGACCAATTAGGTGCCGATGTCCTAAAAAATAAATATTTGACTCCCGAAGAAGCTCATCCCTGGGAATTATGGCAGCGCATTGCCAAAGCAACCGCCAGTGTAGAAAAAACACCACAAAACCGTAAATATTGGGAAGCACAATTCTTCTCAATTTTAGAGGACTTCAAATTTGTTCCCGGCGGCCGTATCATGCATGGAGCCGGGCGAAATGATATAAAATCCACATTGAACAATTGTTATGTTGTAGCAATAAAAGAGGACTCTATCAGGTCGATTTATCAAGCTATTCAGGATGAAGCATTGACCTATAAATACGGCGGCGGTTGCGGTCATGACCTCTCCCTATTACGCCCATCTGGTGATGCAATTGGCGGAACGGGCGGAGAATCCTGCGGACCGGTCGGTTTTATGAATCTATTTAGCGAGAATACCAATACCATCGCGCAGCATGGCAGGCGCGGCGCAAATATGCAAACCATGCGGGTAGATCATCCTGATATCGAGAAATTCATCGCTATTAAGAGCGGTGATGTAAATATGGTCAAGTATTCCAATATTTCTGTTTTACTGACGCACGAATTTATGCGCGCTGTTGAAAAGAACGTTACTTTTGACCTCCGTTGGGGCGGCATAGTATATAAAACTATAAACGCCAAAGAGCTGTGGGACAAAATTGTCCTTGCCGCCCACAACAGCGCCGAACCCGGTTTACTTTTTT
>RRYU01003598.1_pt1 | contig 61506 bp, 47 predicted proteins | sample 2162651 | NCBI WGS metagenome assembly RRYU01 (sample SAMN10267283, study PRJNA491782) | microbial mat metagenome | isolation source: biomat in the production well | place: Japan: Minami-Kanto gas field, natural gas well KTG3 | collected 2017-06 | reverse complement strand
GGCGCAAAAATCGGGAACAAAAAAAAGATCATGTACCACGCTGCCGCAGGCGAAAACAGTCTTTTGTCCGAACAAAGGTGTGGTTTGATCCACTACCGCGTAAGTCCTGTTAATAACAGGACTTACGCGGTCGCCCTGCCACAGGCTGGGATTCGCCTCCGGCAGGGTGGAAGAAAACCGTCTTTTTCCAAAATGTTTCGCCTACGGCGAAACATTTTGGAAGAAAATATAAAATTCCACGCTGCCGCAGGCGAAACAGACTTTTCATCCGATCAAACGTTTGGTTTAATACGTCCACCGCGTAAGTCCTATAACATGACAGGAGGTACGCGGTCGTGAATCAAATCGGGTGCTTACACAACCGGCTACTGAGTGTACGTCACAACCTTATCAATACTCTCTTCAATCCAGCAACTCATAGCCGGGCAGGGTCAGAAACTCGACAAAGTCGTCGCTGGTGGTAATCTTATCAAACAGCTTTGCAGCCTCTTCATACCTACCTGACGTATATTCCTCACCCAGCAGTGTTTTGATGCGATCAAGTTCCTCGGGCACCATCTGGCGGAACAGTTCCACCGTCACCTTGCGACCATCGTCTAAAACCCCTTTGGGGCTACGAATCCACTGCCAGACCTGCGAACGCGAGATCTCGGCGGTAGCTGCATCTTCCATCAGGTTAAAGATCGGCACTGCACCGCGTCCAGACAGCCAGGCCCCCAGATATTGGATACCGACATTGATATTCATACGCAACCCGGCTTCCGTGATCGGCCCTTCGGGGCCAAAGGTTACCAGATCTGCCGCGGTTACATGCACATCCTCGCGTTTGTTATCGATCTGGTTTGGCCGGGGCATTTCCGCATCAAAAGCTTCCAGCGCAACCGGCACCAGGCCTGGATGCGCAACCCAGGTGCCATCATGACCGGCAGTTGCCTCACGGATCTTATCGGCACGCACCTTTTCAAGCGCCGCCTCATTTGCCTGTGGGTCGTCTTTAATCGGGATCTGCGCTGCCATGCCACCCATTGCATGCGCATTGCGACGATGGCAAGTTTTGATCGTCAACAGCGAGTACGAACGCATAAAGTGGGTTGTCATCGTCACCAGAGCGCGGTCGGCCAGCACAAAGTCGGGATTATTGCGGAACTTCTTGATACAGCTAAAGATATAATCCCAGCGACCACAGTTCAACCCGGCCGAATGTTCGCGCAGTTCATAGAGAATCTCGTCCATCTCAAACGCAGCCATAATCGTTTCGATCAACACGGTGGCGCGAATGCTGCCGCGCGGAATGCCAAGCTCGTCCTGTGCCAGCAAAAAGGCATCATTCCAGAGACGAGCCTCGTGGTGGCTTTCGAGTTTGGGCAGATAAAAATAAGGCCCGCTGCCCTTGTCCAGCAGTTTCCTGGCATTATGGAAGAAATAGAGACCAAAATCAAACAGCCCCCCGGAGACGGGCTTGTTATCAATAAGGACATGTTTTTCCACCAGGTGCCATCCACGCGGACGAACCATCAGTGTGGCGATGGTATCGTTCAGGCTATACTGCTTGCCTTCGGGGCTAACAAAATCGATTGTGCGGTCAATCGCATCACGCAGATTAATCTGCCCTTCGATAACATTTTCCCAGAGGGGCGCGTTCGCGTCTTCAAAGTCGGCCATAAAGACCTTTGCGCCAGAGTTGAGCGCATTGATCACCATTTTGCGATCGGTCGGGCCAGTAATTTCAGTGCGCCGATCCATCAGATCGGATGGAATCGAGGCAACTGTCCAGTCACTACTGCGGATGTGGGCCGTTTCGGGTAAGAAATCCAGCTTCTGACCGGCAAGCAGCGCCGCCTGGCGTTCAGCGCGTTGTTGCAAGAGCGCCACGCGTTTTTCTTCAAATGCACGCTGCAGTTTTGCCACAAACTGTAGTGCATCTGGCGTCAGGATCTCGGCAAATGCCGGGGAAACCGTCCCCAGAATCTGCACTCCATCGGGATAAGTACCTTGGTTGCCCATACGCTGTTTCCTTTATTTCTCTGGTTATACTATTTGTTTGGTAGGACGGTGAAAGAGAGCTTGTATTATCCCACCCATCGTCTGGTAGGGGCGAAACATCTTTCGCCCCTACCATTTCCACATGCGCCCCCATGTGCGGGGGCGCACGCGGTTGACTTGAAAATGGCGATGTAGGGGCGACCGGCCGGTCGCTCCTACCAACGCCTCTGTGCATATTAGAACGGCGACCCTACTAAAACTGCTCTTCCTCGGTCGAACCGGTGAGGGCGGTTGTCGACGACGTACCGCCAGCGATCACCTGGGCAACTTCATCGAAGTAGCCCGCGCCTACTTCACGCTGATGCTTGGTAGCGGTATAGCCACGGCTTTCGCTGGCAAACTCGGCCTGCTGGAGTTCCGAGTAGGCGGCCATGCCGCGATCACGATAGCCCTCGGCCAGGTCAAACATGCTATAGTTCAGTGTATGGAAACCAGCCAGGGTGACAAACTGGAACTTATAGCCCATCTTGCCCAGTTCACGCTGGAACTTTGCGATGGTCGCATCGTCTAGCTTGCGCTTCCAGTTAAACGATGGTGAACAGTTATAGGCCAGCAGCTTACCGGGGAACTTGGCATGGATTGCCGAGGCAAACTTCTGGGCATCTTCCAGGTTCGGCTCAGAAGTTTCACACCAGACCATATCAGCGTAAGCGGCATAGGCCAGGCCACGAGCGATAGCCGCATCGAGACCAGGTTTGATCCGATAGAAGCCTTCGGCGGTGCGCTCACCGGTCATATTCCAGTGATCGCGTGGGTCTACATCGCTCATCAACAGGTTGGCTGCATCGGCGTCGGTACGCGCAGTCAGAACGATAGGCACGCCCATGACATCTGCGGCGAGCCGGGCGGAAACCAGGTTGCGCACAGCATGCTGGGTTGGCAGCAACACCTTGCCGCCCATATGACCGCACTTCTTTTCGGAGGCAAGCTGATCCTCAAAGTGGACACCAGACGCACCTGATTCGACCATCGCCTTCATCAACTCGAATACATTGAGCGGGCCACCAAAACCGGCCTCGGCGTCGGCCATAATTGGCGCAAACCAGTATGTATCGCTACGTCCTTCGGAATGATCAATCTGGTCGGCGCGCTGGAGCGCCTGGTTGATGCGACGTACCACATGTGGCACACTATTGGCTGGATAGAGGCTCTGATCGGGATACATCTGACCGGCCAGATTGGCATCGGCGGCTACCTGCCAGCCACTCAAGTAAATTGCCTTCAGACCGGCCTTCACTTGCTGCACGGCCTGATTGCCGGTGAGTGCCCCCAGAGTATTGACAAAATCTTCAGTGTGTAAAAGGTTCCAGAGGCGTTCCGAACCTACGCGGGCCAGGGTATACTCAATTTGAAGACTTCCGCGCAAACGTACCACATCTTCGGCGGAATATGGTCGCTCGACACCTTTCCAGCGTGGATCATTTGCCCAACTCTGGGCAATCTGTGCAGCGTCCTGGTTCTGAGTCATTGTTTCTGCTCCCCTAACGATAACAATACTGTTGAGTATGTACGGATGATGTTATATCAGGAACAACACTCTGGCATACGCTATGCTCGCCGCACGCCAGCACCATGGCAGGATGTGCCTGGCGACGTATGGAGAGGAGAGATATGCAACGATCAGAGGGTGACATAAAGACACAACCTGTACGCAGAGCGCCAGGCGTGTGAAGGAGAACCAGATGGTTGGGGAAACGCATCGGCTTGTCGTCTCTGACAGCAGCCTATCTTTAAAATTTGCCGCAAGTGTACTTCTGATAGGTTACTATTATACCCTATTTAGTTACACGAGTTACGCGGTGGGTGTTCAGACAGAATGTTTGCCTATTTGAAAGACCTGTTTCGCTTGCCGTTCGACAGGCTCATGGTGTACGGCAGCGTGGTATACGATATTTTTTTCGCAACGATGTTCGCCGGAGGCGAACATCGTTGCGAAGATCATTGCGCTTGTTCCCGATTTTTGGGCCTCTGGCGCAAAAATCGGGAACAAAAAATGATTTTTTCCGCCCTGCCGGAGGCGAAAACAATCCGTTGGCTGGACGACCGCGTATCTCGTGTTAGTGACACGAGTTATGCATCCCAGGTGCGGCTATAATTTTGCTGAAGTTTGGTGAGAATAGCTTGTTCCAGGTCGATATCGACCAGGTAGGCCAGTTGGAGCAGATACATAGCCACATCGGCCAGTTCACCGGCCAGTTCGTCTCTACTGGTAGCTGTTTCACCAAACTGGAAATGTTCCAGAATCTCGGCTGCTTCAATCGCAACCGAAGTGGCAATATTGCGCGGTGTCTGGGGAAATGGTGTGCTGGGATCGTACCAGCCTTTGGCAGTGACAAAGCGATTGATCTCGGCGGTTAATTGTTGGATGTCCATATGGTTCCTTTTATGACAGGAGTTATGCAGTCGTCCATTCTCCAGGCGGATATTGCCTGCGGCAGGGTGGAAGAAAATCATCTTTTTCCGAAATTTTGTTAGCACGAATAACTCCTGGGTTAACCAGACGCCCTCACCCCCCTGCCTTCACAGGGGTAGGTTTTTCGATGGATGGTGTTCCAACGCCATCCGTAGGGACAGGCAGAAGCCTGTCCGTGAGGACGTGTTCCGCATCAGGACGCCATGCGGACGCGCAGAAGCACGTCCCTACGGAAAAAACCTACCCCTGCAAGACCCACCCCCCTGCCCCTCTCTCCCTCAGGGAGAGGGGGGGAAACGGGGCGTCCTGGCGGCACACGCGCCGCGTGTGCCGCCAGGACGCCCCGTTCAACTCCCCCGCCCTTGCAGGGGCGGGGGCCGGGGGGTGGGGTGATTCAGATGCACGTTTCGCCGAACTGATAGTTGGGAGTCTCCACCATCCCAGGGCTTTTTCGCGCTAATAACATGTTTCGCCTCCGGCGAAACATGTTGGAAAAAAATAGACAATTCCACGCTGCCGTACACCGTGAGCCTGTCGAACGGCAGGCGAAACAGGCCTTTCAGCCGATCAAACGTCTGGTTTGATACGACCACTGCGCACCTCGTATTCTATTACTGCTGCACAATACGATAGATCCGCCCATTCAGATCGTCGCTGATATACAAGCCACCGTCTGATCCTACCACAACTCCGGCCGGGCGACCCCAGGCATTGCTACATCTCTGATCGGGCGTATCCTGGAAGCCGGTGAGAAACGCTTCCGAGGCAACCGGTTGTCTGTTTTCTACCCGGATACGTACGACTTCGCAAGCGGCGGGGGGCGTGCGGTTCCACGAGCCATGCAGGGCTACAAACAGGTCGCCCTGATATGCATCGGGGAAGTGTGAGCCATCATAGCGGGTCATACCGATCGGGGCCGTATGAGCCATGTTGGTAAAGAGGGCTGGTACAGCGTCGTCACAGGTGAAGCCGGCTGGCAATGCGGGAACGTTGTTGCTCGGATCAAGCACTTCGACATAGGGGCCTGGCCCTGGCTCGCCACGCCCATCGACTGGCTCGCTGGTGCAGAAGGGCCAGCCATGATGCCGCCCGCGTTGAACGTCGATCACGGTTTCTTCCAGGGGTTTGTCATTCTTGACCTGCTGGTTGATCATCATGTCACGCCCATTGTGGTTGGCCCACAAACGTCCGTCGGGTAGGAACAAAAAGTCGATGCTGTTGCGCAATCCCTCGGCCCAGACTGCCTGCCGGCGCGGGTCGGGGTCGTTGGCAAAGGGATTGTCGGTGGGGATACTGCCGTCCAGGTTGTAGCGCATAATCGCTGCGCGACGTGGGTCTTCTTCCAGACAGACATTACATGTGCTGCCAGCTGATACATAGAGTTTATCGTCAGGCCCGGCATGCAAGGTACGGGTGGTATGGTCGCCACCCGTAGGCAGATCAACAACACGGGTATGTTGATCCAGGCTACCATCGTTGTTGGTATCACAGTGGCGCGATATCTGGTCGTTTTCGGCCACATACAGGCAACTGTTGATCCATTCTATGCTGTGAGGGGCACTGAGATCATCAAGAACTGTTTCGCGCCGATCAGCCAGACCATCGCCATTTGCATCGGGCAGGCGTATAACCCTGTTTGCGCCACGTTCGGCCACATACAACTCGCCGTCTGGGCCGATTGTCATCAGGCGCGGGGTTTGCAGCCCCTCGGCAAAGCCACGCACGGCAAAGCCGGATGGTACACGCAGTTGGGCCGAGACAGCGTCGGGTGGCGGTATGGCTATGTCGGGAGCACGTGAGGGTGGTTGTGCTTCTGGAGTGATCTCGCCACGTACCTCGCGGCCCATCAGGCCGAGCAGCACATTGTAAGGTGGATCATTCTGGGGATGTAGCTCAAAGCGGGCACGTTCGAACCACTGCACCGTACGTTCCTGGTCATCTTCCAGGCGTTCGCTACCGGCATCGCTAAGCGGCAGGCCAAAGAGCGCCAGACTCTCTGTTTCACTGATACCAGGAATGCCGTCGATGTTCAGGCCATTGGATCGCCAGGCAGCCAGTATTTCGCCACAGACATTGTGGCCGGTTTCAGCAAAATAACGACAACCGGCCTGGGCGGAGCTCTGGGGGAAATTCTGCCAATCACGGTTCTGTTGCAGGAGTCGATCCGCCCCCAGGCGTCCAAGTAGTACATCGTAAGGTGCGGGGTTTTCAGGGTGCAGTTCCAGGCGGTTGCGTTCGAACCATTGAACCTGGCGCGATTGGCCCTCGACTGTTTCAGTTTGCACGGGCGTGATCGGTAGGCCAAACACTGGTAGCCCGCCATTCTGTTCCCAGAATTCGCGTATGCGTCCGGAGATACAATAGCCGGTTTCGGCAAAACAGCGTTCATCCGTCTGGGCCTGCCCCGGGGCAGATAAACCAGCGCCGAGCAGGATGGTGATCGCCGGTATAAGCAAGAGAGCTATACGTAGATAACGTGACAAATCATACCTCCCTGGATATATCTTTCACGTGTACGGTTTTTTATGTAGGGACGCGCTTCTGCGCGTCCGCAAGTCGTCCTGATGCGGAAAACGTCTACACGGACAGGCAGAAGCCTGTCTCTACGGATCGCGTTGGAACGCCATCTATTTTCAGTATAGCATACCCTTACAGGGGACATTGTCATCGGTTACGGCTAGATGTGTCTGGTCTCCACGGGGCATGGGGCAGCGGGCGGGCGAGCGGCAACGGCATTTATTTTTCCATCCGGTTCGCGTGGTACAATAGTTGCTATGCAAAGCAATAGGCAAAGACAAATACAACCTGGTATCGCCTATGATCTATGATCTGTGCTGAAAGCACACGCTACGGAAGGAGCAGGTTATGCTGACGATTGATCAGATTGTCGAGTATCTTGAACATAACATTGCCGATCAGTACCTGGCGGGAGAGAAGATGGAACTACGGCATTTGCAGACGGCTGCCGGGGTACTGAAGGCTGCGGCCGAGGCGGCTGGCGATAAGGATACGGCTTTTCGTTTTCGGTTAGTGGCGGCGAACGCGGCGAATAAGCAAGAAGAGCTATCGGGCGATTAAATGATGCAACACCCGGTTATTCAGCGGCTGCGCCGTTTTCGCGGAACCGAGTTCCAGCTTATGTTGACGGTGCTGATCTTCTTTGCGTCTGGTTATCTGCTGGTGGTAGCGGCAACGCGTCAGAACGAATTTATCCCAACTGTGCCGGGTGTGCTGAATATCCTCTGGCCGTCTACGTTGCCATTGTTGCTATTTATTGGCGTATCCCTGGGCTTAAGCTGGCGTACTACGGGTGCAGATCAGGTGTTACTACCAATTGTGGCCCTGCTGGCTGGCCTGGGGCTGTTGATGAATACGCGCCTGGAACCGAGCCTGATGTCGATCTATGGCGATATTTATGGCGGCATTGCCACAAAACAGACAATCTGGGTGACACTGGGAGTGCTGGCGCTGGCGGCGATGATTTTTATCCCGTGGGATCGGCTGTTTATTCGTTTTCAGCGCACCTCGTTGATGGACTGGCTCGACCACTATCCGTATGTCTGGATGACGCTGGGCCTCGGGTTGATGCTGGCGACCTTTGTGTTTGGTACCGATCCGAACGATAGTGGTGTGCGGGTCTGGTTTAATTTTGGCCTGTTTTTGTTCCAGCCCTCCGAATTACTGAAAATTATTCTGGTGATCTTTATGGCCTCGTACCTGGATCGCCACCGCGAGGTAGTAGCCTCCAGTTATCGGCTGGGGCCATTGTCACTGCCACCGCTGCCCTACCTGATGCCGCTGATGGGTATGTGGGGCATTGCTATGGGCGTGATTATCTTTCAGCGCGACCTGGGCGCGGCGCTGCTGCTCTTTGGGGTATTTCTGGCGATGTTGTATGTAGCTACCGGGCGGGGCATGTATGTCATGGCCGGTTTGCTGGCCTTTGGTAGCGGGGCGTATCTACTCTACCGAGTAGTGTCGATTGTCCAGTTGCGTGTGGGCGTCTGGCTAGATCCATGGGCAACAGCCGAGGGTAGTGGCTATCAGATTGTGCAGGCGATCTATGCCCTGGCGGCCGGGGGTGTGTTTGGGGTCGGGTTAGGTCAGGGTGTTCCGGGAGTGGTGCCAGCGATTCATACCGACTTTGTGTTTACGGCGATTGGTGAAGAGATGGGCCTGGCTGGCACGCTGGGTGTGCTGGTTGCCTATTTGCTATTGATCTTTCGCGGCTACCATATCGCTCTGGCTGTGCCGGGGCGCTTCCGGGGGTTTGAGCAACTGCTGGCGGTGGGGTTGACCACTATTCTGGCGGTGCAGACGATTGTGATTCTGGGGGGCAACTTGCGCCTGATACCATTGACTGGTATTACGCTGCCCTTTATTTCGTATGGTGGCTCGTCGGTGCTAGTGAACTTTTTGATCATTGGCCTGCTGATGCGCATTTCGGATACGAGTCGCAAAGGAACGGGCGTGCGTTGAGCGGGTTGTTGTTGGGTTGGGCGATACGCCTTCTCCCCTATCCCTCTCTCCCTCCGGGCTATACATTACCCATACGTGAGGGCCTGCGGGGCCGAAGGCCCTCGCAAGAATAAAGTGTTTTCGGTTTGTTTTGGCGGCAAAGCCGCCAAAACAAACCGAAAACATATGATATGGGCGGGACGTAGCCCCACCCGAACCCTTGGGGAGGCGGCACGCCGTACATTGTACCGCATCAGGATGCGGTACAATGTCTAATGTGAAAATAGCCAACGGCCGGTAGGGGCGACCGGCCGGTCGCCCCTACATCCCTATTTTCATCCCGACCGTGTGCGGCGCAGCCGCATGGCGAACTGATGTAAAAATAGCCGATGGACGGTTGGGGTGACCGACCGCTCGCCCCGACAAGCCCGTTTTCATCCCGCTGTTACATATGCGTGAGCTGCGTGGTTCAAAACAAGCTTATCGTCAGCCCAAATACGCAACCAACGCTCTAGGCGGCACCTACAGGGCCAGTCAGGATATCCCTGGCTGTCTCAGCAACAGCGCCGCTGGCGTGTACAATCACCACGGTGGCTCCTTGCTCGATCTGAGACACGCACATAGTTGCTTCATCATGCGATAACCCCAGGTCTCTCAATGCACGCTTCAGATTATCGGCTGCCAGTGTTTCCGATAGTTCCATATCAGCAAAGCTGCCATGGCGTTCGCTTTGCACATTATGATACGGTGACTCCATATCAGCAAAGTTGCCCTCGCGGCGCTGGTGAGCATCAGGTGGTCGTGGCTCAGTTGTGCCAAAACTGCCCTCGGGTTCTTTGCGGGTATCGTAGTAGGTAGTATCATGGTCGGCAAAGCTGCCCTCACGTTCTTCAACATGCTCAAATGGATGTTCCAGGGTTTCAGGCCCCACCCGTAACAGGTTGGTGACGCCTGCTTCAAAGAGTTTTGCTACAACCATTCGTCCATGCTGGGCATCATCAAAAATCCTGAATATTGTTTGCATAACCATATCTCCTTACGTAGGGCATAACAGAGTTATATTAGCAAAAAGTGTGCCAGATTTACAGTTGAGAGTACACATTCACCACGAGACACCGCGGCACAGAGAATACATGTCCGTGTCTAAGAGACTGTCTGAAACGGGTCGGTTTTTGCACCAGACGGGATCGTCCTGCGATGATCCCCCACCCTCCTACCCTCTCCCCACCAGGGCTATACATGACCCACACATCGGGGAGGCGGGGGCCTCCGGCCCTGCAAAAAAAGTGTTGTCGGTTTGTTTTGGCGGCTTTGCCGCCAAAACAAACCGACAACACGAGAATCTTGGCGGGGCTGCGCCCCGCCGGTAGCCGTGGACGGCGGGAAGCTGTCTGCTCTACCGTATCCTGATGCGGTAGAATTGTGGGTACTGATAAGCCCCACCGGGGAGCGGGGCAGGGGGGGAGAGGGCATATCGCCTACCAGAAAGCGAGTGTGCAGGTCAGCCAAATTGTAACGTATCCACGAACCATGTCTAAGTAGAGCCAGCAAAGCTATGCTATCATACACAGAGCATACAAGCAGAATATGGTGCTGCATGGCGCAAAGCTTCGTACCCCAATCTACTGCACCTACCCGAACAATCCGGGCAGATCTATCGTCGACACAATCGCTTGCGGGCTTGCCCTATCTGCCAGGACTGGACGGCTTGCGGGCAATCGCTGTGATGGCGGTGCTGATCTATCATTCCTGGCTGGGCTGGCTGCCGGGCGGTTTCCTGGGTGTCGAGGTTTTTTTTGTTATCAGTGGCTATCTGATAACTGCGCTGCTGCTGGCCGAGTGGAACAAACTTGGTACGGTTAATCTGCGCATGTTCTGGTGGCGGCGTGTGCGTCGCCTGGTTCCGGCACTGGTCGGCTGTGTGCTGGCCACACTGATATTCACGGTACTCTTTCTGCCGGGTGAAGTAACCCATCTACGCGCAGATGTGCTGGCCGCGCTGGGGTATGTCACTAACTGGTACCTTGTCTTTAGCCAGCAATCGTACTTTGAAGTAGTTGGACGGCCTTCGCTGCTGCAACATCTCTGGTCGCTGGCAATTGAAGGGCAATTCTACCTGATCTGGCCGTTGCTGTTTGTGCTGGGTATGCGCCGCTGGCCGCGCCTGATGCCGGTTGCCATAGTGCTCGGCGCGATCGCTTCAAGTGTGTTGATGACCTATCTGTATCAGCCTACCGCAGATCCCTCGCGGGTGTATTATGGCACGGATACGCGCGCTGCCGGGTTGCTATATGGAGCCGCGTTTGCCTTCGTTTATGCACCCGACCGGCTTCCCCATCAGGTAGGGCCAGGCGTGGCTCTGCGCCTGGACTTGCTGGGGATGGGGGCACTGATAGTGCTGTGCGGCTTCTTTCTACGTCTGAATGAAGTCGAGCCGCTGCTCTATCGGGGCGGTTTTGTGGCTGTGGCGGTAACAACGCTGATCTTGATTAAGATTGCAGTGCATCCGTGCTCGTTCTTTGGCTGGGGGGTGCTGGGCAGCAAACCACTGCGTTGGATCGGGCTGCGCTCCTACAGCATCTATCTCTGGCACTGGCCTATTTTTATGGTGACACGGCCCTTTCTTGATGTGCCGCTTGACGGGATACCGTTGCTGGGGGTGCGCCTGCTGGTCACGCTGCTGCTGGCAGATCTGTCGTATCGCTTTATTGAGACACCTTTTCGCCAGGGAATGCTGGGACGTTGCTGGCGCGTCTTTAACGCAGCGCATGGGTTGCAGCGGCGCCAGCTTATGCTACGCGGGATCGCTACGGCTGGCCTGTTTATGCTGTGTACGCTCTGGATCGGTATACGTGTGGTACGTGCGCGGCCACCTGACACGCCAGATTACCTGGCAGCACTTATGCAACCTACGTCTGCTAGAGCTATTTTGCCCGAAAATATACCGGAATCTTCCGTTGCATTGCCCTCGCCAACATTACCCGGTCGGAGTATACAACCCGAAACAGGCGGGTCACAGCTTGTAGCACCGCCTGTTGTACCGAATGTGGTGATTCTGGCCCGTCCGGTTGAACTGCCGCCTGAACCGGAACCAACTCCGGTGACAGCAGTACGTATAACCGCCGTGGGCGACTCGGTGATGCTAGGAGCAGCCGGGGCGTTGCTACAGGAGCTAAACAATCTTGATCTTGATGCAGCGGTTAGTCGCCAGGCATCTATCGCGATTGATATTTTGCGCTGGAAGCGCGATGCTGGCCAGCTTGGTGATATCGTGGTGGTACATATTGGCAATAACGGCTATTTCACGCCAGGTCAGTTTGATGAAATGATGCAGATACTGGCTGATGTGCCCAGGGTACTGTTTGTGAATGTGAAAGTGCCGCGTCAGTGGGAAGCTCCTAACAACGGCGTTATCGTCGAGGGAGTTGGTCGCTATGCTAATACTGAGTTGGTAGACTGGTATGCTGTAAGTGCCAGTCGGCCAGATTTTTTCTGGTATGATGGGTATCATCTGCGTGGAGAGGGGGCACAGGTCTATACTGATCTGATCCTGGCCCATCTGGCCGATGGGTAAAGGCCAAAGGCGAAAGCCGGATCTCCTTATACATATCTATGCCCCGATCATGGATACACCTGCACCTCAATCTGACGGGCCAGGTCTGCCAGATGCGCTATGGGCAGCGTACCCTGTTCACCATACAAGCGTGTCAGTTCATCAAAAATAACCCAGACATCCAGCCGGTAGATTGTCGCCAGGCGCACCGCCGCCTGGTAGCGGTCGAGTGTGTCTGGTATGTCCACGATTGCCTCTGCGCTGCCAACCTGCGTGAGGCTACTCTGGTGGGCACTGTGGGTGGTCAGGGTTAAGATGGCGCGGGTCAGGGCTGGTGTGGTTGTATCAGCGGGACGCTCCAGCCGCAGTCGGGCTACGGTGTGTGGAGTACAGGGGGGCATTGCTGATGTTCCGGGTGACTGTACTGGCGGCGAGGCCAATTCAGGCGCAGGAAATGATCGGGGCTGGAGTACATATGCCGTACGATCAAGCGCCTCCAACGCCTCACCGTAGGTTTCGCGAAACTGACGCTCTAGTAGAACACGGTTTGCCTGTGACAGATAGATGCGCGCCTTGACATAGTTGCCGGGCACCTGGCGCAAGCAGCGCGTAGCTGCCTGTAACACAAATGTATGTGCAGCAGTCAGCTTGCGTGCCAGGGCACACGCAAACAGGCTTGGGCAATTCCAGCCTTCCGTGCCCTTGTTCACTAACAGAATCACGCGGTAGAGACTGTCTACTTCATTCAGGCGCTCAAAGGCATCAATCTCAGAACGGGTCGAGCGCGAAGTGTTGCGCAAAACCACGGTTGGCGACTGCCCGGCAGCAACCAGCGCCCTTTCTACCACCGGCTGCAACTCTTCCAGGTCATGTACTTGAGGAAAATAGATCGCCAGCTTCGCCACAGCACCATCGGGCAAACATACGGTGGCATAATCGCGGAAAAAGTCGCTCACCACTTCACTGATAAAACGCTCGGTATGGGTATCATCATCGTCGTAGGCATAAATACTGCCAGTTACTTCTTTCAAAATACCGTCCGCGATTCCCTGAGACAAACCGTACCAGGAGACAACATCAGGTAACAGATGGCGCTTGAAATAGGGCGTACCTGTCGTATTCACCACACAAACCAGATTAGGGCTGTACTGATGCAGATAGTCTATCGTCTGGCGCACACGCTTCAGATCGCGGTTTAGCGCCTGGCCGTAGGTATGGTGCGCCTCATCTGAGAAGACGGCCAGGCCGGGTAGACTGGCCAGGGTCTGTAGACGTAAATTGGCGATCTCGGCGCGGGCTGCTTCATCTAAGCCAGGGGCGATCGAACGAGTGATAAGGCGCTTGCGGATGCTCTCCTGGCGAATACAGATCTTCTCGCTGTTGGTTACCACCACATTGAAAAACGACCCGTTGATAACTGGCAGATCTTTATCACCGTCGCGAGTAAATGTGAAGCGAGCAGTTGCGATAAAGCGGTGAGCAAAATGGGGTGGCAGCACCCGGTCGTAGGGCATAGACAGTATCTCGCGCAGAGCCGTGAGAATGGTTTTGCCCGGCGCAAACACCAGCGCATTCTGCACAAACGGGCCATCGGGATATTCGAGTGCCATGGCAAACTCGCTGGCAATAATCGTACCTATCAGCACCGTTTTGCCTGCGCCCATCGCCAGCGCCAGAATATAACTGGGATAAGCCAGGGTGAGCGTTTCGCGCAGGGCTTCGAGGTGGTGCTGGTGCGCAAAATTGGCATCGCTGCCTATCTGCTGGCATACCGCGTCAATGCCCAGTGTGTCAAGCATAGCACGTATAGGATCACTCGTAAGACCAGTTGCCGCACCAAACGCATGCTGGTCGGGAAAAAGCTGTCGGTACAGATCAATCATACGCGGCGTCTGAGCACATACACGCAGATACCAGTAGGTTTCCAGCGCCTGCAACTGAGCCGTGCGCAGGAAATGGGGCGTATGGGTAGCGGGAGCAACCTGGTAATCCAGGATCTCGCTCAGGGCCGGAAAATCTGCACAGGCATAGCCAGTGTTGCGCCATGCCTTGACATGACTAGCCAGTTTATGGTAGAATATGTGTGTCATAAGAACATATGTTCATACTGACAGAGAGGTAGGAGACGTCTGCTAGCGAGATAGTATAACCGGAAAGGCAGGAACAAAGATGCCACGTGTCGTACACTTCGAGTTTGTTGTAGACGATCCTGATCGTGCCATACAATTTTATACGGATGTTTTTGGCTGGGAAATCAGCAAATGGGATGGCCCGCAAGAGTACTGGCTGGTCAGAACCGGCCCATCGGAACAACCTGGTATTGATGGTGGATTCATGCTTCGCCAGGAAGGCATGCAGGTTGTCAACACCATTGACGTCGACTCGGTCGATACCTTTCTTGAACGGATTTCCGCCCGTGGTGGGCAAGTTGTTGTACCGAAAATGGCTGTTCCCCAGGTTGGATATATGGCCTACTGCACAGACACCGAGGGAAATCTATTTGGCATTATGCAGGCAGATATGTCGGCGCAGTAGGGTGCTAGAGGACGAATTTTGGACTGCGGGAGCCATGCTCCCGCAGATGATGCGCTGCGCCAACGGCGTATTTCGTATTGCAGTACAGGCGCAGCCCACTGATATCGCCGGAGCGCCTATGCATATGGGAATGCGTTTCAGCACACCTGCCTGTGTTAGGCGAGGCTGCGCTCGTACTGGGTATCTGTATCCGCTATACCCACCCAGGCAACCGGCCCGACGACTTCAAGCTGCGGATGGGCTGCTACTTCGGGTAGCAGCGTAGCCGTCACCCATAGTTCTTCAAGGAGCAGGGTGTTGCGAATGCGTGCCAGGCGAATGGCATCATGGTCGGGCTGGCCGCACATACGCAACGCCGTTGCCACGGCATCGCGTGCGGTTGGCATCACGAGCGGCAGCACGCCCTTGCGCAGGCCAATCAGCCCGGCGGTAATATTGTTGGTATAGGTGGCAGCAAAATCGATCTTCTGGGCCAGGTTGGCCGGGATAATATCAGCCAGGCCGATGCCAGCCGCATTACCGTGGCTGGCATCGGTCAGATCCAGCGCCACCACCACACTGATATTTGGGCTGAGGGGTTCCACTTCGCCGGGAATTCGCAGCCGCCCGATCACATTGGTGTCCATACTTGTGCCACTGATATCTTTGCCGATCTGGTCGATGACCAGCACATCAAGCTGCTCAAAGGGTAACCGGGCCATAATCAGCGTGCTGCGCTCCAGCAGAGCAGCCTCGCCCGGCCCACCGATGTCGGCAGGTGGCAGTGCCACAATCTCGGCTGTCTGCTCGGTGGCATCTTCTAGAATGGCAACGCCAGCCAGTACATTGCCACGCTCGATCATCAGGCGTGTCATTGGCACTAGCAGCGTGCGCAAACCAATCACACCACGCCGATGCACCATTTCGGCCCCGCGCTGCTTGCCCAGACCCACCGCGCACATTTTGGCCAGACCGCTCTCAATTGTGGCCTTGAACGATGTATGTGGTTTGATACGGTTAATTACCAGCACACCATCGGCCTCGGCGGCATACCGATCCATAAATACCGGTGTGCCATCGTCGATCTGCCCCAGTTCCACAACATCCATTGTCGAGCGGATGGGGCAGCCCATAGACACCTCGGTAACGCCCAGGTCTGCCAGCAGGCGTACCTGCCCGGCAGCGGTTGCCCCGCCATGACTGCCCATTGCTGGCACAACAAACGGCTCGGCCCCGGCAGCGCGTAGCCAATCTACACTGGCACGCAGAATCGTTACATTATCGCGGATGCCCCGGCTACCGGCTGTCACAGCGATACGCATGCCGGGCGTTATGGTCTGGCGCAAGCCCACTGCATCCAGTTGTGCCCGTACTGCGCCAGGCACATCAGCCAGGGGACGCGTTTCCCAGCGCTGGCGTACCGCCCATAATGGTGGTAGTGGAATGTCACTGGACAGTTCTTCAATCGCAAGGTTCAGTTGCATCGTGTTTTGCTCCTGCGTGCAGTAGGGGCGAAAGATACTATGAGCGCGAAAAAGCCCTGGGTTACGTGAGCCAGTGCTAAGAGCGAGGGCGGGACGCCCTCGCTCCTTGGTGTAGGTGCGGCTTGTAGCCGCACGGGCCAGATGCGCGGCTGCAAGCCGCGCCTACGTGATCCACCGCTTATTCGCGCAACATGTTTCGCCCCTGCGAAATCGTTTATCTGTATGGCCCGTATGATACCATGGGGTGGTGAATAATTCCTGAAACATACCCAAACGTGGAGCAAGCGGGGGCCGGAGGCCCCCGCAAAAAACTGTTTTCGGTTTGGTCTGGCGGCAAAGCCGCCAGACCAAACCGAAAACAGTATAATCTTGGCGGGGCGCAGCCCCGCCGTCCACGGCTACCGGCGGGAAGCTACCTGCTCTACCGCATCAGGATGGGGTAGAATTGCGAGTAATGATAAGCATGACAGGGGTGGGGTATGTGCGATATGTGTTCTCTTCGTGTGTTTCGTGGTATCTAACACGCTGGTAGCTCACCGGGCATGCGTGCCCTTTCTGCTGTGGCAGAGGCAGGAGCATACACTGCTATCATCCGTGCCTGCGTGTCTCCGTGGTGAATATTCCCCCCCCGATTATGAACAGGTATCGCGCAGAAATATTTGACAGTCTACGCTACGATAGCGTACAATATAGCGTCAGAAAGACAGGCTGCAGGCAGGCGCATTGGTGTTGCCGGGGGTAGTAATCCTGTTGAAGTAGACCGGGGTTGAAGCACGCGCATTGGTAGCCTGAATCTCCTGATTTCCAATCTCCCCTGCCTTGTATGCAACACGAGACTGTTATCGATAGCATTTTGACCCGCTTCTCCTATCCGTGCGCATTCGTTCCAGGTTAAGGTAAATTAGATATGCAAAAGCTCACCGCCGCGCAGATACGTCAGACATATTTACGTTTCTTTGAGCGCAACGGCCATACGATCGTCCCTAGTTCATCGCTGGTAGTCGCTGACGACCCGACGCTGCTGTTTACCAATTCGGGCATGGTGCCGTTCAAGAACCTCTTCCTGGGTCTGGAAAAGCGTCCCTATAATCGCGCTACTACCTCGCAGAAAAGCCTGCGTGTATCAGGCAAACATAACGACCTGGAAGAAGTGGGGCCGTCGCCACGTCACCATACCTTCTTTGAGATGCTGGGCAATTTTTCCTTTGGCGACTATTTCAAGGCGCTGGCTATTCCCTTTGCCTGGGAACTGCTGACAAAGGAGTTCGGTCTGCCGGTTGAGCGGCTCTGGTTTACGGTGTTCGAGGGCGATGATCGTGTGCCAGCCGATGAAGAGGCTGCGGATCTGTGGGTGCAAGCTGGGGCCGCGCCAGAACGGGTGCTGCGTTTTGGGGCCAAAGATAACTTCTGGGTTATGGCCGATACTGGCCCGTGTGGCCCATGTTCCGAAATCACCATGTATATTGGTGATGACCTGGACAAGATGCATCCGCGTGGGGTCAATAGCGATGATCCGGATTATGTCGAAATCTGGAATCTGGTTTTTATGCAGTTCGAGCGTAGTACCATGCAGCCCCTCCCGCGCCCGTCGGTTGATACCGGTATGGGCCTGGAGCGTATGGCGATGGTGATGCAGGGCGTGCGCTCGACCTATGAAACCGATCTGTTTACGCCGATTATCGGGCGCACGCTGACGCTGCTGGGGCAAGACGAGATGCATTATCGCGCTAACCTGGCGCAGTATCGGGCAATTGCCGATCATAGCCGTGCGGTGGCATTTCTGATTGGCGATGGTGTATTGCCCGGCAATAGCCAGCGTTCGTATGTGCTGCGCCGTATCTTGCGTCGGGCAGTCTACCAGGGGCGGCACATTGGCTTTGAACGTCCTTTCCTGGCCGATGTGGTTGCTACAGTGATCGATGAGATGGGTTTGGCTTATCCTGAACTGCGCGAGCGCCGCGCTTTTATTCTAGAGACAGTCGATACCGAAGAGCAGCAGTTTCGCCGTACCCTCTCCGAGGGATTGTCGCGCCTGGATGACATTATCGGGCGGGTGCATAGCCAGCAGGGCGCGTCGATTTCGGGCGATGATGCGTTTACGCTCAAGGATACCTTTGGGTTTCCGTTTGACCTGACCCAGAAGATTGCCGCCACGCATGATCTGGCGGTCGATGAGGCTGGTTATGAGCGGCATATGGCCGAGCAGCGTGAGCGCAGTCGCCAGGCGGCGCACTTTAAACGCGGTGGCGATGCTGATGTGTGGGCTGGCCGTGATTTACCAGCAACCGAGTTTACTGGCTATACCGGTGTGGCCGATAGTGCCTGTGTGCTGGCACTGGTGGCTAACGATGACGATGTGCATAGTGCCCAGGTTGGTCAGTCTGTTCAGGTAGTGCTGAACCAGACACCATTCTATGCCGAAAGCGGCGGTCAGGTGGGCGATACTGGCGTGCTTGAGGGGCCGGATGGCCTCGTGCGCATTGAGGATACACAGCGGCCTATTCCAGGGATCATTGTTCACTATGGTGTGGTCGAGCAGGGGCGTATTACTCTGGGCGATGATGTCACGGCACAGGTAGATGCTGAACGGCGTGCCGATATTATGCGTAACCATACGGCTACCCATCTGCTGCACCGGGCTTTGCGCGATGTGTTGGGTGAACATGCCGCTCAGTCTGGTTCGCTGGTTGCGCCCGACCGTCTGCGCTTTGACTTTACGCATGCGCGGGCGCTTTCACCGGAACAACTGCACGAGATCGAGCAGCGTATCAATACATGGATACGCGCTGATGGTGCCGTGGCCTGGCAGACAACCAGTTATCAGAATGCGATTGACCAGGGTGCTATTGCCCTGTTTGGCGAGAAATATAGTGATATGGTACGCGTCGTGCATATCGATCGTGGTGATACCAATGGGTCGAATGATCTGATTACAGTGTTTGCTAGTTGTGACTCGCGGGAGTTGTGTGGTGGTACACATGTCCGGCGCACTGGCGAAATAGGCTTTGCCCGTGTGGTTCACGAGAGCAGCATTGGTAGTGGGTTACGGCGAATTGAGATTTTGACTGGGCGTGGCGCTGAAGCCTGGGTTGGTAGCCAGATCACTACACTTCAGTCAGTCGCGGCGCGTCTGGGTGTGCCACCATCTCAGGTAGCTGACCGCGTCGATACGCTGCTGTCTGACTATCGCCAGCGTCAGGATGAACTGGATGCGCTGCAACGTCAGATGGCGCGCGGGACGCTGGAAGATCTGTTGAGCCAGGTGCAACGCCAGAATGGTGTGCCGTTGCTGGCTGCGCAGGTCGATGCGCCCGATATTGCCCGTTTGCGCGAAATGGGCGACTGGCTGCGTGATAAGATGGGCAGTGGCATTGTTGTGCTTGGTACAGTCGTCAATGAGAAACCCCAACTCCTGGGTATGGTGACACCGGATCTTGTTAAACAGGGCTATCACGCGGGCAACATTGTCAAGGTGCTGGCACAGGTCGTCGGTGGCGGTGGCGGCGGTCGTCCCGATATGGCTCAGGCGGGCGGGCGCGATATGGCAAAACTTGATGAGGCCCTGGCGCGTGTGCCTGGCCTGGTGGCCGAACAGGGCAAGCGTTAGACAAGGTTCAGATAAGGCTATTCCAGTGATGTGAAAAGAGGACACCGACGGTAAGGGCAGTTCGCGAACCACCCCTACCAACCCGGTTTCATCCCGACTCTGTGCGCTTTGCGCACAGATAACTAATGGGATAATGAACTATGACAACACTGGTTGTTCCAACTGATGCACCATCTGTAGCGGGGCCGCCGCAAGGTGACTGGACCTATGCCGACTGGGAAAGTCTGGCCGATGATGGTCGACGGTATGAGATTATTGCCGGGATACTCTATATGACCACTGCGCCGAGTTCGTTTCACCAGTGGATCATTCAGGGGCTACATGAATTTATTGGTATCCCCATGCGGCGTCGCAGTTTGGGATATGCGCTGGCAGCTCCCATTGGTTTGATTATGCCTGGTTGCGATCCGGTGCAACCTGATTTTGTGATCATTTTGCAAGCGCATGCATCGATTATACGTGACCGCCGAATTATGGGTGTGCCAGATGCTATCATCGAGGTATTGTCGCCCGGCAATGCAGCTTATGATACCGAGATTAAACGTCAGGCATATGCGGTTGCAGGTGTACCCGAATACGGTATTATTGACCCTGGCAAACGCCGGTTCAGTCATTACCAACTTTCTGCACCTGGTGACTATGCTGCGCCAGTTATTGTCGATACGTCGGCAACAGTTACACTGAACTGCCTGCCAGATCTGGTTATTCCCATAGGTGAGTTATTTGCCGGTGCGCCAGATACGAGTCTGTAGATATATGTGAAGGTTTAAGCATAACCTTACACGACGGAGGGAATGGCGATGGTAGCCGATGAGTCCGCTCTAGTTCTGGTTCTGCCCAACGACAATATAGATGCCATCATTACTAAGGTACGCAGCGTCGGAACTGCGCAGGTTCAGTTACTGGTACCCGATGGTGCGCCTGCCCTTCAGACGCGCCATGGAGTTGATCTGCTGCGCCGCGCTGCCGAGCGTAATCATATCGGTCTGCTGGTGATTACCTCCGATGAGCAGACGCTTGATGCTGTACGGGGTGGGCATATCGAGGCGATTGGTGTCGAGGGAACGCGTGTCGTTGCACCTGACCAGAGCGTCGGAAACGGTGCTCCGTTTGGCGCAGGTATGGCGGCAGCATCACGTTCAGCCGCTTCGTCCGATGATCTGGCTGATGAAGATATTCTGGCCGCGCTTGATGACCTGTCTACCTATGCCGAGCCTGCTACGCAACCCGACGAGGAGTATGATGCCTTTGCAGCCGAACTGGATGCGTGGAGCGATATTTCCGCGGGACGGGAACCGGCGGCTGCTGAAGACGATACTTTCGATCCATTTGCGGCTGAATTGGATGCCTGGGGCGAAGCGTCTGCCAGTCAGAGTGAAACGGTAGCGCAAGCCTCGCCGTCGCCTGGCGTTACGGCCCCTCCGCCCCGTGAGCCTGCTGTGCGTCCGCGCATTCGCCCGGAAGATATCGAGTTGACGGCGGATGAAAAGCAACGCGCTAATCGCAAGCCGGGTAGTACCCTGCGCGATCGCAGAGAAGCTGATTCCCGTTCGGCTCGTTCTACTAGTTCTAGCGTATTTGATGAGTTCAAAACGCCTCAGCCGGAACGCCAGCAACGTTCCTGGCTTATGCGCATTGTGCCAGTGGTACTCTTAGTGTTGCTGCTGGTGATTGTGCTCTTTCTGGTGTTCGGCAATCGGGCAAATGGGGATGATGCCGGTTCCGGTATGTTGCCTGGTTTTGGTCAGACAACCCTTGTTGTAACGTTGCCAGCGCCTGATGCTATGGAGCGTGCGTTTAGTGACCAGACGGTGCCAATTGTACCACCTGGCTCTGAGAATACTGATACGGCGATCGTAGCGGCCCCCCTGAGTGCCGATGCGACTGCTAGTGTGCAGGGAACGGTGACAACTGAAACGCAGTCGCCCTCGGGGACGGCTGCTGGTACAATCCTGTTGCTGAACAGTACTACCCAGGCTATCAATCTGCCTCAGGGAACCGAGTTTGTTGCCACAAACGCCCAGGGGCAAGAGGTGCGCTTTGCGATTGATACGGATATGACTATTCCGCCCGCCTCAACCTCAGATCAGGGGGCACAGATTGTCACTACCCGTGGACAGGCGCAGGTTGGCGTGACGGCGCTGGCCCCCGGCAGTGCTTCGAATGTCGAAGCCAATGCGATCACGCAGATTTTGATTCCTGGCCAGCCAGCCATTACGGTCAATGCCGGTGGGCTACTGCTGCAACACGACCCACTGACTGGTGGTAGCGAACAGACGGTGCGCGTTGTCACCGATCAGGAGATTCAGCAGGTGCTGGGGCAGGCTCTGGTTGGGCTTGAAAACCAGTCGCGGGATCTGTTGCGTGCTCAGCCTGGCGGCGCGGGGTTGGAGTTGGAAGAGTCGACTATCTCGCCCCGGGGTGAGAGTATCGTCAATGATCCTAGTTTTAGTATGATCGTCGATCCGCCGGTGGGTAGCTCGGTCGACCCGGCCAACCCTTTTTTTACCCTGACTACTGGTGTCACCTATAAGGCGCTGGCTACGCCGGTTGATCAGCCACTCCAGAGCCAGCTTCAGACAGTGGTGTCGCGCCAGTTTGAGACTCAGGGTGATTTTCCGGTTGGGATGGCCCCGATTATTACTAACTGGACCTGGGACGGATCGCGTCTGACGGTCGATGGCAGGCTGCAGCCGGCTGGTGATGGAACCAATCTTGATGCGCAGGCACGATCTGCTATTCTGGCTGCGGTGAAGGGCAAGTCACGCGCTGAGGCTGAGGCTGCGCTGCAAAATTTTGTGGAGCAGGGGGTGATTGCCGACTATACGCTGCCTGATGTTGAGCAATTGCCGCGCTGGAGTTTCCAATTGACCCTGGAAGTTGATCCGGCTACTAGATCGTGAATCTAATCGGAAAATAGCTGATGGGCTTGTAGGGGCGACCGGCCGGTCGCCCCTACGACCTCTATTTTCATCTCGACTGTGTGCCAATGCGCATGGAGAACTATATACCCGACAATATGCTAGATAACATATATGATCCTGATGAACGCGAGGACGCGACCCGGTCGGCGTCCTCGTTTTTGCGTATCGGCAGGCGCGTACTGGCGCTTGATGTGGGCGGACGGCGCATCGGTGTGGCGTTGAGTGATGCCGATGGTATGCTGGCTGCTCCTCTCACGACACTCAAAGCCGAGCCACGCCGACGGGCGATGGACGAGATTGTCGCTCTGGTACGTGATTATGCCGTCGACGATGTGGTAGTTGGCTTTCCCCTGACTATGAGCGGCGAGATTGGCCCGCAGGCACGTGTGGTGCAGGCTTTTGTCGCAGAACTTGAAACCGCACTGGGCATGTCTGTCCAACTCTTTGATGAACGACTCACTAGCGTGGTTGCCGAGCAGATGCTACGCGACATGGGGGTCAAGCCCGAGAAGCGTAAGATCCGCATCGACGAAGTGGCCGCCTCAATTATTCTGCAGGATTACCTTGACCATGTACGTAGCCGCATGGCTGATGGGGAGGGGTAAGGGCGAGCGGCCGCTCGCCCCTACATGCCCATTTTCTTCCCAACCCTGTTTTGTTTTATTTATCATGTCATATTTGTTACATGTATTGTAAAAGCGTTTCTTCTCAGACGAACAAGTCAGCGATTAACACATAGGGAATTAGCAAAAAAAGCAAACATATCAATGAGTACCCTACACAAAGTTTTAAACAATGAAAACGTCAATACCGATGTTTTAGAACGTTTAGCAGGTGTTTTAGGCTTCAATGTCCGCGATCTTTTTAGCGATGACCCCGACGACGGCTAGACGCATTCAGCGACACACCGACACGCACCAATAGATCCTCTATCGTGTCGGTTTTTTGGACGGATCGCCTGGGGAGCCGGTGTATGCACCGCGCACGCGGTGTGTCCATGTCATTCCGAACGCCGCGATTCCGCTTTCCACGTGTGCGCCCCACGTCTCGTGCGGCGTGAGGAATCTCCAGCGAGACACCAGTGTCACCCCCATGCGTCTCCATAGCAATCCGACCTCCGCGCCCCGCCAATCCTGATCGCCCCCCATATTATGAGCGGCGTGAGGAATCTCCAGCGCGGATCAGCGATGCTGTGCTGGGTACGCTACGCCACCGTCTGGGGCAGATGGACGTCTGGACAGCCGGGGGGTGGCATTCGGAATGACATGGTTTTTCATGGGAGAAGACGCTCTGGCTTTTTCCTGCGTCCCTCGGCGTTCTCTGCGGTAAACACACAGCGTAGGCGTAGGTGTGGCTGGAAGCCGCATGTGCCACGGGCGTGGCTGGAAGCCGCACCTACATGACTGCCGTACCTGCAGAATCCCTCGTGGAGCAGGGACGTAGACGCCGCTACCTCTCACGCTAATCAGTTCTCAAGCTCGATGCCGGGAATCCGTTGATAGTGGCGCTCATTGTTGCTGACCATGACCAGCCGATGCTCAATGCTCGTTGCCGCGATCAGGATGTCAGCATCGCCAATTAAAGCCCCCCGTTGCTGGAGATCGGCATAGAGCATGGAAGCGCGGACGATAATCGCATCCGTAAGCGGTAGGATGGTACTGGCCTGACAGAGTTGGTCAAAGGCCATCAGTTGAGCAGTCGCATGCCTGGCATGCAAGCCACGAAGTATTTCGTAGCGCGTGATAATGGAGAAGGTCAGGTGACGATGCACCGCCAGATACGAGCGGGCACGAGCCTGCGCTGCCGGGTGCTGGCGCATAATGGCAGAGAGGATATCAGTATCAAGGATCGCTGCTCGTACCGGTTGGCTCATTGCGCTTCCCCGAAGAAATCCCGGCGCTGAAGGGCGATCTGTTCAACTTCGGCTATATCGTGAGGTGAAAGCCCCGCATAGACATGCGCCGCAAGGGCGAGAATGCTATCCGGCGATTCCTCGGTCTCAATGACCAGGCGCACCCGTTGCCCCTCACGCAATGGCACGGGCGGGGGCTGCACTAACCGAAAGCCTCCATGTTCAAAAATCGCCGCCACGGTTTCAGTCGTCATCTGCATCTCCTCTGCTGTACACCAGCACGATCACCGTTGGTCACCCTGGAACAGTATAGCACGTTCCGTAGCGTAACAGACGCCCTGGTTTTTCCTCCGCGTCCCTCGGCGTCCGCGGAGGTGAACACACAGCGTAGGCGTAGGTGCGGCTTCCAGCCGCATGTGCCACGGGCGTGGCTGGAAGCCGCGCCTACATGACTACCACACCAGACGCGGCGTGAGGAATCCCCAGTGCTGATCAGCGGGGCTGCGCAGATGCTACATGGGAGTTGCCTCTGCGGCTTTATTCTTATAGTGAGATCAGATAAACAGTAGACAAACGCTTTTTGGCATGCGGCAGCCGTACTGCCGCACATGCGGGAGCATGGCTCCCGCAGTCCAAAATTGGTACAACCTTTATTTCATCTATTTCATCTCTCTATTAGTCTGGTTGAAGTACTACATCTGCTTTTTCGCCGCTGTCAATCCGATTGATGGCCAACTGATACTGGATCGCAATATCCTGTGAGCAGGTTGTACAGACCTGCAGATCATGCAACAGGCCATCCTGAATGCGGTAGATCCATCCGTGGATGCTCAATATCTGCCCACGCTGCCAGGCCTTCTGGACAATCGTGGTACGGCTTACGTTATAGACCTGCTCAATCACATTTAGTTCACACATGCGGTCTACGCGTTCTTGTGCATCCAGCAGGCTATCAAGGGCGGATTCATGGCGATGGTACAATTCCTGGATCTGGCGCAACCAGTTGTCAATCAATCCCAGTTCTTTGTTTTCCATAGCCGCACGAATGCCACCACATCCATAGTGGCCACACACAATAATATGTTTGACTTTAAGCACGTCGACGGCATACTGAATGACCGACAGGCAGTTCAGATCGGTATGATTGACAACATTGGCAATGTTGCGATGAACAAAGAGTTCTCCAGGGAGGAGGCCAACGATCTGATTGGCTGGCACCCGGCTGTCGGCACACCCGATCCACAAATACTCGGGTGATTGCTGGCGTGTTAAGGTCTGAAAAAACATTGGATTGTCGTGCCGAATTTGTTCAGCCCACTCAGTATTCTTTTCAAAGAGATGGCGCAAGACTTGCATAGATTTCTCCTTCTAACCTGAAAATAGCTGATGAACGGTCGGGGCGGTTCGCGAACCGCCCCGACATCTCTATTTGCTACATCCCTATTTTCATGCCGACGTTGTACGAATTATGCGCATGATCATCTGATATGGAGATGTAGTTCCACATAATCAAATGAGATGTAACCGTTCAGGTGGGGTGGTCGGGAGGGGCAATGCTCCTCCCGGAGTCGCTTCTGTTCGACCCGTTTTGGCGGCTTTGCCGCCAAAACGGGTCGAACAGAAGGTTTTGCGGGGGCCGCAGGCCCCCGCGCCCCCGCTGGCGCAGGTACCGCCTGAACGGTTACAATGAGATGGTATATTATGACACAAAATGAGCGTCTATGCACAATTATATAGCGCATTGCTGGAAAACATGCTTACCGCAAACGCGAAAATTGTGTGCCATGGGCTTGATGGGCATTGCCGATGACCACAAAGGCTTTTGGATCAACACTGGCTACAATCACCTTCAAGTCGGCGATCTGGGGCCGATAAACCGTACACATAAGCATAGTGCGTGGCTGCTGAGTATAGGCCCCCGTAATAGTCCAGTAGCTAACCCCACGCTTTAAGCCATCCATCAGTGCTTGAGACATCTCCTGCGGCATGTCGGTAATCACCGTGGCGGTACGCACTGTACTGGGGCCTTCAAGGGTAAAGTCAGACGCCATACCCCCTATAAACAGTGTGAGCAAGGCATTCAAGGCAATTTCCCAGCCAAAGATCGCCCCGGCGACCAGAATAATCATACCATCAGTATAGAGATAGACCTGGCTCAGCGGGATACCAGTCTTTCGCTGAATAATCCGCCCCACAATCGCCGTGCCGCCAGGATTGCCGCCACCACGCATAATCAGGCCATATCCTACCCCGGTGACAATGCCAGCATAAATAGCCCCCAGCAATATATCATCGGTAATCGCTGGTTCATGCAGCATAATCGGCAGATAATAGGTAAACAGTTCGGTAGCCATAGCAAAGCAGACAATCGCCAGCGTCGTATGAAACAAAAACCGCCAGCGTCCCAGGTAAAAGAAGCCCAGGATGACCAGGGGCAGATTCAGTAGGAAGAATACTGTACCAATCGGCAAACTGGTCAAATAGTTCACAATAATACTCAGACCGGCCACCCCGCCAGCAGCCAGGTTGAAAGGAACCTGGAACATGCTGTAACCAAATGCTGCGATAACAGATCCGATGATCACAAAGCAGATCCGCTGGATCGCATTCCAGCTTATAGCAAAGGTCATATGCGGGAGTCGTCTGCGTGCGTTCCGATAGAGAGACATGTATCACCTTCGCAGCGATAATCAGCAGGCGGCAATGTGTAAAGTGTAGTCTGCGATATACCGCTATAATCCTGAAACACTGTGTGCAGGATCCGTATGCTCACAATCTCTGCATGTTACCACATATAGACGTATGGCCTAATAGAGAGATTAAGTAAAAGCTGGAGTAACCGTTCAGGCGGTACCTGCGCCAGCGGGGGCGCGGGGGCCTGCGGCCCCCGCAAAACCTTCTGTTCGACCCGTTTTGGCGGCAAAGCCGCCAAAACGGGTCGAACAGAAGCGACTCCGGGAGGGGCATTGCCCCTCCCGACCACCCACCTGAACGGTTACAAAGCTGGACAAACGGCGGATAGCTCTCATACTCCTCCACAATGCAGAACTTATCCGCAGCGGTGTGAGGCAAACAGCAGGCGCATCGGTGAGTTCTGCTGATCGCTCTATTCTCTTTTTGCAGTACAATAAATAAACAGTGGTGGATCGAACGTACGATGCTGCCGCCTGGTGTGCCGTTCAATATGCCGATCGTGAGCGTGTCGCCCGGCATGAGATCTATCATGGCGCAACGTGTAAATGTAACAGGAGTTACGCGGTCGTCCAGGCACAGGCTGTGATTCGCCTCCGGCAGGGCGGAAGAAGATCATCTTTTTTCCAGCATGTTTCGCCTCCGGCGGAACATGCTGGAAAAAAGACATACAATTCCACGCTGCCGCAGGCGAAACAGGTCTTTCGTTCGGTCAAACGTCTGGTTTGAAGATCGACCGCGTAACTCCTGTAAATGTAAGGAGACATAATGCCTGAAGCAAAAATTAAAGTTGGTGAACCAGTTCCTGACTTTGCTCTGCCCGACGACCGTGGCGAGATGGTCAAATTGTCTGATTTTCGTGGTAAGAAGATTATTCTCTACTTTTATCCCAAAGATGATACCAGCGGCTGTACCGCCCAGGCGTGTGCATTTCGTGACAACTACCCGGTGATCGCAGAGAAGAATGCGGTCGTCCTGGGTGTTAGTCCTGATAGTGTAACTTCGCACCAGAAATTCAAGACGAAACATAACCTGCCATTTACCTTGCTGGTAGATGAACACCACAGCGTTGCCGATGCCTATGGCGCATGGGGCGAGAAGAAGATGTATGGCAAAACCTACGAGGGCGTTATTCGTAGCCATTTTGTGATCGACGAGGCCGGGAAGTTGCTGGATGCCCAGGTGAATGTCAAGGCAAAGGAGAGTGCCGACAAGGCTCTGGGTATGCTAACGTGAAAATAGGCATGCCGTCTCACCGCAGCGGGCGCAGAGGAACGCAGAGCGGGGTGGGTCGACTGGATGGCTGCCACGCCACACCCATGTTCATGCGAACGGTGTGCGGCGCAGCCGTATGGGTCTGCTAATGTGAAAATAGCCGATGGACGGTAGGGGTGACCGGCCGGTCGCCCCTACAAGCCCTTTTCATCCCAACCGTGTGCGGCGCAGCCGCATGGCGAACTGATGTGAAAATAGAATGTAGTACCGGCATCGTGCCGGTGATGACGCCCATTTTCATCCCAACCGTGTGCGGCGCAGCCGCATGGGCATCTAATGTGAAAATAGGAGGGGCGAAAAATCTTGTTCATGCGAATACCTCCTGGGTGAACCAGACGCCCTCACCCTCTGCCCCCCTCTCCCTGAGGGAGAGGGTCTCACAGGGGTAGGTTTTTCGATGGATGGTGTTCCAACGCCATCCGTAGGGACAGGCTTCTGCCTGTCCGTGCGGACATTTTTTGCATCAGGATGCCATGCGGACGCGCAGAAGCCATGCGGACGCGCAGAAGCGCGTCCCTACGGAAAAAACCTACCCGTGAGAGCAGTCGGGGGGGTGGAGTGATTCAGATGCGCGTTTCACCAGGCTGACGGTTGGGAGCCTGACCTATCCCAGGGCTTTTTTGCGCTAACAACATCTTTTGCCCCTACGACGCCATTTTCATCCCGACCGTGTGTGCCGTGGTACGTGGACATCTGGAGATTGTCTGACATTCATGGTCTGGTTGTTAGACCTGATCAGATTTGAGCATCGGTCGGGTCTTTTTGTCATAGAGAAGAGAGAGCATATGAAACGCATCATCACCGTACTCACTTTATGCTGCCTGGCAACGTTGTTTACTAGCATTCCTGGCCATGCGCAAACCGATGAACGTTGTTTTGACATTACCGGCTATTGTATCTCGGGTTCCATTCGAGCCTACTGGGAAGCCAATGGCGGCCTGCCAGTTTTTGGGTATCCTACCAGTTCTCAGCAACCCTGGACGGTTGAAGGGCGTAGTCTGGAAGTTCAGTGGTTCGAGCGTGATCGGCTGGAGATTCAGCCAGAGGGCTATGTCACTGCCGGTCGGCTCGGGGCACGTCTGTTGGAATTGCGCGGAACGCCCTGGGAAACTTTTCCCAAAGCCGAAAGCCCGCTGGAGCAGTGCGTCTATTTTGCCGAAACCGGGCACAATTTATGCCCGCCCTTCTCGGGGTATTGGGAAGCCAATGGTGGCCTGGAGCGGTTTGGTTATCCAATCACCGAGCCGTTTACCGAAGCAGTCGAGGGGCAGCCGCTAACGGTTCAGTATTTTGAGCGCCGCCGTATGGAGTGGCATCCGGAGATACCAGGTGTTTTGTTGGGCTTGCTTGGCAACGAAGTGCAGAATGCTCCGCCACCCGTGGCATGTGCGTATTATGTAGCGCCAGGGCTGGGGCTGCATCTGGCTGAAGGCTCGACCCCTCGTTTCTATCTGGGCTGCCCTGCCCCCGATTATATTATCACCGAGGGGCAGTCCAATGCGGCGGAACAGTATTTTGAACGCGGCGTGATGCTCTATATTCGCCCACCGGGCGCTGCAACTGGCTATATTTATGTGATTACTACCACGCCGTTGCCAGTGAGCTGGCAACGTTTTGCAGATACATGGACTGAAGGTGAGCCGGAAAGTGGCGGCGAAACGCCGCCGGACAACCTGATTGAACCCAAACGAGGCTTTGGCAAGGTCTGGCGTGAGCAACCAGGTGTGCGTGAGGCCGTCGGCTGGGCTATTAGCGCCGAGCGCCCCACTCAAGCACTCGTCCAGCGTTTCCAGAATGGCGAGGTAGTCTGGTTACTCGACACCGATTATGTGTACACTATGTATGGCGAGCTATACAATCGACGCCTGGTGGCGGCAACATCACGGAGCTTGTTTTACAACAACGCCGGGCGCATTGTATTCACGGCTGGAACGCTTGATAGCCGCGAAATTTATATGATTAATCCCGACGGCAATTTCAAGGTCAACCTGAGCCGTCATCCTGCCGACGACTATGCGCCAACCTGGTCGCCGGATAATATGCGCATGGCTTTTGTCTCGGAACGTGACGCCAACGCAGAGATCTATCTGGTTGATCCGAATGTGGGCATCCCAACCAACCTGACGAAACATCCGGGCCTTGATCGATCTCCAGACTGGTCGCCGGATGGCAACTGGATTGCCTTTGAGTCTGACCGTAGTGGCAATACTGATATTTTCGTTATGCAACCCGACAGTGCCAATGCCGTCAACCTGACCAATAATAGCGCAGCCGATGCATTTCCGGCCTGGTCACCGGATAGTAGCCGGATTGCCTTTGTATCGGATCGGGCTGGTGGCCCGGCGATCTTTGTGATGAATACCGACGGCAGCGCTGTCACTCGCCTGTCCCAGACAGCCATCCCTACCTCTGCGCCGGTCTGGTCGCCCGATGGCAACCGGGTTGCCTTTGTGGCTACAGGCACGAATGGCGTAACCGACATCTTTCTGGTCAATGCTGATGGTAGCGGTCTGACTAACGTGACCGACAGTGCCGCCCGTGAGTTCGATCCTGACTGGTCGCCGGATGGCAACCGGATAGTGTTTGCTCGGCAGCTTGACGGCCCGCCCGATATTTTCTTTAGCAACACCGATGGCAGTGGCCTGACCAGTGTGGCTGCCAGCCCGGCTTTTGATGGCAGTCCGGTCTGGTCGGCTGATAATGTACAGATTGCCTTTGTGTCTAATCGTAGCGGTTCGGCTGATATTCATACTGTCTATATTGATGGCTTGAATCTGGCGCGCCTGACCCGCTTTATAGATGCGGTTGATCTGATCTGGCTGCGCTAGTGCAGAAGATGCTTTTTTGTGAATTTTTTCGCCTGCGGCGAAAGAATTCGCAAAAAAGAAGAGGATCAATTTTTCAAAAATGGTGTGCCGTAGGCGCACCATTTTTGAAAAAGATGTAAAATTCCCCGCAGCAGTAGGCGCAACAGGTTTTTTGTCCGATCAAACGACTGGTTTGCAAGCCACCGCCTGACCAGATCATGGCTCGATACGTGTGCCTAACAATGTCAGGAATGCTGCCACCACCGCTGGGTGGCATGGCCATGCCGGACCACTAACCAGATTACCTTCGACATGCACCTGATCCATTGAGATATCCATATAATTCCCGCCAGCGCGGCGTACTTCGGGACTACAGGCCGGGTAGGCTGAACACTCACGCCCTTCCAGCACCCCGGCAGCCGCCAGAATCTGTGCACCATGGCAGATCGATGCGACGGGCTTGTTGTGCTCAAAAAAGTGGCGCACAATCTGTAGGACGCGCTCGTTGAGGCGCAGATATTCTGGTGCCCGCCCGCCCGGCAGCACCAGTCCATCGTAATCTTCGGCGCGGATCTCATCAAAGGTAGCATTCAGGGCGAAGTTATGCCCCGGTTTTTCGCTATAGGTCTGGTCGCCTTCAAAATCGTGAATAGCTGTACGTACCGTATCACTGGCAGTTTTGCCGGGACAGACTGCGTGAACTGTATGTCCAACCATCTGGATAGACTGAAATGGAACCATTACTTCGTAATCTTCGACGTAATCGCCCACGATGAAGAGTACATTCTTTGTACTCATTGAGTACCTCCTTGTATGTTGATAAGATATGCGCACATATAACACACCCTCAGAACACTTTCGATGGGTAGAAGAATATTATATGCTTTTTTCAAAAATGTACCATCCATGTAACTCGTGTCACATCTGGATGTGACACAAGCAACTTTGCAATTGCCGTGCATAACTGTGGCATTGATACGAGGGTTGTGATAGTATGGAGTATGTCATATGTTAGACACGGCGTTTGCCACGCATACAGGTAGTAGAAAATAGTAAATCGAATAATGCCCAGGTCATTGTTGACCAGATCGCCCAGGCTCTTGCTGAACAAAAAAAGGGGCACTCTGTCAGACAGCATATACTATTGCTGTCTGCGGCTCATGTATGTGATCATCAAGATAACTACAATTGATAGTATATGCCTGGCCCTGAGCCTGAATCTGGCGATCCATCCACTTTTCACATCAATGGAGAAAACATCATGAGCGAGTATTATGCCATTCAACGCACACGACAGAATCCGGCAACGATCCAATCGCTCAGCGAAAATCTGGCTCAACTCGGTGTAGAACCAGGGATGACCCTGCTTGTCCATACATCTCTGAGTGCATTAGGCTGGGTGAGTGGTGGGGCCGTAGCCGTCATCCTGGCGCTTGAAAGTCGGCTAGGCCCCGAAGGTACACTGGTTATGCCTACCCACTCGTCGGATCTGTCTGACCCGGCTTGCTGGAGTAATCCGCCAGTTCCTGATACCTGGTGGGATATTATCCGTCAAACGATGCCACCGTATGATCCGCAGTTGACCCCGACGCGCAAAATGGGGGCAGTTGCCGAAAGTTTTCGTAAACAGCAGGGCGTGGTGCGTAGCCGGCATCCCCATGTATCATTTGCTGCGCGGGGTCTCTGGGCTGACGTGATCATCGCCGAGCATTCGCTCGATTATGGTCTGGGTGAGGCTTCACCCCTGGGCCGTATCTATGACCGTGATGGCTGGGTGCTGTTGCTAGGGGTTGGGCATGAAAGTAATACATCTTTGCACCTGGCGGAGTATCGGGCAACGTTCGCTGGCAAACAGTTTAAGCGCTGTGGTGCACCGATGATGCGTAACGGTGTACGCGAATGGGTGACATTTTCCGATATTGAAACGAGCGCCTCTGACTTTGGTATGATTGGCAAATCATTTGTACGCGAGACAGGCCTGGTGCGCCAGGGCCAGGTCGGGTCTGCTACCGCCTTGCTCATTCCCCAGCGCCTGATTGTCGATTATGCAGTAACATGGATGTCAGTGCATCGGCCTGAGTATCTGGAAAAGGCATATGTAGCAGGTTAAGCCATAGACAATGCTTTATAGACGATCGTCTATCTCTATTGTCCATTGATTGTCTCTGGCCTATGGTCACGTGTATGTATATCTATCCTGGCGCACTTCATATCCACACAAGCTTTTCCGATGGGAGCGGTAATATCCCGGATATCGCGGCGGCGGCCCGGGCGGCCGGGTTGCGCTGGATTATCATTACCGATCACGATACGCTGGCGGGCCAGAATTTCGCTGGCTGGCACGATACTGTTCTGGTGATCGTTGGCTACGAGATTACGCCCTCACGCAACCACTTCCTGGCGCTCAATATCGACCATGTAGTTAGTAATACTATGCCGCCGCAGGATTTTATCGATACGGTTTATACTGCCGGTGGTTTTGGCATTATTGCTCATCCCGATGAACAGGTGCAGAATGCCTTCAAGGAGATCTATCGCTGGGAAGACTGGACGATAGACGGGCCGCGTCTGCGTAACGGGCGGGCTGTCGGGTTAGAACTCTGGAATATTATGAGCGACTGGGGCGAGCATCTGACCGCACGCAATAAATATTTGCACTACTTTGTACCGCGCCTGGGCCTGACTGGTCCTACCCCGGCAACGCTGGCCTGGTGGGATCGTTTGAATATAGCTGGTCGCCGGACTTTCGGTGTGGGTGGTGTTGATGCGCATGCCTTTAAACATACGTCGCTGGTGGGAACGGTAGAAGTGTTTCCCTATCGCTGGATGTTTGGCACGGCGACCAACTATCTGCTGTTTGATACGCCCCTGGCTGCTGATGCACATACGGCGATGCACCAGGTTTTTGCTGCCATGACTGGCGGGCGACTCTACTTTGCCAATCGGCTGGATGGCGAGGCAAACCATGTTACGTTTTTCGCGCGTCGCAACGATGAACGCTGGCAGATTGGTGATACTCTCTCACTGGCTGACGGGCCGATTATACTCGTGGCAGATGCTGGCTGCGACGCCTATATCCGCTTGATCCACAATGGGGCTGTGCTAACCAGTGGCATCCGTATGCTGCGTCAGAGTGTTCTCGAGCCGGGGATCTATCGGCTTGAAGGGTATCACGGTGGGCGTTCGTGGCTGTATACCAACCCGATCTATGTGCGCGGATGATGCCAGATGGATGATCAGCCTGACACGAGGATGCGAGAGAGCGGGCAACTTCCCGCCCTCCACCGGTACCGGCGGGGCGCAGCACCGCTGAGGTTCTATAGGTTTCGGTTTGTTTTGGCGGCAAAGCCGCCAAAACAAACCGACAACGCTACTTGCGATTGCCAAAAATGCGCAGCAGCAGTAGGAACAGGTTGATAAAGTCCAAATATAGCATCAGCGCACCGATAATCGCCACGCGCTGAATCGTTGCATCATCTGAGCCAGTTACCTCTGCGGCGATACGCTTGATCTTCTGAGTGTCCCAGGCGATCAATCCTACAAAGATCAAAATCCCGACATATGTCGTAATCCAGTAGAGCATTTCACTGCGCAAGAATATGTTCACAATCGAGGCCAGCACAAAGCCGATCAGCGCCATAATCAGCAAGTTGCCGATTTTGGTCAGATCTTGCTTTGTGGTATAGCCGTACAGACTCATTACGCCAAATGTTCCCCCGGTGACAAAAAAGGTCGTGGCAATTGAAGCCTGTGTATAAACCATAAAGATGGTCGACAATGTAAGGCCCATCAGGGCCGAGTAGGCCAGAAAAATGCCTGTAGCCATTGGGGCTGCCATCTTGTGAATACGTACACTCAGATAGAACACCAGCGCAATTTGAGCAATAAACAGGCCAAAATAGATCCACGGGCTGCTCATGAGAAACAACCCTACCGATGTACTGGCCACCAACATAGCAATCGCACCGGTTACCAGCAGGCCAGCAAACATCCAGGCGTAGACCCTGGTCAGGATCGATTGCTGACGCATGACTTCCGTCGGCGAAGTTGTGTACGGAGCGTAGGACATGTGTGTTTCCTTTCGTGGTAGAATAGCTTATAAGCGCACAGCGTAAAGCGGTCAAGCCAAACATCCGGTCTGGGTGTTTACTGTGTAAGATATGGTTTCAGACTGACCAGTTGTACTGTATACGTAACAGACACATTGGTCACGTGAGTCACCCTACCCCCTGGCTTCCGCCCTGGATGGGGCAGGAGAACAAGATGCCCCATCTCCCCCCTCTCCCTCAGGGAGAGGGGGCAGGGGGTGAGGGCGTATCGTCCAACCAAACGGTACAGTACGGGTGAACTATGTCTAACGTTTTATTATTTTACACGATTTCTGATGACTCAACCATGGGAAAATCTGGCCTGGCTCTTATCTCAACCGGCAGGTTCTGACCTGGCCTTTCTGCGCGAGCGGTGCAAGCTGCAAGACCTGGCCGAAACGCTGGTGGCACTGGCAAATGCCCAGGGTGGCATTATCTTGCTGGGTGTGGGTGGGCGCACGCGTGCCCGCGTCGAGGGGTTGCACGATGTCGCCGCTGCGCTGGATATGGCCCTCGAGGCGGCGCTAATCTGTATGCCGCCGCTGGTATTGCCCCTGCCGCATGAAGTTCAGTACGACGACGCAACGCTGCTGCTGATCAGTGTGCCGCCTGGACTGCCGCATGTCTACAGCCTGCACGGCAAATATCTGCAACGCCAGGGTGCTAGCAACCAACCACTGCTACCCGATGCCCTGCGTCGGCTGTTGCGCGACCGGGGCGAAACAAGCTGGGATCGGCTGGTGCCCGCCGATGCCGCCCTCGATGAGCTTGATCAGCGCAAGATTGCCGCGTATGTGCAACGTGTCGGCCTGGCCGCCGAGCATGATCCATCTGGCTTTCTGTATCGCCGGGGATGCCTGGTGCGTATATCCGATGCGCCTGTCACCTATGTGCCAACTAATGCCGGGCTGATGCTGTTTGGCAAAGAGGTGGAACGACGTTTTCCTCAGGCCGAAATTACGCTGGTACAATACCAGGGGCGTGATCTGGCCGATGAGTTTGAGCGCGAAGATGTGCGTGATACCCTGCCCGAAGCAGTCCGCCGCGCCGAACGCTGGCTGACCGAGCATATGCGCAAAGGTAGCCGTATGGTAGGCCTGGAACGCCAGGACTGGACGCAGTTTCCCCCGGCGGCTGTGCGCGAGGCACTGGTCAATGCTGTTGCCCATCGTGACTATGGTGTGCGTGGCGAGGGCATTCGCATTGCCCTGTTTGCCGACCGGCTGGAGTGCTATTCGCCGGGCCGTTTGCCTGGCCATGTCACGCTGGAAAATATTGTCCAGGAACGCTTTAGCCGTAATGAATCGCTCGTGCAGGTACTGGCCGATTGGGGCCTGATTGAGCGGCTGGGCTATGGCATCGACCGCATGATCCAGCAGATGCAAGCTGCCAGTTTGCCTGCGCCCGACTTCCGCGAGACCACCGCTGGCTTTCTGGTTGTGCTTCAGGGCCATGCGTTTGCTCAGCAAACGGTCGAGGGCATTGATATGGGCGAGTGGCAGCGCATGGGCCTGAATGAGCGCCAGATTGCGGCGCTGCTGCACCTGGCCGAACAGCGCCGTATCACCAACCGCGACATGCAAGAACTATCGCCTGACGTGAGCGCCGAAACTGTGCGACGCGATCTGGCCGATCTGGTCGAACGTGGCCTGCTGCTCAAAGTTGGCGAGAAACGGGCGACCTATTATATTCTGAAATAGCGCTATGCCGCTTGATCCGCTTGCCCAGATCATTGTCATTTTGCATCAGCCACGCGATGTGGTCAACATCGGCGGCGTGGTTCGCGCCATGAAAAATATGGGCCTGCAACGGCTGCGCCTGGTTGATCCGGCCCCGTTCGATCCTGTTGACATAAGTGGTATCGCCCATCGCAGTCAGGATATTCTGGATAGCATGCAAATCTATGCCAATCTGGACAGTGCTCTGGTTGACATAAGCTATCTGGTGGGCACAACGGCGCGGCCACGCGCTAGCCATCCCGTGCATGATAATCTGCGCATTCTAGCGCCTGATCTGCTGGCCCGTGCCACAGACACGCCCCTGGCCCTGCTGTTCGGCCCCGAAGACAATGGCCTGGACAATAGTGCCCTGGATCGCTGCAACATCGTTCTAACTCTGGCGGTCGACCCAACCTACGCCTCGTTGAATCTAGCCCAAGCCGTGCTCCTTTTTCTGTACGAATTACGCATGGCAAAACCAGCCGTACCCGTTCAACGCCCATCGCTACCCCCACCCGCCGGAGTTGAGCAACTGCAACAGTTGATCGCAGTGTGTGAGCAGGCACTCCACACAGTTGAATTCTTCAAAAACGGTCAGTCGGAAGGCATTATGCGCACCCTGCGCACCCTGATCTACCGCAGCGCCCCCGACCAGCGCGAAGCCGCCCTGCTCACCGCCATGGCGCGTGAAGTCGTCGCCTATGTACGCCGACGAGGGTAAATGACAAGACATAGGCGGTTGCCTGTCCAACGGGTGGCGAAACATGTCTTTCGTCCGATCAAACGCCTCGTTTGTCTGACATCGCATAACTCCTGTAAATGACACACGTTACGCGGTGGGTGTTCAAACACAATGTTTGCCGGTTTGAAAGGTCAGTTTCGCCTGCGGCAGCGTGGAATTATATATTCTTTTTTCAAAAAATGTTCCCGTAGGGAACATTTTTTGAAAAAAAGATCTGTCTTCCGCCCTGCCGGAGGCGAATGCTATCTGTTGGATAGACGACCGCCTGGCGAACACCCTTCACCTCGCGATAGATCATGAAGAAGCGGTACATGGTGCGTATGAGCCGCGCAAAGTACTCAATGCACTCTTCAAGCAAAGTCCCCATCATATTCACGATCAGGGACAATTCTTGCACTCATTGAATGATGCCACACGACAACACGTTGCACAGCACCCGATCATTCAGAAGATCGTTCAATTCGTTTCAATGGCCGAAATGATGCCAGCCGTATAAAAGTGGTTCTCTATTCGGAGGCGAATTCGTAGCCGAACCATGGAACTTAATTCGAACTCTTTCCAAGGAGCAGATGTGGGTACGCCGGAATACCTATGGAGGGCTGTCTGATGCAGGCATATCGCGTTGAAACAACCGTTGCTCCAGATGGTTCAGTTGTCATTCGTCAATTACCACTCACCGCTGGCGATGTGGTTGAAGTTATTGTGTTGGTACACGAACACACAAAAGAAGTGAAGAAATATCCGCTGAAAGGAACACCGATTACCTATCATAATCCAACAGAGCCAGTTGCGGAAGATGAATGGAATATGCTGCCATGATCGTCCTTGATACCCACATGTGGGTGTGGTGGGTTCATGATGACCAGCAACTGTCGAAAGAGTACAAAGAATATATCGAACAGAACGAACAGAGTGGCATTGGTGTAAGTGCTATTTCGTGCTGGGAAGTCGCGAAACTTGTTGAATATGGACGGTTGACGTTGCCTATAGCGATTAACGTAATCCTCGCCATTCCACAAGCTACCTACACGCCTTCCATGCGCACATTGACATTTAACTGGGTAGAGGCGACCGGACGGTCGCCTCTAGTAACAGTCGTAATTGTTCACAATCGTGGGAGCGCCAGATGATCAACAATTTGCGATATCCAACCGGCTATGGTATGAGCAGCACCAGAAAGAGATAGCCTCCGTGTCTCCGTGGTGAATCGTGTCCCCCGATCGTGAATAGTTACTGACGGCCTGGTTTCTACCTACACGTCTTCCATGCGCACATTGACATTTAACTGGTCGGGGCCGATCGGTGTGCCCTGAACCACCACAGCCTGGCCGTTGGCGTCCGGCCAGCCGTCAAAAACCATGCTAAACGTGCCGTCTGTCTCCACGGTTAGCAGCTCGCGTTCGGTGGCCCCATCGGCGGTGAGCGCCTGGCGATAGAATTCCATCGCCTCCTCGCTAGTCAGAGATGTCTGGTAGTTAATTGCGTCTGCGCTACCGGGTACGCTCATCAAATTATCGACTGACTCAGGCAATGGAAAAATGGTATCAATAGTATCGGCAGTATCGGTGGAACTGGTTGTGCCATTCTCGTCAGTGCCTTCCGGCGTTTCCATGTCATCCGGCACGGCAGTCTGATCTAACAGATCCATGATATCGCCTTCAGCCGGCTCGAAAAAGCTCACACTCTCAAGCACCTGATTAAAGCTATCTTCGTCCCAGTTATCTGCCTGGCCAATGCCCACCATCATAAAGATGCGCGCATCATCAATACGCGCAACTACCACGCGGCCCTCCATCTGGCCCATATCCTCGTCTTCACCACTCAGGCTCACAGTCAATCCATCAACGCCATCAATGGTTATCTCTTCCGGATCGGAAATAGTGATATTTTCGTCCTCGGCATCGGCCAGAAAGCTGTTCAGAAATTCCTCGATGGTAGCCTCGTCAACTTCACTTTCTGGATCCAGGGTTCCCATAATAATATCCGCCGGGCCGGAGATTATAAAGATACCCTCATTACCCTGAGGATCTGCGCCTGCGGGCACCAGCGCAACGGTGCCGCCAAAGCCAGCGGCGCCCTCGTTGGCGGCAATTTCCCAGCCTGCTACCGGCATAACCGCAAAGCCACCTGCTTCATTGCGGGCTTCTTCGCCAGGGACAATAACTGGTTCATCGGTTGACTCGTCATCGATAGGATCGGTGTCGGTTGGTTCGTCTGTTGCTTCATCTTCTGTATCTGTCACTGCCGTTGTCGGGCTGGCTTCAGCCGTCGGGGCTTCTGTGGGGGTGGTGGCTTCAGGTGTGCCGCCGCCGCATCCGCTGAGGATAAATCCTGCCAGCGTCAGCAAGGTAATTAAACGGAAAATCCATTGTTCGAACGATTGCGGTGTCGTTTGTACCATCTGTATGTTCTCCTGATTTACAAAGAGACATGCGCAAACACGCACATCATAGCAGCACAGTATACCAGGATTATGCCAGAAAGGGAGAAGTGCAACGCACGTGTGAGGCAAAAAAAACTCACGGGCCGCCAGCAAAACCGACGACCCGAGAGTGAGCCCGGGAGGTGCGTAGAAACTCTGAACCGACAACCAGCCTGCTGGCACATTTACTACCGTGGAATGGTAGTGTTGTGTGGGAGGATGCCAACCGGCTTATGTAGAAGATGCTGTCGGTCACAAGTTCCACATAGTCAGTATTATAGAATCACCGGTTACATACGAGTAACGAAATTATGCTAGCTCTGATATTTTATCTTCCCGATCTTTTATGCTACAATGAGCCGCCGTATGGACAGATGACATATGACGAATGACACGTGACGCGAAAATCAGAAAGAACATCGCCTTCTCTGCATCTGCACGGGCATTCCACAGATCCTGGCCTTCCCCGCCTTATACCTGACACCGGAGATCGCCAATCTGTCAACGGCATGTGGCAACAAATCCTTTTTAGCTTAGACAAGGTTCGTAGGTACTATACAGTTTGGTTGGATGATATGCCCTCTCCCCCGGCTCCCTCTCTCTGAGGGCTATGCATGACCCACACGTTGGGGGTGCGGGGGCCAGAGGCCCCCGTAAAAAAAGTTTTCGGTTTGGTGTGGCGGCTTTGCCGCCACACCAAACCGAAAACAATAGAATCTCGGCGGGGCGCAGCCCCGCCAATACCCGTGGAAGGCGGGAAGCTATCCGCTCTCCCGCATCAGGATATCGTGATAGATTTTGCGATGGATGGCGTTCCAACGCGATTCGTAGGGACAGGCTTCTGCCTGTCCGTGCAGACGTGTTTCGCATCAGGACGCCCTGCGGACGCGCAGAAGCGCGTCCCTACTTGAGGTACAGGCATGGCTCGTAGCATCACCATAGCAACCACGGCGCAGCGCTGGTTTGGCGCACTCAGGGAGCAATGGAGTGGTCTTAAACTCTATCAGTGGCTCTGGATCATGTTTTGTGTTGTTGGGGCACTGGCGCTTACGGCACCCCGGGTGCTGTCGCGGCCCGTTGTGTATGCAACAACAGCGGAAACACGCTTTGATGCCACTCGCTATGGCGGCATTTATAACGACGTTGCGCCGGGCAAAACTGGCCTGGATATTGCGCTGGACGATACGAGTAGTGCGCTGAAGAACCGTTTTCTGGCTCGTGGTGTCCTGCGCTTTGGCGAATCAGACTATCATGTTGAGTATGTGTCGCAGGAACCCGGCGTGGTGCATGTGCGTGGCATTGGCGCAACGGCAGCCGAGGCGCAGGCTCTGGCTGATGCCGGGGCGGCTGAACTGGTGCGCCAGATTCGCGCTGCCGGTGGGCGTGAGGTGCTGCGTAATCTGCTGGGCTGGGAACTGGTGGTTGCGCTGCATGGCGAGTCGCCGGAAAAGCCGTTCCAGGTGTATCTGCGCGATATCATTGAGTTAGAGGCGTTTCCGCTTAGTCGTCGCATAGAGCCGGTCGCAGAACGTATTGCGGTGGAGAATCTGCCCCGCGAAGAGCAGAGCGATCTGACGCGTGCGCTGGAGTCACGGTATGATCTCTGGACGGTTGAGATCAATACGCGCAATGCCACACTGGATGCAGTGTGTGGTACGGCAGGTATGCCTACGGCGGCTGAACGTGAAGCGGCACTGCGAATCTGTGCCGCAAGCGACCCGGCGGTACAACAGGAGTTTGTCGACCTGAATCAGGCGATTGCCCGTCGTCAGGCTATTGATGCTGCTCGTCAGTATATGGTTAGAGAGCAGGACGCCGCTTTCAGGCCGGATGCGCCCGGTGTGGTTCAGCGCATGCGCGCCACGCTGCCAGTTGAGCCAGTGTCGCGGCAGATTGGCGCAACATTGGCGCTGGCGATGCTGATGGGGCTAGCCTTTGGCAGTGCAAGTGTCGTTATCGATCGTACCGCTGGTGTGATGCCCAAGTTGCGCGAATTGTGGGCGTACCGCGAATTGATCCGCAATCTGGTATTGCGTGACCTGCGCGTGCGGTACAAGGGCAGTGCGCTAGGGTATCTCTGGACGCAACTGGCCCCGCTGTTGCTGATGCTGGTGTTCTGGTTTGTCTTCAGTACTTTTTTGCCGTCGGGCATTGGTATGTTCTCAATTTTCTTGATTGTTGCGCTGCTGCCCTGGAATTATTGTGCCGAGGCAGTGTCAGGCGGAACGCGCAGTATTATCGATAGCGCCAATCTGATCAAGAAGGTCTTCTTTCCACGTGAAGTGCTGCCGCTGGTGAGTGTCTTTTCCAGCATGGTGAATTATATCCTCTCGCTGCCAATGATGTTTCTGGTGATGATTATTGTGCAGTTGCTGTATCCACCGCTGGTTGCCGAGGGGCGGCTGAATTTTTCATGGACAATCGCATATCTGCCGCTGTTGATTATTATTCAGATGCTGTTTCTGGCGGGGGTGTCGCTGTTTATTAGTGCCCTGGCCGTCTTCTTTCGTGATACCGTTCACCTGATTGGTATTTTTCTGCAGTTCTGGTTCTTCCTGACTCCGATTGTCTACTCGCTGGATATTGTTAACATTAGCGAACCTGTGGCACGGATCATTCGCTGGGTCAATCCTATGGCGTCGCTGGTTGAGTTTTATCGCGAGATCCTGTATGGCAATACCGTGTTTGTGGGACAGATCCCGACACCGGCGCCACCCGCGCCCGACAGTTTGCTGCGGGTGCTGGTGACATCGCTGCTGGTGCTGGCGGTAGGCTACTGGTTCTTCCAGCGCCACAGCGGCCAGTTCGGTGAGGAGATTTAGTGGTGAAAATATGAGTGCTATTGAGTTCAATAATGTTTCAAAGCGGTTTACCCTGCATCGTGATACGCACACCCCATTCCTGGAACGCTTCACGGGCCTGTTTCACACACGACCCAAAGGCGAACAATTCTGGGCGCTGCGCGATGTGAGTTTCAGTGTTGCCCAGGGGCAAAGCCTTGGTCTGGTAGGCCATAATGGCGCAGGCAAGAGTACCGCGCTCAAGCTGATGACCCGTATTCTCGATCCAACCAGCGGCACGGTACGCCTGGAGGGACGGGTTGCGGCACTGCTGGAACTGGGCAGTGGCTTCCATCCTGACCTCAGCGGACGCGAGAATGTGTTTCTCTATGGGTCGCTGATGGGTTTTAGCCGCAAAGATATGCAGGCCAGGCTAGATGAGATTGTCGAGTTTGCAGACATTGGCAACTTTCTTGATACCGAGATCAAGCACTATTCCTCGGGCATGTATACTCGTCTGGCTTTTGCCGTTGCGACTGCCGTCGACCCGGATATTCTGATCACCGACGAGGTGCTGGCAGTCGGTGATGAGGCGTTTCAGCGCAAGTGCATGGAGCGTATCTTCCGCTTCCGGCGGATGGGCAAAACGATCATCTTTGTGTCGCATGGCCTGGAAATCGTGCGTACCCTGTGTGATCAGGCCGTCTGGCTGGATCATGGCATGGCTCGTGCGGTCGGGCCAGCCAGTGAGGTGATCGATGCCTATCTGGAAGAAGTGAATCGCCAGGAACAGGCCCGCATCAAAAAGCAGCGCATAGATGCGTCCGATAAAGAAAAAGCCGAGGAGGAAGACACGGAAGCGGAGAATCTGTATCGCCGGGGCAGCCGTGAGGTTGAAATTGTACGGGTTGAGCTGTTTGATGCGGCAGGGCATACGCCTGAAACCTTCCAAACCAATGAAACCCTCACGGTACGTATGCACTATAAAGCGCATCAACCTGTTATGCACCCGGTGTTTGGTTTAGCATTGCACGACGAAACCGGTATCTGGCTTACCGGGCCAAATACACGTTTCTATGAAGTGGATATTCCATCGGTTACTGGCACGGGTTGGGTCGACTATACGATACCAGTTCTGCCGCTGCTGACGGGACGCTATCAGATTACCGTCGCCGTCTATGATGATGCCATGCTGCAGCCCTACGATTACCATGATCGGCTCTATCGGCTGGTGGTGCAGGGGCGGGGATTGCGTGAACGCTATGGTATTATGGCTATTCCAGGCCATTGGGAGTGGTGTGAGCAATCATCAGATCGGCAGATTGACATGGAGTATGCTATGAAGCGAGAATATGAGGTATGATTTCAGCCAAACCATCTATGTCTGATCTAAATCTGATCCATCTGCCATTTGATCAGTATGGACGTTATCAGATGATCCAGGAGGCGCTTGATGCGGCTCGGCCAGTTATTGGTGAACACCTGCGAATTCTTGATGTTGGTGGCTTCTTTCGTACCGGGCGTGGTCAGCAGATATTGCCAGCACGCCAGTTTCTGCCGCATGACAATGTCACGGTGGTTGATCAGCAGCCCTGTGATCTTCCGGGGTTCGTTTCGGGCGATGGGCGTAAGTTGCCCTTCCCCGACAAGGCATTTGACTTTGTGATATCTTGTGACACCCTGGAGCATGTACCTGCTCCGGATCGTCCGGCTTTCTGGCAAGAATTGCTGCGGGTGGCACGCTATGGCTTACTGCTGGCCGCACCCTTTTCCCTGCCTGAGGTAGTCGCTGCCGAATCTCTGCTGTTTACTTATATCAAAGCCGAACTAGGTGTTGAGCAAATCCAACTCAAAGAACATTGTGAGTATGGATTACCCGATCTAGATACGACTTGTGCTTTTCTGGAGGCTAACGGGCGGCGCTATCGGGTCTATCCGTCGGGGTATGTGCATGCCTGGTTGGCTATGATGGTGGCAAAACATTATCTTTTGGGACAGACCAATGATCATGATTTGCACGAGCAACTGGATGCCTACTACACTCGTTTCTTGAGTGCTAACGAGCGGCGTGAACCGGCCTATCGTCATATGGTGGTGGTGGAATGTGATGAATATGGTGACTGGCTGACGGCTACGGCTACGGCTTTACAACCGACTATTTGCACCACTGAACCTGTGGGACAATATGCATGGCCAGAAGTTGTGAACTGGCTTTTCCAGTTTGTTAGTGTCAGTCTTAGTCAGCAGGCTATCCATCCGCTGACACAAACTATTGCCGCACACACACAGACGATCCAGATGTTGCAGCAGACATTGACGCAGCGTGAGGCACAGGTATATGATCTGGAACAGCGTGCCCGCTGGTTAGAAGAACAGGCTGTGGCATCCCGCCGCGCACTGGCGGCTGTTGAGCAAGGACGGGTTATGCGATTGATGCGCTGGTTGAGTCGACAATGACCGATTTGCATGCCAAAGGCGAAGTGCTGATCACTAGCGCAGGTGAGCATGCACACAAGCCGATGCACGTATGGCTGATCGACGCCCTGCGTACCTGGCTCGTCCGCGATGGGTTTGTGCTGCTGCTATTTGCCGTAGTAGCGTTAGCGTCAATATATCCAGTTGCTGCGGCACCCCGTTCACGCATCATGGGCTGGATGGGTGACAATGTTCAGCATGTTTATATAACCGGGTGGATGGCCCAGGCTATTCTGCTGGGACAATCACCTTTTGTTGATCCCCGGCTCAATTATCCTGACGATCTTACGCTGATGGCTACCGATGTATCGTACCTGAGTATTTTGAGTGTTGCTCCCATTACCTGGTTGCTGGGAGCAGTCTTTAGTTACAACCTGATCATCTGGCTCGGTATTGGCCTATCAGGCTATGTCACCTATCTGTGGGTGCGACGGATAACGGGCAGTCGTGCCGGTGCGCTCATTGCGGGCATGGCCTTTCTGCTAACACCCTACCGCATTGTGCATGCCTATGGCCACCTGCAACTCGTGGCAACGTTTGTGCTGCCCTTATTCTTCTGGGCGCTCGATGGTGTGTTACGCTCGGACAGGCCCACATGGCGCAACCTGGCGTTGTTGTGTGGGGCAACTTTTCTGGTTGGCAGTGCCTCGCAGTACTATCTGATCATGTGTTTGATCATGGGCATATGCTATACACTTTTTATGTCGCTCACCCGCCTGACCTACCTGTTGCGTTACGGCTGGCAGATGATCATAAGTGTTGGTATTGGTACTCTGGTTAGCGTACTGCCCTATCTTGGCCCCTTGAACGATGATATCTATACAGCTTACGACATCCAGACAACCCGCATCTGGTCGGCTGATCCAATCAATTTTGTGCTACCATCAAAGCTCCACCCGATCTGGGGCACACTGGTTGAACATATTCGCCCCGAACCGCTCTGGATTGAAAAGACGCTGTATATCGGCATAATTGCCGGACTTCTGGCGCTGGTCGGGCTATGCTGGCCGACTCGTCTGCATGTGAGGCAACGGCTCACCTGGATAGGGGTAGCGCTGGTGGCAGCCGTTTTTGCGCTAGGTACGGATCTACACATCAACAATGAGCCACTCCAGGCCAGTGATCCCTTCTGGCTACCAGCATACTATCTGGCGCACATGCCCTTTATGACATTTATGCGTACCTGGGCACGCTTTGGCATTATCACGATATTCTTCGTATGCATGCTGGCGGGTCTGGGGGCCACCTATCTGATCCAACGTCTGCCGTGGAGGCCAGGCATTGCCACTGCTGTACTCGGTGTACTCCTGGTTGTTGATCTGTTGCCAGGGCGTGTACAGGTATCTCCACTTACCCCTCGCCCGGTGGATCAGTGGCTGGCGCGGCAACCGGGTGATTTTGCGGTAGCCGTATTACCAACCAACAATGCCGATGTGAACTACCGTGCAATATATGGCTCACTCTTGCATGCCAAGCACATGACAGCCTTCAACCATCCGAATCATCTCCCGGCAGCCTATCGCGATTTCGCGCAACGGGCTGTAGATTTTCCCGCACCTGCATCGTTGCAAGCCATGCGTGCATTGGGCATAACCTATGTCCTTGTTGAACGTCGCTTCTTTGATGGCATCAATGCGCCTGAGTGGGACAGCGTTGTCACCCAGATCGAACATTTACCAGATGCTTCTATTGTTACAGAGCTTGATGGTGTGGTTGTTCTAGTGCTTGAATAAATTGAAACATGATTGATACCCACCAACAATGCGTAGGTTCGGTGCTGATCATCAGCCATGATGTTGTTGGCACGCATATGGCCGGCCCCGGTATTCGCTACTGGGAAATGGCGCGTGTGCTTTCAGCCCAGCATGCTGTAACGCTTATCGCTCCACAGGCTATTGATCGGCAGCCACCGTCGTTTACATGTGGCAGCTATGTCTGGGGCGATGCGGCATCCCTGGCCCACTGGCTACACAATGCCGACATTGTGGTAGCGAATGGCATGTTGCTGCTGGGGCATCCGGAACTGGCGCATATCAGGCAACCTCTGGTGCTCGACCTGTATGACCCGATCATGTTGGAAAATCTAGAACTCTTGCGCACAGCGCCAGCCGATCAGCGCACTGCGCGTACCCAACAGGATGTGGCGTTATTGCAACAGCAACTGGGTGCTGGTGATTTCTTGCTCTGTGCTACCGAGCGTCAGCGCGATCTCTATATTGGCGCACTTATGCTGAGTGGACGCATCACGCCAGCGATCGTCGATCATGATCCGCAGTTGCGTGGATTGATAGATGTGGTATCATCTGGACTGCCAGCGGAGCCTCCGATCAAGCAGTGCCCGGTATTGCGCACTATTCTGCCCGGTATTGGCGCAGATGATGTGGTGTTGTTATGGACCGGGGGGCTGTGGGACTGGATGGATCCGCTCACGCTGGTGCGGGCGATGCCGCAGGTTGTGGCTGATTGCCCCCATGTGCGCCTGGTTTTTCTCGCCGGTCAGCATCCGGGCAATATCCACCCTATGCGTATGCCGCAAGAGGCGCGTGCGCTGGCAGATGCACTTGGTCTGCTAAATAGGTATGTCTTTTTTTATGATCACTGGGTAGCGTACGAGCAGCGCGCCGATTTTCTGCTTGAAGCCGACATTGCTATTTCGCTCCACCGCGATCATCTTGAGACTGCCTATGCGGCGATCCGCTCGCGCTTCTTTGATCATCTATGGGCAGAGTTGCCAAGTGTGGTCAGCGCTGGCGATGCAGCGGCAGAGTTAGTGCGCCAGACAGGCATCGGGCGGGTTGTCGCTACGGCTGATCCAGGCAACATCGCCGCAACGCTTGTTGCATTTGTGCATGATGCCAACGATCGGTATGCCTGTCGCGCAAGAATACGGTCGTTAGCGGTTACATATACCTGGGAACATACCCTACAACCAGTATCAACCTTCTGTCGGAGGCCGCGTAAAATGAGTGATAGATCATCCCAGACAGACCCTGCACCAGAGCCTGTACCAGATAGCAGTAGAGCGCGTAATGCCGCGCTGTCCCAACTTGATCAGCTGTGGCAGATTCAGCCACAGGATTTAACCTCGCAGGTGCCGCTGCTGGGTCAGGTCAAACAGTCTGCTAATACGCTGACGCGCTGGTATGTTCAGCCGCTTATCGATCAACAGAATACATTCAATGCTGCGGTTGTGCATGCACTTCAGCAAATGGCAGAGGCCCATGATCGCCATACAACGAATATAACACAGCACCTGTATTCACTTCAAGATCAAGTTGACCGACTTGCGGCTTATGTTGATCAATTCGCTGCCCATACAGAGACGCATGGTGTTAATATTGCCAGGCACCTGACATCGCTTCAGCAGCAAGTTGACCAGCTTGCAACTCATGTTGAACCGCATCTGGAACATGTAACCCGGCATGTGACATCGCTCCAGGAGCATGTGGAACAATTAATTGAGGCAGGCAACTCGTTGCATCAGCATGTGGCCGATATTGAGGTTCATCTCTGTGATATTGATGATGCGCAAACGCTGCTGGCCCAGCAGCTTGCTGCACCTGAGGCGGAGCAGCAATCGTGAACACGGTCGTTTTACTCCCTGTCCACAATGGGGCACCTTTCCTGCCAGCCTGCCTGACGGAGCTTCTGTCTCAGCAGTATGATGCTTTTTCTGTGCTGGCCGTCGATAACGGTAGTACAGACGATAGCGCAGCGATCATAGCCCGCGATTTTCCCCAGGTGCGGTTGCTGCAGGATACGCTAGCATTAGGTTTTGCCGGTGCCGTTAATACAGGGATACGTCTGTTGTTAGCGGATTCTGCGCCACCAGATGTGATTGTTCTGCTGAACCAGGATACCGAGGTTGATCCTGGCTGGCTGGCGGCACTAATCCAGCCACTGCACATAGATGATCGCGTTGGTGTGGTTGGTAGCCTGGCACGCTTCTCTGATGGGCATATTCAGCATGCAGGTGGGGAATTGCTCTGGCCGCTGGGGTATGGGCGCAACATAGCCGCAGGCGCAGAAACACTTCCCGATGATCGGCCCACACCGGCGTATATGGCCGGTTTATCTGTTGCATTGCGGACAACTATGCTGCAGGAGATCGGATTATTCGATGAGGCGTTTAATCCGGCCTATTTTGAGGATGCTGATCTCTGTTTGCGAGCGGTAGCGGCTGGCTGGAAGCTGCATCTGGCAACCGATGCGACGCTCGTACATCACGAGGGAGCGTTGTCTGCAACAGGGTATAGCCATACTGCTCTGATTGAACGCAATCGACTGCGCCTGGTCTTCAAACATTATACAGTCGAAGATTTGTCAGGGGCGTTTCTGGCAGCGGAACGTGCCCAACTTCTGGAACGTGCTAGGGAAGGCAGTAGTCAGGTATTACGTCAGGCGTACCTGCATACGTTACTGGCTCTGCCTGCTATTGCTGCGATGCGCAATTTTTCCGAGGCAACTCAGGTTGTACTGGCACATGCGCTTGCCGATCTGCGTACAACCGCAACAACGCTGGAACGTACCAGCCGTATGAGCGGCTTGCGATTGCTATCGCCGCAATCAGCGGTGGCAATAGACGATCCGGCTGACAATACCAGTGTTGTGCCCGAAGATGCTGATCCTGTAGAAATAGATGATCTGCTATCAGGGCAAGAAGTCGTGTGCGAAGGCCGTGAAACGATGCCAGCAGGAAGTGACACGCCGGAACCAGACGACGCAGTGCTGTCTGTATCACCACCCGAACGACCACCTTTTGTTAGCGACCAGCGCCCACCTGTTTCGATTGTGATGCTAACCTGGAATGGCATTGAGTATACAAAAGCATGCCTGGAGAGTCTCTGGGCACAGACGCAAGATGTAGACTATCACCTGGTTCTGGTCGATAATGGTAGCAGCGACGGCACACGCGAGTGGTTGCGTACCCTGCCCATGATCACCCTGATCGAGAATGATACAAATGTTGGCTTCACAAAGGGCAATAATCAGGGTATGGCCGTTGTGCCGCCAGAGCATGATGTGCTGTTGTTGAACAATGATACGATTATCACCCAGGCGAACTGGCTGGCACGCCTGCGCGATGTGGCCAACAGCCATGCCGATTATGGCATCGTGGGGTGTAAACTGTTGTGGCCCGATGGTCGTTTGCAACATGCTGGCACGTATATGCCAACCAGTACCTTCTGGGGCTACCAGATTGGCGGCGGCGAAGCGCATGTTGGTCAGTATCCCGGTATCCGCGAGGTTGAAGGGATTGTTGGCGCATGTATGTATATTCGGCGCGATGTGCGTGCCTTAATTGGCGGCCTTGATGAGACCTTTTTTTCGTATTTTGAAGATACCGACTACTGTTTGCGCGCTGCCGGGCATGGCTATAAAACCGTTTGTGTGGGCGATGTAAGCGTGATGCATTGTGAAAATACCAGTACGCGCCTTAATAAGGTTGCCTGGTCGGGGATGTTTAGCCATTCGCAAGCGATCTTTCGGGCAAAGTGGCGTCATTATTACACGCATCAACGCTATACACGCAGCCTTATGTGGCATAGCCTGGTTGCCTCGGCAACAGGCTATGCCATTTCATCACGCCAGTTTTTGATTGAACTGGATCGCCGCGGTGTCGATGTGCGCCTGGCATGCATCTGGGGCAGTGATATTACCGAACCACCAACCGGTGATCCTCGTATTGACCAGTTGCGCCAGCGCCCCAAAGATACCAGCCTGGTGCAAGTGGTGTATCATCAGGGCGACTCGTTTATCAAGAATAGTGGTCGCTATCGCATTGGCTATACCATGCTGGAGCCGACAGGTATTCCAACTGACTGGGCCAATCAGGCCAATCAGATGGATGAAGTCTGGGTGCCGAGTCATTTTAACCTGGAGACTTTTCGGGATAGTGGCGTACGTCGTCCGATCCATGTGATACCGCTGGGGATTGACCCCAACTATTTCCATCGCGATCTAACCCGGCGCAGGCCGAGCAATCGCTACATCTTTTTGTCTGTGTTTGAATGGGGTGAGCGCAAAGCCCCGGAAGTGTTGCTACGCGCCTATACCGACGAGTTTTGCCGCAACGATGACGTTATGCTGCTGCTTAAGGTGTATAACCATGATCAGAGCATTACCGTGCAGCAGCAGATCGCCGATCTGCATCTTGACCAGGATGCGCCACCGATTGTTTTTATGCTCAATCAGCATATTGCGCTCCATCAAATGGGTAGCCTGTACAACAGTGCCGATTGTTTTGTGCTGCCAACCCGTGGCGAGGGATGGGGGATGCCCATTCTGGAAGCGATGGCATGTGGCCTGCCTGTGATTGCCACAAACTGGAGTGCGCAGACCGAGTTTATGACCCCGGAAAATTGCTACCCCCTGCAGGTGAAGCGGCTCATTCCAGCTGTGGCAAAATGTCCTTACTATGCGGGATGGCGCTGGGCTGATCCTGATATTGAACACTTGCGTTATCTTATGCGCTATGTGTATGAACATCAAGCCGAAGCACAGTCCGTGGGCGAGCAGGCTGCATATGAGGCTGCACACCGCTGGACCTGGCGCCATGCGACCGACAAACTTATGGCCCGCCTGGAAGAAATCGAGGGGTAACCAGGGCATGCATATGGGCCTGGATATTTCGGTGTTGCGCATTGCCCAGGCGGGTGTGCTGGTCTATACACGCACCCTGATCGAGCATCTGATTATCTACGGGCAGCAGCATCAGTGGACGCTGCTTGATGTACTGCCACTCAATCCGGATAAACCTATGGTGTATCCGGATGTATTTGGTGCGCCTCATGTGCGCATTGTGCGCTGTACTGGCCTTAACCGACGTTATCTCAGTATGTGTCCCGTTGCGCGTACTGGTATGCTGCATACGGTAACGAGCCATATCGATCACTGGTTGGATGCTGCCTGGGCTGTGACTGCCCAGGCAGCGGTCGCATGGCAATTATATGCAACGCTGCGACATGTTGATCTGTTTCATTCCTCGGATCAGTTTCTGTATGCTCCAGGACATGCCGCCGCCATGCTTACGATTAATGATCTGACCACGCGCGTGCATCCAGAACTGCATGTAGCCGCAAATACAACGATGCATTCGGCCAAAGAACACTTTGCGGTGACGCAGGCAGACCATATTATGACCATATCACACGCTACGAAGCGGGATATTGTTCAGCATTTGCATATTCCCGCAGAACGTATTAGCGTCATTTATCCAGCGGCAGATGATCGGTTTCAGCCCTATGCACCCGACCGGACCCAGCCGGTGTTAGATCGCTATGGGTTGCAGACCGGGCAGTATATTGTGAGTATCGGGACGCTTGAGCCACGCAAAAACTTTGTCCGTTTGATCGAAGCCTATGCACATATACGGCAAGCATGTGCGCAACAACATATAGATCTGCCGCCGCTGGTGATAGTTGGCGGCAATGGCTGGCTGTATGAAGAGATCCATGCGGCGCCTGCGCGCTATGGGGTGGCCCAACATGTCTATTTTCTGGGCAAAGTCCCGGATGCTGATCTCCCCTTGCTGCTGGCGGGGGCGCACCTGTTTGTCTATCCTTCACTCTACGAGGGATTCGGATTGCCTGTGCTGGAAGCACTGGCCTGTGGTGTGCCGGTTGTTGCCGCGAACAGCACCTCGATTCCAGAAGTGCTGGGCGAAGCAGGAATCTACTGTGATCCCCACGATACATCCAGCATTGCCCAGGCTATGATCGAGATATTGTTGAACCCTGCGCTGGCCGAGCAACTACGGCACATAGGCCCGGCACGTGCGGCCCAGTTCTCATGGGAGCGAACAGCGCGTGAAACGCTGGATGTCTATGCGTATGTTATTGGTGAACGCAAACAGCGAGCGAGATGAATTGTGCCATGCGGGGGACTGTATGTACCACATATGCAGGCATGAGCCTGTGCTACCCCGATGGCGAACACATATACAGAGAGACACACCATGACCATTACCTGGGTACGAACAGATAACGACAGTGTATTCAGTGCCATGGAAGCAGCCGAAAAAGCCCTGGTTGACCATCCAACCGATACCGTAGAAGCCGACATACGCGTTGGTGATAAACCTGACCCGACTGGTGGTGATCCCTACCTGGCGGAAAACTTCGCCCTGGTGCATAACCTCTGGTCTATTAACCCCCATCAGATTGTCACATCGCAGCGGCCAGGCCTGGGCAGAGCGATCAATGGATTTCAGCAGGTGGTACGGCGGGCAACCTGGTGGTACACTCTGCCACAGTGGCTACAGATCAGCGAGTTTCATGGCGCGGTTGTGCGCGTTATGGAGGCAATGCTTGAACACCAGCGCCGTGCAAATCAACAGATTCAACAAAATACCATAGAGGGTGCCTATACGCTGGGGCATGTGCGTATGTTGGAACAACAGATTCTAGCGCTACAGAGTGAACAGGAAGCCCTGCTGCATCGGATTGCTGCATTAGAGGGGCAACTTATGCTGCAAGAGCAGATGCAAAACCAAGATGAAGGCACGATATGAAAGCAACGCGTGTGGCGAATCTGGTAAGATGTAGCAGCGAAAGATAAGGTGCTTTTGATATGCGGCCTGAACTTCTCTCCATACTTATATGCCCGTCCTGTAAATATAGCCAGCTTGAACTGGTTGTTACAGCACGTGACACCCGCGAGGTACGCACCGGGTTCATCTTCTGCGCTGCGTGTCGATCCAGGTATCCGATAGTCGATGGCATTGTCGATCTATTAGGGGAACCGCCGGAAGCGATTGTCCGTGAGCAGCAAGGCTGGCTCAAACTGCTGGGCGAGACAACACCTGATCTCGATGCGCATATGCTTCAATTGCCAGATCTGCCAGATCCCCACTGGCGTCCACAAGCAATAAATTTCCATAGTTTGTTGGAGCAAGCCCACCTGGATGGGACAAGGGTGCTTGATATTGGCAGTGGGCGTACCTGGTCAGCGCGCTGGTTACTACGGCATGGTGCAGCAGAGGTAGTTGCCATAGATGTGCTGCGGCAGAAATATATTGGCCTGGAAACAGCCGAGTTGTTTTTTCAGGCAGATGGCATCCACTTTGAGCGGGTACTCTGTGACATGGAAACATTGCCCTTTGCACCAGCACGTTTTGACATCGTGTTCAGCACGGCATCGTTACACCATGCGCTTAACTTACGGCATGCCTTTAGCGAACTTAGTCGTGTGTTGCGACCCGGCGGTCTGGCATTAATTGTCAATGAGCCTGTACATCGGTATGGTACGGAACATGATCTGAGCAATAGTCCTGAGGTAGCAGTAGGGATTAATGAACACACCTATACGATCCATGAATGGTTAGCAGCCAGTACAGAGGCAGGACTGAAAGCGCAACTATATGTACCGCAATCAGTAAAATGGGCATATTGCGAAGGGCGTTTTGACGAAGTGCTGGTATCACCCCGTATAAACTACTTGCCACGATTATTGGGATCATCCTTTGGGCAGTGGTTGCTCAACGTGCAACCATTGCTGGTCAAAGCCTACTGTGATTATGAGTTGCCTCTGGTGATGATCGCATGTAAACAAGATCAGCGTTCAGAGACTATGGAAAGCGCACACTCTGAGTAGACGCCTCTATGAGGCTTTCTGGGTCGTCTAGCTTCTTGTGTCCACCTATCGATAGGTGTACGATGTACGATCACCTCAAAAAAAGCGAACAGTGAAATGACATTAAAAAGGCTCACAATTATATTCTTCTTAATAGTTAGTGCGCTTTTCATAACGGTTATATCCAGGTATTGGACGACATCTTCTTTGCCAGAATACAACATATTACTATCAAATTTTTACCCAACTGAACAAAATTCAGAAACAGACTACAATTTCTCTCGATCTCACTCTAGTATATTAATCCCAGACTCACCAGTGATGGGATCAACGCTTACGTTTTATATTACATCCCCGGCGCCTCTGCACCCACGATTAGTTACTTTCAGCTTAAATAACGAAGCCTGGTTTACTTTATCCGTAGATCAAACACCGCGTACTATAGAGGTATTGCTACCTCCTGAAGCAACGCGTCTACACAAAGGTATTCTGGTTCAGATAGACACAGATACCGCAGTAGCACCAGGTGATCCGCGAGATCTTGGCTTGTTTTTTGCTCGCATACACGTACAACCATTTGAACAAACCAGAATCCCCTGGATATACCCGGCTATTTTTGGGTTACAATGCATAGTCTTTGTGATTTTTGTGCTATCTGGTGCAAGCCTGATTTTTGCCAGTAGCAGCATCTTCGTTTTGAGTTCAGTTCTGCTAGTAAACCAGAAACTTTTTGTTTTACTCTGTATGCTAGCAATTTTATCTGCATTATGCTATCAATTGATATCTTACACTAACTTCAGAGATCGTAACCGCTCCGGTGGGGCGGTCGGGAGGGGCAATGCCCCTCCCGGAGTCTTTTCTTTTCGACCCGTTTTGGCGGCTTTGCCGCCAAAACGGGTCGAAAAGAAGGTTGTGCGGGGGCCTGCGGCCCCCGCGCCCCCGCTGGCGCAGGTAGCGCCTGAACGGTTACTCAGAGATCGATTAAAACAAAAGATTTTGCTGTTCAAAGATCCGTATTTCTTGATCGTACTGACTAGTTGCATCATATACATCATAGTGCTGTCCTGGTATAGTATCGTCAACCATAATCTGTTCGGTACAAATGCTTATGATCTTGGTATTTTTGATCAGTCTTTGTGGCTTATTAGTGAAGGAAAACCTCCATATGTTACAGCAAATGGGCGACACATTCTAGGAGATCACGCTGCATTTATACTGTACCCACTGGCAAGTTTATATAAAATATATCCAGATGTGCGTATATTACTTGTTGTACAGACAATAGTTATTTCACTAGGAGCAATTCCGCTCTATTTGATTGCTAGAGATCATAGCGAACGGTTCATTGGCAGTATTATTGCCATTGCTTATCTGGTGCATCCAGCTACTCATAACATGAATTTAATCGATTTTCATACCGATCCATTTGCAGGGACGGCGCTTTTATTTGTACTCTGGGGAATAATGCGGCGAAACTGGTGGTTGGTTATATCATGTTGTGTGATCATTCTTATAGCTAAAGAAAATTTTGCTACAACCACGGCTTTTATTGGCCTATGGTTAATCATCCAGAAAGAATGGCGAGCAGGTATTTTTATATTTATTAGCAGTATTCTCTGGTTTTTCTTTACCACCAGGATAGTAGTGCCTCATTTCAGTAGTCAGCAACAGTCGGTCTTCATTGATAGATTTGCACAATATGGCGATACTTTAACAGCTATTATCTATACATTTATAACCCGGCCACATATTGTACTACAGGATATTTTCAATCCTCATAACAGAGTCTATATCTGGGGGCTTCTTATCCCTTTTGCCTTGCTTCCATTAGTATGCCCACGCTATCTTGTACTGGCTATGCCTGCTCTATTTCTAAACTTGTTGAGTAGTTTCGATGCACAACAAACGCTTATTTTTCATTATAATGCCTTGATTGTACCCATTTTAGCGTTAGCATCATTACAAGCGCTTGTGTTTATAAAAAGAAAAGTAGTACGTAAGCGGATTATATGGGCATTTTGTATCATGGGTATAGGACTGGGTTCTATATATATACATACTATCGTTTCTATACGTCTGTTTCATATCCATGAGTCTATTAATCGAGAAAGCAATCGAGCATACTACTACCGAAGTATTTTATCTCTCATTCCCTCTGATGCAGCCGTATCGACACAGATGATGTTTCAAACGCATTTATCCCATCGTGAACAGGCTTTTATGTTTCCTAATCCGTTTTCCTTAGTTGTTTTTTATGATCCCCAAGGGATACCGTATACACCTCTGATTGATTATATAATGTATGATACACGCCGGGCAGACAGCGTCTATATGCCGGCTAAGCAGCAACTTCAGATCCTGGCAGATTTACAACAAAACGGATTATATAAACCTGTTGTCACGCTTAATGGAATTGTATTACTGCAGCGTACTGATAGGTTATTACCTGCCAGTTGTTTTGGGACTGATTGGAATGCACATATCTGCCGGGAATAAACCTATTCGACTCGTGTACTTGACAGGACGTACGCGGTGGTTGGATCAAACTAGACGTTTGATTCGGATGAAAGGTCTGGTTCGCCTGCGGCAACGTGGAATTGTATTTTTCCAACATGTTTCGCCTCTGGTGAAACATGTTGGAAAAAGATGGGTTTCTTTCACCCTGCCGGAGGCGATATCTGCTCGGAGAATGGATGACTGCGTAGGTCCTGTAATTGACATCAGGCCAGGTGGCTCGGGCTGAATCTTCAAGGCAATCATGTGCTGATGAGAGAGGGAAGCGAGGGTACAATGTAAAGTTGGATAGCTGATATTGCAAACCACCTGACAGATTGTCTTAATCGATTTTCGGAATCATCCATAGGTTTGGGGGACGACTGATGACTGAACTTGAAGATCTCACAGTTCGACGCATAGTGCCAGTAGCATCGTATCAATCAGTCACCCTCTCAGTGTTGATTGTCGGGTTGTTTTGCGCCATTCTGGCTGGACTCTTTTTCATCCAGGGGCTAGTAGCTCCGGCTGATCCAGCTATCATTCAGGCAGGTTTCTATACACAGGAACACAACCAGGGGTTCACCTATCGTTTGTCTCAGCCCCAATCCAGCATACTGGTTCATGGTTCTGGTGAACCATATATGTTGCGCTTTCGGGTTCGCTCCCCTGATCCCCTGCCGCCGCGCACGCTGGTGATAAGTCATCAGGAAACGCTGCTTGCGACGGTTGAAGCACGTGCTGTGCCGCAGAATGTGATGCTGCTGATGCCAGTCGAAGAACGCCCTGGCATTGGTAGTCTCGTCGAGTTGATAACCACTGGTGTCTCAACACCGGATGATAGCCGCGCATTGGGATTGATGTATGATCAGGTCTCAGCTATGTCTCTTAATGCACCGATGCGTGTGGGGTTAGGCTGGCTGTGGCTGACAGGTGCGATCCTGGTGGCAACATGTATAACGCTCTATCTGCGAAAGCTTCTTACGGTGAAGGGTCGAATGCATCTTATGGCCGGGTTGCTGTTGGGCGGCATAGTGACGGTTTTTTTTGCGCCTATCCTGTTCACTGGACAGGTTCTCAGCGCATCAGATATGATCTTTACTACCGCTGCTTTCAGCCAGTACGCTCCTGAAGGTTTTACGCGAGCATCTAACCCAATCTTGTCAGATCAGCCGTATCAGTTTATTCCCTGGCGCTATATTGCATGGCAAGCGCTACGTGAAGGCCGCCTGCCGCTCTGGGATCTGCATAGTCTGGCAGGGCGGCCATTTCTGGCAACTCAGCAGGCAGCATTTTTTTATCCGCTGAATGTGAGCCTGACCATGCTACCATTCCAGGATACGTTTCTCTGGAGTGCTATGCTCCGCCTCTGGGTAGCCGGGTTTGGTACCTGGCTTCTGGCGCGTCACTATAGATTATCAGTCACTGCCGCATTGTTAGCGGCCAGCTCCTTTATGTTATGCGGTTTTCTGATCGTCTGGTTGGGCCATCCGCACACAAATGTTGCAATCTGGCTACCCTGGCTTATTCTGCTGAGTGATCGTTTGCTCCATGCAGAAAAGCGCACACATATAGTGCGAGAGACAGCATTTTTAGCACTGGTGGTTGGGATTCAATTCACTGGGGGGCATATCCAGACCTCGGTGGATATATTCGTGGCGCTGGGGCTGTATGTGCTGCTGCGCTGGTGGACTATGCCACGGCCTCATATCATCCGGCGTTTTCTGCCTCTGATGGTAGCATCAGGACTTGGCACTGGATTGGCAGCTATTCACCTGGTGTCGTTTCTGGAGTGGCTTCCCTACAGTGAGGTGCTACGGGATCGCTCCTCGCACTCGTTTGTCTGGATTCGCCCTGATGTTGTACCGGATACAATGAGTCTTGCATTACTGTTGTATCCCAATCTTTATAACAACCCAACATGGCCTTTCCCCGGATATTACAATCCCAACAGCTTTAGTAACTACAACGAGTCTGTCTGGTATGTTGGCGTGTTGGGCTTAACGCTGGCCCTCGCTGGAGTTATAGTCTTGATTCGTCGCGAGCCGCTCGTACGTATCTGGTTGATCATATGCCTTGTAGCAATGGGGCGCGCACTCCAGTGGCCTGTGTTTGACTGGTTCAATCAGTTGCCCGGGTTGGGGCTGGCTGTTCCTGCGCGTAATCGCTTAGTCGCACAACTGTGTCTGTGTATACTGGCCGGGTTTGGGGTGCAGGCGCTCTGTCACCAGAGTGGCATGATGCGCCAGCGAACTCGCGTAGTAGCGACAGTTGGTTTCAGCAGTATTATTCTGACAGGTATAGTGATCGCTCTCTTTGGGAGATACTGGTCGTCGCTCTGGGGTGATAACCTACCACTCCATTTACAGATCGACAACATTGCTATGTATGTTCCGATGTTCATTGCCATAGGTGGACTTGTATTGCTATGGCGAGGGCGTGGGAGTCGCGTAATTTCAACCGGTTTCATAGCTCTGGTCGTAATCGATCTTATTCTTTTTGGCCAGGGCTATAATCCTTCGGTGTCGCCAGCATACTTTTATCCCACAACAGCTGCCTTGCGGCGAATTCAGTCTGACCCAGGGTTGTTCCGTTTTAGTGCGCCCCACATAGATCTGGTGCCTGATGCACAAACGATGTATGGCCTTATGGATATTCGCGGCCTGGATTTCAGGACAACCTGGTACACACAGTATGTAAATCTTATTCCTGGTCGAGGCGGAAGCCTGTACTATACTGGCTTCACTAATTTGAATACACCGCTGGCACGCGTACTCAATATAAAGTACATTCTTTCCAGGGAGGCTGATGACTATGTCAACGATCCACTATTACGTCACATTGGCCCGATCGATGGTATGCACCTCTGGGAGGTGCGAGATCCGGCACCACGTGCTATTTTGACACAGCGCGTCATTCTTGCTCGTGATCATAACGAAGCTGCTGACCGTCTGCGTCACAATTCACACATACCATTTTCAGAGGTGATCCTGCTTGCGACAGAACAGCCACCGCTATTTGAAACGGACTCCTATTCAGTCAGTAGTGAGATCAAACTGCTTGATTATGCTTCTGAGACATCTATATGGCGTGTGACCATCGATCGTCCTGCCTATCTTGTTATTCAGGATGCCTACTATCCTGGGTGGAAGGCGATGATTGATGATCATCTGGTTCCGATCTACCGCGCCAATGTATCGTTCCGTGCGATATATGTTCCTGCAGGCGAACATACAATTTCTTTGTCCTATCGCCCCTGGTGGATTCCAGTCGGGGCAATAACTTCAACCTTTTCATTATTGTTGATCGGGCTTCTGTTTGCGATGAATCGCATCCGTAAGTAATCAGCAAGGAGATAGTGAGTTTCTATAATGATTACCTTATTATGTAAGCCATCAGATTGACTCGATATTATGACCTAAATGTCACCCAGGCATTTGAAAAAGTACCTATAATTCATTGCGGGTAAGCTACATCTGCCAGAAGCTGTTCTGACTATATACTATCAGTAACCGTTCAGGCGGTACCTGCGCCAGCGGGGGCGCGGGGGCCGCAGGCCCCCGCAAAACCTTCTTGTCGGCCCGTTGTGGCGGC
>RRYU01009952.1_pt1 | contig 61782 bp, 48 predicted proteins | sample 2162651 | NCBI WGS metagenome assembly RRYU01 (sample SAMN10267283, study PRJNA491782) | microbial mat metagenome | isolation source: biomat in the production well | place: Japan: Minami-Kanto gas field, natural gas well KTG3 | collected 2017-06 | reverse complement strand
CTAAATAAAAGTTCCGAAATAGTATCCAGTTAATTGAACTTAAGCACCTTCCAACGATCTGATCGTTTACCACAACAAACCCAATCAGAAAGGTGCTCAAGTTGGACTATAGTGTACTGGAAATCCCTCGATCAAACAGAAGAAGATTAAAGAAAATTACCCAATCTCATCAGGATGGTAATTATCGACGCAGAGCAACAGCTATACTCTGGCTCAATCAAGGAAAATCAATTAGCCAAACAGCAAAACTCATTTTCAGTACTCGCAAAAGTGTCCGCAAATGGAAACGAAGATATGAGTGCTCAGGTGAGGCAGGACTTCTCCCTCATTCACCTGGTCGACATAAATATACGGTTACAGAAAAGTTGTGTGAAGCATTGCTAATACTGTTAGCAAGCTCCCCTCACGATACGGGCTATTTAAGTGCCCGTTGGACTTCTCAAATGTTAGCAGAGCAACTACGAGAGCGTTTTCACAAATCTATCCATCCTTCGACGATACGCAGGTTGTTACCCAAATTGGGGATTGTCTGGAACCGTGCGCGTCCCACACTGTTCATAAGAGATCCAGAAAAAGAGCGGAAAATGAAGGCCATAGATGATGCACTGGCAAATGCCACAGCAGAGGATCCTGTTTTCTACGTGGACGAAGTGGATATAGATCTGAATCCCCGTATTGGCCATGCCTGGATGGAGAAAGGGAAGCAGATGGCCATACCAACACCGGGAAAGAATCAAAAGCACTACCTTGCTGGTGCATTAAACGCAAAAACAGGAAAGGTTATCTGGGTGGAATGGGAAAAGAAGAATTCAGAGATTTTTATCGCTTTGCTGGCAGAGCTACGCAAACGATATCGAAATGCCCAAAGCATTACACTGATTGCAGACAACTATGTTATCCACAAAAGTGCAATGACAAAGTTGTTCCTGGAACATAATCGAAAGTTTAAGCTCTTGTTTCAGCCAGTCTATCATCCCTGGGTTAATCGCATAGAGCGGTTATGGAAAAAACTTCATGATACAGTGACACGCAATCATCGTTACCCAACAATGAAAAGGTTAATGGAAGCGGTAAGAACCTTTATGAATAATGTGTCTCCATTTCCTGCTAACAAACCTCAGCTTATGCAAGTGTGAGGTGGATAGGGATTTGGATCACTTATTTAGCGGCAGCGCTTTGGACATATTACAAATCGCAAAACATGGTTGTACCAGAGAGCGTTGAAAAATGGCGTAACACATGCTTATCTCCTGATGAATTTTCTGAAATCAGAAATGCATGGGTAGGTTGTGAGAAAGCATGAGTTAGATTCAAAACTAAGTGCACGTTACAAGATCCATACATTCATTATATGAATTATTTTAACGTACAAATAACTCACTGAACGATTAATCTTAAAGCGTCTTAATTGGCCGAATGAGAGAAATTTGGAAATGGTACCCGCTACCCATATTTCATCAGATTTGCTATACGCTTGTGTGCATAACAATAGTGCAACAATCATTGTTGCAGTAGAACTTCTCAACATCTGCCATAGAAAGTTTAATCGTACCAAGAAACTTGAAATGGTAGTTTTCTGAGGATAATGGTCAACGTCCATGTTACACATTTCTATTTTCCTTTATTTAAACCTGTTACTTGCTCTTGCTTTAGTTCTTCCAGAACACCTCGAACTAATGTCTCAAGCTTTTCTTCTGTAATTAGAGAATTTTTTTCTTTTGATGAATGAAATGCTTTTCTAATCCCTGTTATATCTTTACCCCAACGATTATTTCTATTATCCAAGCCTAATTTCCAGTATCCCTTTTCAAAAACAACAAAAGATAGATATATCAAATCATTTTCAATGTCTTTAGTTATATAAAACGTAAAATGTTCATCATTAAAACTTACATATTCAAAACGAAGTAATATCAATATCTTTTCTAAATTTTTATAGAAATTATTATCTTTAATAGATGGATCCCAAAGAACCGATTTACCATCATGGTATAGCTTAGATTTTATAACACCAACATCATGTTCAGTATAATATTTCTCTACATCATTCAAGTTCTTAATATGATGCCTTACTCTAACAGCATCAAGCACTACATCACCTGTCTTTTCATACACCTTATCATATACACTAGTCTTCTCTGGATACTTATGAAAATTAAATATAAATGGCTTCTGGCTGGCACTATATAGATACAAACATATTAATAGTATTAGTGTTAGTATCAGCAATCCAAAAATATAATTATTCTTATAGATCATTTATAACTTACCTGTCGTTACTTTAATGGCATCACAATTGGCTCAACTGTAAAACAACTAGTCAAACCCGTACAATCTGGTCTCCACCACACATTTGCCCATGTAGGTTTAAATGTATCAAATCGTCCAAATCCTTCCTCACTACCAATTACATAAAAATATTCCCCATCAAATGCCGCACCAATACTCAGTGATGGATTCAGCTGTAGACCTTCATCTATCGCTTCTACATCAATTTGTGCATCAATCAACGCAGATGCAGTCAGGCTTGCTTTTCCTCCAATAGGTATGAGTTTATGGGTGCTTATTAATGCCTTTAGCTCTATACTTAATTTACTATTGAATGCAAGGTCAGATTTACCTTGTGTTAGTTCAAAAACTGATGGCTCAACTGACTTATCCCAGTTAAAACCAGCCCCGCCTTCTATAGATTGAAATCCACTAATGAATGCACCGGCTTCAAGAACATTATCTACTAAGCTTAGTGACCAACCTGGTACAGGCACACCTTCAAAGCCATAATTAATTTTTAGCTTGTAATCCATCACTAATGATTCATCAGTATAAGGGTGGTTTTTCACATCAACAGGCGTAAAAGTAGCTTTTGCATCAAAGTCAAAAAATGTTCGATTTTCTACTGTATTAGCCCCATTCACCGTTAAACTTAGAAGTTTCTCTATGTTGTCATAGATCACTTTGAGATTATCAGAATTATATTTTCTCTCTTTCCCTGAAACATACTCAATATCCAAAAGATTACTCACATCATTATTCGCAACCACACTCGACTTACCTGGGTTAGGCTTCAGCCAGGTTACAGTGGTCTCTCCATCAAAACCTGTAACATGAGTATTTATGCTTGCACTACTCTTCCATGTTGGGTCTTCTGCACCAAAGCTCATCCCCGGTTTTGGTATGGCGGTTATGCTTGCTTTTCTTATGATGGCGTTCTTCTCATCTCCTACCATCTGGAGTGTATCGCCGCTACTTGCTCTGCGTGTCGAATCATTCGCATCCACTGCCTCAAGATAATCGACCGTTTGTTCAATGGTAATCACCTTACTCGCCAACGCTGAACATTGGTCTCCAATCTTATACCCTGAGCATGATGCCTTGACTGAGATGGTATACGTGCCTGGTTGTGGATATATTGCAGTAAAAGGCCCATAAGCGGTTTTCTCATAGCCAACAATTCCCAGATCCCACTCATAGTAGATAGGCTTTGTATTTCCTCCTGGGCAGTCTGGTGTCACAAAGGCATCAAAGGTTATCTCCTCATTCACTTTGTATTTATCTTTAATCCCTGTAAGTTGTACATTATTTACCTTGGCATTTCGTTTAATACCACCGCCATTAGGGTCACAGATTTCACATTTGTTAACATTAACAAACTCTCCTACCAGTGAGGCATCAGGCACCACACTCATCCCCTCGCAGGCCATACAGACATTCTTGTTTTTAACACTATGCGTTTCATTTGCGGCTATCACATTTCCACATTTGGTCTGACGACAGTCATCCGGCACCAAATTACTGGTATTGGTGCAGCTCTTATTACCTGTACCCGTGGGTGGAGGTGGAGGTGGACTCATATGCCAGCCTGCCTTGATGACACCGACACTGGGCTTGGATTTTATGACAGTACCATCTTCACTCACTTCTCCTAACCCTATCGCCACAAATTCTTCCAGGTCATGGTCGTAGGAGTACATCTCCAGTTGTTTGCCGGGTGGCTGTGCATCCACATTGGGCACAGTGAATGGTGCCGGTGGGTCAAAGCGTGCACCGGTGGGTTGTATCGTCACAATCATCTGTGGCTGGATGCCATTGGGAGGCACCATCGGCACGGTGTTGATATTCACCGGGGTGATGGAGATATAGCCTTCTTTGGCACCATCCGGGAAGGTGACGGAGCCTTTAGCCACTTCCAGTTTAAAGCCCGGCATGTCCGGTACCGTGACTTCCACATCCTCCAGTCCGGCATAGACCGCACTGTCGGTGTTGAGCTTGACCATGTAGATAGGGGAGGCCAGTGGATTCTCGGCTCCGGAGACGGTGACGATGTTATAGCTTAAATCAGGGTATTCGCCCGGTACGGTGGCGGTGGAGCCGTCGGCAATCAGGTGTACCGGCCCTATCGGTGCTTCGGTAATCGTAAACTGGCCTTCATTATTGGCGATGGCCGTTCGGGTGGTGCCATCGACACGGATGGTGACGCCGGGGATGGGGGTTTGCTGATAGTCTGTTTTAACGTCCATGTTACACATTTCTATTTTCCTTTATTTGAACTTGTTACTTGCTCTTTCTTTAGTTCTTCCAGAACACCTCGAACTAATACCTCAAGCTTTTCTTCTGTAATTAGAGAGTTTCTTTCTTTAGATGTGTGGAAGGCTTTTCTTATACCCTTCACATCTTTGCCCCAGATACTTTCTCTCATGCTAAATACACCTTTCCACTCTCCATTTTCCATAACTACAATTTTCATAAATAATTGCTGTAAATCATCCCCTCTTATAATATAGAAAGCCACATACTTGCCATTCAGTGACTTATATTCAAATCGACATAAAATGACGATTTTCTTTGCTGCTTCTATATGCTCCTTAGTAATAATCGATGGATCCCATAGAATGGATATTCCATCTTTATAGTATTCATTTTTTATCAGATTGTAGTCATATTCTGTGTATCGCTCTTTAACTTGATCCATATTTTCAGCCTGTACACCTGCACGAATTGCATAAAGAATTGGATCATTAGCGGTTTCTTCTAACATTCCGTTTACCATGTACTGATAAACCGGAGGGTCATATTGATGATAGTTAAAAATCACTGGTTCCTTATAAAAATGGAGTCGCCATATCACAATTGATAAAGCGATTATAAAAACAGCTAAAATCTTTAATATTCTTTTCTTATTCACATCCAGACCTTAAGGGTTGGTAGTTGAGGGATCCATGTTCAAGACAATTGGCGAAATGGTAATGCAGTTATCCGTTCCGCTACAGTTTACTTTCCAGTGACGATTCGCCCAGTCAGGTTCATAATTTGTAAACACATCATCAATAGGTATTTCACCAGGTATTACTACGTACCAATACTTACCATTAAATGCCCCTTTTATATTCAATGTCGGCCTAAACTCCAGCCCACCATCTATTGGTTCTATGCTGCTATACACAGAAGTCTCCGCTTCGGTATTCATATCAAGCCCACCACCCACCTGCCATTTGCCTGCTCCAAACTTTGCTGAGGCTTTTGCCGTTAAGGTAAATGTATTCTTAACAGAAATATTGCTATTACCTGTGACCACTCTTGCGCTCATCGGCTCAACGGCTGCATCCCACTCATACTCGCCTTTCACATTCAATGAGACCGAATTACTGATAAATATTCCGACATCCAAAGCACCATCACCAACACTGATTGACCAGGGGGTCTTCACATCCAGGAAGTTATATCCAATCTTCCCATCAAGCGTTAGATAAGTTGATATTGATGTATAGGGATGTTGTTTTACATCTACAGGGGTGAAGGTTGCTTTTCCTTCAATTTTATTTTTCCGTTTTCTTTTGACCTTTTGTCATATCCTGCAGTGGCTTCCCTACCATGGTAATTCCCCCATTAATAATGGGATCCAGAAGTGGAGTGATAAAAAAGCCTCATTATTCGTAAAATATATTTTGTTTTCATAGATCTGCTCACAAGCGCAAACCTTTCCTTCTTTTTCTTGGTGCTCTGGGTATGGTTTTCCCTGACCATAACACATCATCAAAATCTAAAGGTTGCTTAGTTAACCCCAGACGCATTGCCGGTGTCTTTTTGTCTTTACCGACTTTGATGAAATTATGGTAAGTCCTGAGTAAGCTGAGATATTGCTCCACCATTTTTGGATGGTAAGGGGCATAACCATGCCAGACGGTATTATATCCACTTGATGTTCCAATTGGACGTTCAAAGGCATTCACCAATCGTCTCGATATCTGAAATATGTTGTCGACTGCGTTAATACCAGCATCCAGATACATTTGTGCCTTAGTCATATCATCATAATAATGGTCAGACCTTTCTGTTAGCCAACAAATTGCTTTATCTGGCTCGTTCATCGACGGCATAGGATGGGTCACCCATTTATCCTTCCATTTTCCGATATGAGCCGCTGATTTAATGTGATCGTTCATCAGCCATAATGCCGCCTGATCTTTTTTGTCATCTGGTAAATTGGCTTGGTATTCAGAAAGAGTCTCTATTGCCTTTTCATACAGAGCTACTTTTTTCGGGGTGTTTAGAAACTTCGAATAACGCACATAAAAAGCGTGTGCATCACCGGAACGGATTTCCTGTTCAAATGCCGACATAAATCCAGCCCTTAACATCGAATCGCAGTCCATGTAGTAGAATAAATGTTCAACACCTGCGCCTTTAACCAGCATGTGAATTAACTGGAAGTGGGCATAGCAGGTATAAGGCACATGAACCTGCATACCCTCAGTCAATACAGGGTTGCAGTAAGCCAAATTCATTTTTTGTTGCTCACGATCCTCAATGTCTTCCCGTGATTGTGCTGCAGTGTAGAGATCAGAGATTTGTCGTAATACATCCTGACTCTTATTGAAACCGAGTCTCTGGCCCAAGTTGCGGCCTCCCAAAAACTCATCAGATGACAGCCAATATTGAGCACACTGTCTGAATGCTTCGGGTCTAAGCGCATCACCGTTGAGGGCAGCATCTTTGTTAATAAGAAAGGAATCGGCATCCTTATCATAATTTGCTGACATGCCGAGAATATAACGAGTGTCCTGATCCACAGAACACACGGTTGAGAACTGAGTGTTACGCCGATCATGCTTATTCGTCCAATTAAGTTGATACTCTTGAACGTCAACGGATAATTTAAGGGTTTTGGGGAGCGATATCTCACCTTCAATCATCCGTCGGTCAAACTTTCCAGATAACTGGTTACAACGTCGACTGATAAAATCGAGTATCGAGTAATAACTGTCTGGGCTTTTCAGTGCCATTCCACGGATAGTGCCACGTACAGGAGATTTATTGGTGACACGACTAAACAGATCGGATGCCAGATAACGTGTCTTGTGGTGAATTTGTACGGGATCAGATTCAAGTAACCTTCTTTTGCATGCCTTGCAAATATAAAACTGTTCACCAGTTACTGAGTGACGACCGGCTTTACTGTAGCGCTTAGGGTGTATACCGACAGAGCATTGGAAATTTGGGCAAGTAGGTGTTTTGCAGGAGAGTTTTTCAATGTTTTTGAGAAGTGGGTGTGTGATCCGTTCAAATTCTGATGAAATGCCTGAGTTTGATTTGATAGGGATCTTTTCTTTGCAGGATTTGCACTGGATAGCAGGGATACGACCTTTAGCCGTATTGGTGACCTTGTAGTGAAAATCACGATCTGGATTAGGCCCTGGCTTTATATGTTCTTCTTTAGCCGTGATACCAAAGTTTTCGCATTGTGGGTTTTTACAGAAATTAACCTGTAAAGGTTGTGTCTGAGCAGCCCCCAACTTCAGTTGGGATGTGGGTGGAATGCGGTAATTTGCTTTCTGAGTCATAAAAAGTTAAAAATAAGTCAGTTAAGTGGCACAAATAAAAACACATAACATATTGAAATATATATGATATATGTTAATTATAACACAAATATCCGAACGCCTAGGAAAAAAGTGGCTGATATTGCACAGAGCAAGGATGAGCGTACAGGTATTCGTGATGCCCTTGCAGATATGAATCATGCAGATAGGGGTATAGTAGGTATTACCGGTCCTGTTTTCTTCAACAAGTATGGTGGGGGGGAACATCCTCCGATATTCGGGGCGTTCCGTGCCCGTTCATTAACCTCGGATCTCAATCAGTTTGCAGCCAATGCGATGCCCCTTGAACATTATGATCCTTTGGAACATACCAAGCATATTGAGGTTCATGGTGAGATCTTCGGGCTATCCGATGTTGTCTATGCCGGTATCAAGTTCAAGCACCTGCAGCAGATCGATATGCTGGCAAGAACGGTATATGCAGATTTTGAGTTGTGGTTCCGTTATCACGGCAACTTTGATCCTTCGGATATTGTGTTTGATCGTATTGTCGAGGGTAGCCTGAAAACCGAGGTGATTGATGAACATATCGCTGACCTTATCAAGTATAAAAAGATTCGGGTAAAGGGTAGCTTCTACTTTCACCTGACGCCTGTCGATTTTCTGCAACACAAAGTGGATCTGATTCTGTCATTCCAGCATCGAAAGATGAATCGAAATGAGCTGATCTACGTGGTGGACCGCAGTGCCTATAATACGAATCAGTTTAATGTGCCGTTGATCACCCAGATGCGGCTGGATGAGGTCCTGCACGAGAATGAAGAGGCAGTGCTTGATGAAGCGTTGATGTTTGAGGATGTCTCCATTAAAAGGGCCTTTGGCGATCCGGTATTTATTGATGGCAAGTTGCCTTTTTCTCACTTCAATGCAGAGGTACGTCTGCATCAGAAGGGGCTATCGATTCCAAGACAGCTCGGACGATGGTTATCACATGAGGCAGAGTTGATGATGTTCTTCAGCCTCGCGATTATCTTTCTTGCTACATCCTATACTTTCGTGACCAGTTGGGCAGGTCAGCGAATAGAGATATTAAGATACGCGGCACTGGCTGGTGCACTTGTGGGGCTGGAGCTGCTCTTCTTTACCGAAGAAGCAAATTACCTCAATGTTGATCTCACAACACTGGGACTGATTGTCAAACTCATCGATAGCATCTGGTATCTTTTCGCTGCCTTCTTTGCACATATCTTGATGAGTCATTATCTCTGGCCTCATGTTGAAAGAACGACCGGTTATCCTGTCCCATCCATTGCAAGAACGATTGTCAGTATCGTGATCTTCCTGGTTGCAGCCACCCTGATCTATGCCGTTGTCTTTGGCCAATCCATTGTCAGTATTATTGCCACCTCCGGTGCATTAACTGTCGTGCTCGGCTTTGCTTTGCGCGAACTGATTATGGACTTCTTTGCTGGAATCATTCTCAACATTGAGCGTCCATTCCACATCAATGATTTTGTCTCATTCCATGTTGGGAGAGGCCAGCGTGTAGATGGATTCATTAAAGAGATGAACTGGAGAACTGTTCGTGTCAAGGATGAGTTTGGTAACACAGTTGTATTGCCTAACAGCAAGATTAGTGTTGAACATCTTAGTAACATGAGTGATGCCAAAACGGTTGAGTGGAAGATCTCGGTTTATGTTGATCCTAACCAGAAACCAGAGAAAGTCCTCGCTCTGTTAAAAGAGGCAGTACAGGACAATCCAAACATCATTGGTTATGGTGATCCCGATATGGAACCGACAGTCAGTTTCAGAGGGCTGGAGAATGTTGCCGGACTCTGGGTAGCTCGCTATCGCATCAAGTATGCCATTCCACACATGGGTAAACGTAACAAGGCGTCCGAGGTAATCTGGCGTAGAATCTGGGATCTGTTTGATAGAGAAGGCATTTCTGTCGATCCCGCAATCAATCACCAGCAAGATGGCAGACCTCATCTGCCTCAACCACAGCTGGTTTAATCACAAGACAACAGTAACAGGATACAGACATGCAGAAGGCCTTTAGACTTACTGTTTCTATACTGCTGTTTGCCACACTGGCTGGATGCGCCTCATCAGCAGGGTTTGCCAAGCGAACCGTAGCTATTAAAGAGGTACAGGCCAGTGAGCAGCTGAATGAACATCAGATGTTGGCAACGCAGGGAATACAGCTGCTTACAGAGGGAGACGTTGAGGAGGCCTCGGATAACTTCAACAAGGCGCTTCGTCTCAATCCGATGGAGACCGATTATCATCTGCTGAATGCCGTTACCTATCATGTAGAGGCCATAAATGGTAATGCTGCCGCCTATGAGATGGCGCAACAGGGCTATGAGATGTCTATCCGCTTTGATCCATCTAACTGGTTGGCTTACTACCTGCTCGGGAGATTACATCTGGAGAGGAATGAGTTTCCTCAGGCGATGGCAATGTTTTCGGAGGCGTTATTACTGGAAAGTTCTGAGCCAGAGCTGTTAAAAAGCATGGCCTATGCCTCCTATCGCAGTGGTGATGCTGTTACTGCTGTTGCAATGATAGAACGACTTGAGAGTCTGGATGCAATCAGTACCAACAAGGATATACAAAACGCGGCATTAATCTACGCAGCTGTTGGTCAACAGGAGCGTTCAGAGGACTACCTGAAACAGTTGATGGCTCAGGATACAAAAGGGTGGCGCTCAAAGCATATCCAACGTCGTGTTGATGACTGGAAGCAGTTCTATAATCAGCCATCCCTGAAAAAGGCTGCATGGGGGAGCGGTAGCTCTGGTGGCAGCTCATGGGGAAGCTCTGGTTCAAGTGGTAGCTCATGGGGAAGCAGTAGTACATCGACTGGTGGTGCTGCAACGACTTCAGGTGGTGGAGATGGAAATGATAAAAAGATGGTCGTGGTTGATGTGGTCATCATTCGTACCGAAGAGACCATCGGTACCTCAAAAGGTCTGAACCTGCTTAACGGGCTTAAACTGCAGTTTGGTAGTCAGGGCGCCGCTGCCTGGTCAGATGGAAGAAACATCCAGCGGGCTGTGAGCACTACCGTGAGTGATGCGGCAGCTTTAACTGAGTCCACGACACGTACCGTTACCGATACCATAACCAATGCGGTTAGTATTCCAGGCTTAACCTATTCACTGAATATCTTTAATACCAGTAATCAACGTAACGAGATTCTGGCTAGGCCAAGCATTGTTGCGATGGCAGGGCAGCGATCAGAATTCTTCTCCGGTGTCGAGCTCAATGCGGCTGCAGTATCCGAGGGACAGAATGGTCAGTCGGTTCAAATCCAGAAGGAGATTGGTGTAAAGCTTGGCGTCACCCCGCAGATCCTTGAGGATGGGCGTGTTCAACTGGAAGTACAAGCAGAGCGTACCTTTTTGAAGACGCCGAACTCCGATGTGAACTTTACCTTCCGAATCGAAACCTCCAAAACAACAGTCAATGCCAATGTGGTTATGCGTTATGGGGAGACACTGATACTTAGTGGACTGAGTGAAAAAGAGTCAGAGAACGCACGTGATGGAACGCCATTGCTACAGGATATACCCATTCTTCAATACTTCTTTTCGGAACGTAAAACCCTGGAGTTCCAGAAATCGGTGTTAATTCTTTTAACGCCCAGACCTGCGCAGTATGTCTATCAACCGGAAAAGGCACGCGAGGAGTACGAAAAAAGCCTATCGGATGACGAACGTCCGATTGCCAACCTGCGAGCCCGCTATAGCGATTGGTTCAAGCCCTATCCCAACTGGGCCTCGGTATTCAAGCATATGCAGAACAATGGACTTTATCGTGAGTTCAGAACCGGTGATGTGGAGCTGGAACAATGGAACAGCAACACCTCGTTACAGAATCGACTCAAACAGTCACTCGATTTTCTGTGGTACTAGGAGGTCATGATGAAGAATAGTGCAAATAAATGGATTCATGGCCTGTCATTGGCAACACTTTTAGTGACGAGTCATGCCGGTGCGGTATCAACAGACTATACACAAACGCTTGAGAAGCTTAGTTGCATGATGTGCAACCTGCGTTATGAAGACTTTTCTAAAAAGGATATGAGTGGTGTGGATCTGACTGGTTCATTCCTCTATAGCGCAAATATGTCGTGGTCCAGATTAAAGGCGTCACGTTTTGAGTCTGCGGTGATGATCTACACCCGCATGGAGTGGTCTGATTTTGATAACTCCAATTTTTCGAAGGCCAGCTTAGAGGATGCAGCGATGTTTCGCGCAACCTTCCGCAATGCCAATATGCGCATGGCGAATCTCAATAGAGCAGATCTCTCCAACAGTGTCATTACCGGGGCCAACTTCCTGACGGCAAGTCTTGTTGATGCAACCCTGATCGGTGCTGAGGCCAAGGGTGTACTGATGCGTAATGCCGATCTTCGAGGAGCCAATCTGACTAATGCCGATCTGCGAGAAGCCAATTTTGAAGGTACGGATATGTCGCGTGCAGTCCTGAGTGGCGCACGTATGGCTAATGCAAACTTTGGTGGCTCAAACATGAAAGAGGTCAAGGTTACTCACACCAATGTCAGGCACGTTAACTTCCGTACTGCGGTGCTTGATGGAGCAGATTTTAGTGACAGTGTGCTGGATGCGGTCAACTTCACCAACAGCTCATTACAGAAGGTCAACTTTACCGGCGCCCAATTCAAGAATGTGATCTTTATTGATGCCGATCTATGTGGTGCAACCATGCCGGATGGCAGTAAGGGAGAGTGCGAGGTAAAGAGTAGTGACAAGGGTAACCAGACTGACGCACAACAGGTTAACAACAACCCCATGAGTCAACAGTCAATACCTGACACACCATCGACAGGGTGGGGAACTCAACAACCGTCATGGGGAACCCCATCTACAGGAACCAATACTCCTCAGGGGTTAACCAACTCGACACCAAATAGCAATGCAGGAGGAGCTATCTAATGAGGTACTCCTTTTTGCAAAGACTCCTGTTGTTAGTGTTTATGTTTACATCTGTTACCGCATTGACTGCTGAGTTGACTCCATGGGCAGGTTCACCCACATATGCGATACCCTCAACGCAGCCATCAGCCGGATGGAATCCACCAGTAACACCCTCCGCTCCAGTTGCGGTATCCAATCCATGGGGTGGATCCGGGGAGACAAAAACAGCAAAGGCTAGCTCTCAGCAAGGGAAGCCGATCATTCTTGCTGTTTCAGGAAATATGTACGCCTCAATCCACCAGGGCAAGCCTAGCGGTGTTATCGCTGAAGCAGCAGCATCGATACTGAAGATGATGGGTTATGCACCCAGAGTCGTCACCATGTCATCCAGCGAGATGAAGGATGGACTTAAAAGTGGTGAGGTTGGTATTGCTGCTGGCTTGCTGGTAGGGAAAGCTCCCAAAGACGGAATCGCCTACTCGGATTCGATTATTCGCGAATATAACGTCCTGTTAGCACGCAAGGGTGAGGGCAGAGAGCTACAGACGCTTACTGAACTCAAGGGCATGAAGCTGGGTGCCAGGGTTGGTTTCAAATACCCCTACCTTGAAAGAATTGAGGAGATCAAGCTCGTTCGTCAGCGTAAGGATGGTGAAAATATTCGCGATCTCTTTCTCAATGATCTTGATATGGTCGTGGTAGGAAGCATCTCCGATATCTATGAGTTCAGGGGTGAGGGTGTAATGAGCTCACTTGAGCTTCTGGACAAGGCAGTTGGATTCGTCGATCTGGGATGTGCATTCTCGCAGGCTAAGTTGGGTAATGATTTTGAAAGTCGCTTCAATATCCATTTAAAAGAGTTCATTGGTAGTGAGTCATGGAACAGTATCCTGGAACATAATGGTGTTCTGGATCTCGTAAAAAGCTGGATGGTTGTGGAGAAATAGGCCAATGAATCCACACAAACCGACAACAATCCTTATGAATATTTTACTGTCACTGGTATTGGTAGCCTTGCTACAGATGGGTGGTTGCAAGCTTAACGAGAATTTAAGCATTGGCTCACCAGGTGGAAGCGTCAACTTTCGACTGGTTGACTCCACAACTCAGTCGGATATCACCTCGATACAGCTAGGTGATTCAGCGACAATTATCGCAACCGTCAAGGATGCTCAGGGTGCTCTCGTCAACGGTGCAGTCATCAAGTTTGAATCAACACTGGGTTCGATCTCTCCATCCAGCCAAACACTCACAGATGCTAACGGTGAGGCTAAGGTTACCATCAATGCTATTGCGACTACTGGAGGTGGCGGTGGCTTTGGCGGTGGTGGTACAACATCGCCTACCGGCGCTGGCAAGATCACGGTAACCGCAACGGTAAGCAATCGATCCATCAAGAAGGAGATGGACTTTGAGATTACTGCCAGCAGCGCAGCCTCACTATTATCTGTTGCCATGGTTGATCCGGTAACCAGTGCGGCTACAACTACCATTCAGCCCAATGGCACTGGACGTATAAATATCACAGTGACTGACGGTCAGGGGCAGGTGATGCCTGATAAGCTTGTCACTGTGGAAACGACACTGGGAACGCTGGATCCCAGTACCGGAAAGGTGCTTACCGATGCAAACGGTGTTGCAAGCATAGATGTGCTTGCGACTGCAGGTGGTGGCTTTGGCAGTACCGCACCCGTTGGTGCAGGTACGATAACCGCAACCATCACTATCGGTGGGCAAGGTTTTAGTAACACCCTCAATTTCTCAATCTCTTCTACGACCAGTGGCTATAACACCACATTGCCTGATGTGGACAGCTTCATCTATTACACCCCTGCAAAGAAGGCAGATGGCTTCACCGCTAATGCACCCAATGTCGAGGTGTTGGTGCCAACGGTGATCGATCAGACCGTATCCCTGACAGCGAGAATGGGTACCCAGGCCAACTCATTGGTGCCCAATGGTGTGGTTGTGAATTTTGTGACCGAGGGTGGCGCTGTAGACAGCTCATGTACCAGCAACAATGGAGCATGCTCAGCCAACTGGACAGGAACGGTTCCGGTGACAACAGATGGCCGTTCCACCGTACTTGCGTGGGTGACAGGTGTTGAGTCTTATGTAGATGTTAATGCCAATGGTGTCTTTGATGATGGTGATACCTTTACCGACTCATCAGGAGAGGCCTATCTTGATGCCAACGAAAACAATGCCTTTGATACAGGTGAGTGGTTCAATGACAGAAACGCAAACGGTCAGCGAGATGGAGCTGATGGCCTTTATGCAGGCCCAGGCTGCTCACACTCCACGCTGTGCTCAAGCGATACAGTAACCGACATTTTTGGCAATGCTGTTGTGATTATGTCCAATCCAACAGCGCAAATCATTAATCTCAAACGCACGGATACCAATGTCGCTATCACGAGAATAACCGAGGGAGTTCCATTCTCCTTTGATCTGGTGAATAGCAATGGTAATCCACTACCAATGAACACCGGTGTTTCGATGGCAACGACTAATGGAACGCTTGACTGGACGATTGCGACTACAACAATTCCTGCATCCAGTGTTGCAACAAACTATGCAACAACCATTGCGGCCGATTTCGTGGTTGGTCCAGGCACATTGACCATCACCACCACAGCACCAGTTTCTGCAACCAAGAGTGTGATTACTATACCTGTTGATGATTGATTATGTTTAAGTGTCTCTACAATTTCAGATTTATCAGGTCATTAATGATTGGTGTGGCAGCACTGGTCAGCGCTTGTGCTGCTATTGATGGCAAACCAGTCAACAATCATATTGTGAATGAAGGGCTAATCGACTGTTTTGCAAGTGGGCTTACTGATAATAAGGGTGAGCTGGTGTACTGTGAGGCGTCAGGAATTGCTGTCGTTGATTCAACCGTGATTATTGCCAGCGATAAACAGATCCCGGGTGGCTCCCCCATCTTCACCGTCCAACTTTCAGGTGATGAGGTTGATGACAGTAAAGTGGATTATATCGGGAGCGAGGTGCTAACCGGCGCACTCAAGTACGAGGATCTGACCATCACCACTGACAAGCGATTTGTCATTGCCACAACCGCCTTTGACCGCCATCGCACTGACAAGGCCAAATGGGATCCTTATAACTCATTAATCTACTGGCCTGTGGACAATCCCCAGAGGGCACAGATTGTGATGCCATCACAACGCGAGGGCTATAAAAGCTCGCTAAGTCTGCGTGAGAGGCTGGTACAAACTCTCGGCGTTGACTACTTCAAGGTGGAAGGACTCGCTGCATTGCCTGATCAGAAGCTGCTCATTGGTATTCGTGAGCTTGGTCAAAGCTACAAGGAGTTTGAGTATAAGGTTCTGGTCCTGATGGCTGATTACCATATCAATGAGAGAGGTGAGCTCTACCTCGGAGTCGATCTTCAAATCCTGCATGACTTCTCCATACCAAAGGATTACCAGCTACCGGATGGTCTGGGGCTGTCAAGCATTGAGTATATGCAATCTTCCGATGAGGTATTGATTACCACCAGTTGGGAGAAAAATGGTCAACTGGGTGGTGCGCTTTGGTTTATCAGTAGAGAGCAGCTACTCAATGGCGGTTCCCTGCGACCGGTATTGAATCAACATAACGAGATCCTCCGCTTCAACAACAAGATAGAGGGCATATCAGACATCGGCAGATCAAGAGTCATGGCGATCCACGATGATGACAGGGTGACTGATGGGCATCTGAACAGAAAACCCAATCAGGCGGTTTATTCCATTATTGAGTTAGCAGATTAACGTTTAATGCTGGCTATACAAAACTGCTAGTACGGTGTAGCTAATAAGGGGCAATTAAAATGCATAAAATAATACTAGGCTTTGTTACTGCTGCCATTTTATTGGTTGCACAAGGCATAAATGCCAATCCTGTCGCGATTCCGTATGGACAGAATGGTGATGTGCCAGTCGTTTTTGATGAAAACGGTGATAGAAAGCCTGATTTGGCTGTCTGGAGACCTTCTGATGGTTGTTGGTATGTCATCTATCGGAATTGCAATTCCTGGGGCGATCAGAAAACCGATAAGCCCATGCGGTTTGATATCGATGGTGATGGTAGGTCTGAGTATGCCATCTGGCGCCCGACCGATGGCAAGTGGTGGATCAAGGACAAGGTTGTAGAGCAGTGGGGGACACAAGGTGATATTCCACTGGAGTTCGATTTTGAAGGCGATGGTCGCTCTGACTTTGCGGTCTGGAGACCCACCGATGGGAACTGGTATATCAAGAATAAAGCCACGATACATTGGGGTCAGCAGGGTGATATCCCGGTCAGATTTGATATCGATGGTGACCGCAAAACTGATCCCACCGTCTTCCGTCCCTCAACCGGACAGTGGTTTGTCCTCAATAAGGGAACCTTCAGCTACGGGACAGCAGGGGATATACCGCTTACCTTTGATTACAACGGTGATGGTAAAAATGATCTTGCTATATGGCGCCCGTCCAATGGCACTTGGGCCATTAATACAAATCAAGGAATCAAAAGTGTTCAGTGGGGTCAGCAAGGCGATATCCCGCTTTCGATGGACTACGATGGTAACGGCACGACCGATTATGTTGTTTGGCGACCCAGTGATGGCAAATGGTACATCCTGCTCAATGACGCACAAAGTGCCGGTGGTGCCGGTAGTGCAGGCGGTGGCACACAGGTCTCAGGTAGTATCGATCCGATTGCAGAGCTGGTAAAAGCCGTTCCCCAGGTTAGTACCTTATTTAGTCCTTTCAAGGGTGTTCTGTCTTTGGATAGTGCCGAAGGTCCTGCACTTGAGAATAATCAGGTCTTTGCGGTCAAGGGTTCATTCCACAAGAGCAAGATTGGTGGCACCAGCCTGATGGCGAAGATGTTGCAGGCCGTGGTCGGTGTCAGCATGGGTGTATTTGGGGTGCAGGACACCATGACCATGGAGGTCTCACTGGTACAGGCGAATGCAGAGTGGGATCTGGCTCTTGCTATCTCAATTATCGATACCTTTCAGGTAACTCCGGCACTAGTGCCGGGAATTGAGCCACGTCTTGCATTCAAAGATGCGCAGATGATTCTGCATCTGAAGTTCCCATTGGGTGCGCCATCATACTCACAAGAATTAACAGGTACCTTCTTCTACAAACCAACCAAGTTTGACCCATGGCTAGCACTACAGCCGACGGTCGAGATAGATAACGAGGGCAGTGTCACCGTTGGAGGCAGCTTAAGTGGTGCCTGTGGTAACTTTAATCAAAGCACCTCGCCCGAACAGTGTACCGGGATCTGGGACGTGCTCGGCTTACATCTGGTGCAATCACAGGGTGGTGTGTTGAAACTGACCCTCGATCCAAAGGCTGCACCAGTAGCTATTACTGGAATTGAGGCAGCCATTCAGAACGCTCGCTTTGTCGGCCCCGGAGGGGCAATGGCTGTTGATGGTGCGGTGCTGATGGATGTGGATACCAGCCCGGGTGTCGGTGTTGCATTGACCTCGAAGCAGAACTCTAATCCGGCACAGTTCCTGAGCCTGATGCCTTTTGCCAATGTCGAGCCATTCAAGTCACTGCAAACAGCGATGAATGGCGCTGCCAGCTCCGGGCTGTTACCCTCTGGTGCGACCCGTATCATCATCGCACCGACTGGCCTGAATGTCGGGCATATCAACTATAATGGCCCAACCTTCGCCTTTGGTGGAGACTTCAATGGCCCCTACATGACCAACACCATGGATGCGAAGCTCTCAGGTGATATTGGCGCATTGATAAGAGGTGACTTTGCTAAAGCGGTGGATGCCTCATTCAAGATGGGCATCGGCTTTGCGAATATTAATGCCAATGTGAAGAAGGCTGTGGATGCAACCTACATCCTGCGTCCATTGTCAGGACAGATCATGAATGGCTTCCGCCTGGACAATGCAAGTGTTGAGGTCTATCCAAAGTCAGGAACTGGTAAGGCGGGAATAGACTTTACCGTGGTAGGGCAACGTGTGCATGGCAACCTGCCACTGGATGCGATCTTCCGCCCTGACAGGGTAGTGCCATACATTGTGAAAAAGATCGAACATCTGATGGGAGACCTTGGCAAGATCGTATTGCAGGGTCTTGAGACCGCAGGTAAGGAGATCGCAAAAGGTGCTACTGTGGTGGGAGAGGGAATCGTCGATGGTGTGAATGCTGTCGGTGGTGTGTTTGAGGATCTTGGCGGACAGGTTGGAAATGCACTGAAGGGTATCTTTGGATCCAGCCCGAATAACTGGGACAAGACCAAGGCGGCCTATCCTTGGCAGATCCTTAATATTGAATGGTTCCAGCAGATGCATCGTCCACAGGATTCCGATTTGTGGCGTAACATCTACCATTTCCATAACCCGTTCATCAAGCAGCATCTCCATGGCTGGACACCGTGGTTTGACCCGGACTACTACCTCGATAACAACCCCGATATCGTCGCTGCGGCAAAGGGTCATGAGGCGCGTCTTAATGATCTGGTCTGGAATGGCACGGGTGGTGTCTACTCCTGGAAGCGTCCGGGTGGACATAATGCCGCAATTGATGACAGCTATTTCACCAACAATACCGCCAGTGGCAGCATCGACAATCTGCCAACCCATGTTGCACCACGAAGGGGTAATTATCAGGCCTTCCAGCGCTACTTTGCCTTTGAGCACTACATGGGAGCGGGTATGAACGAAAAGCGTGTGGCGAATTACTATCTTAACCCCAAGTACTACGCCTACAAGTATCCGGATGTGGCGAAGGCGTACAGAGGTAAAAGTGTGACCGAGCTGTTTGTACACTATATGGAACATGGACGCCATGAAGGTCGTCAGGGACATCCTGTGAAGCCAGCAGGGGCAGCAGGTATCGCATCAAATGCCGCACATCTACCTTGCCGTGCATTGGTCGATAACAAGCTTCTGGTCGGAACCTGGCATCATGGTGCACGACGTGTGCAGTGTGAGATCGCCTACGGTCCAACTACACAGAAGTTCCCGATCTTTGATGTCCTGATTGGTGATGATACCCAGTGGGTACCAATGACAGGCACCAACTATCAGCTACGCCCTGACTACTCGATACCGGTGTCTGCCTACAATGCTGATGGTAGCGGTAGGGAGGTTTGTGCTGCACGAGATCAGGGAGCATTCAGGTATGGCTATGTAGATAACGGTGTTTGTTGGATCGGCTCACACGATACAACCAGATCAGTGCAGGGGCAGGAAGCAAGCCGTATTTATGTCAAGAATGCCCAGTGGGTTATTCCATAACACAGGACCTATGTCGGAGTCGTGGGTAACGACTCCGACACATCAAGCTATCCCTTCTGCTTCGTCAGCAACCTGTCCAGATTGTTGGCAAACGCTTGCCTGTCTGCCTGACTTAATGGAGGTGGTCCACCCGTATCAATCCCACTGGCACGCAACGTATCCATAAAGTCACGCATGTTAAGGCGTTGTTTGATGTTATCGGTGGTGTATAGCTCTCCGCGTGGATTGAGGGCATGTCCGCCTTTTTCAATCACCTCGGAAGCAAGCGGAATATCTGCGGTGATTACCAGATCATCCTTTTCAACCCGTTTTACAATCTCGTTATCTGCCACATCAAATCCAGCCTGAACCCGTATTGCGCGAATATAGGGTGATTTGGGGGTATTGATGAACTGATTGGCAACCAGTATAACTTCCGTTGCGGTACGATCGGCGGCACGGAAAAGGATCTCTTTAATGACTACAGGGCAGGCGTCGGCATCGACCCAGATTTTCATCTCTATTTCTCATAACTATTTTTAAGCAAATGATACAGATCTCAGTTGCGAAAATCCTCAGATTAGGCATTTTTATTCACGACTCAAGGCGTTAACATAGCTCTTTGTTAAATAAATCAGAGTGGACATCATGGCATTTGAACCACTGGCATTTGTAAATCGGGTTTTACTGGCAGTTTCCAATACAATGGCGCGGATCCCTGATTTTACCCGGCGTCATCGTAAGAAGGCACTGTTATCCCTTATTCTGTTAACCATCTTCTTTGGTGCAGGCATTCCTAAAATAAAGATGGATATGAGCATGGAGGCATTCTTCCGGGAAGGGGATCCAACGCTGCATAATTTTGATGTGTTCAAATATCTGTTTGGCAGTGATCAATTCTTAATGTTGATGTTCCAACCTGCAGATGGTGATGTATTTAGCCCGGAATCACTTAAAAACCTCAAAGCGCTTGAGGATGAGCTTAACCAGGAGCGCCTGCAATCGGATACTCCGCTTAACCGTATTACCCGTGTTCGCAGCATCTACTCCTCCGATTTTCTTGAAGCAACCGAAGAGGCGCTAATAAATCGCAAGTTTATTGGTGAGGAGAGGATGCCTCTTACTCAGCAGGAGAGTGACGCCCTGCGTGCTCTGGCAATGAAGCAGAAGGATTATCCGGGACAGTTGTTCTCTGAGGATAGTGAACTGGGGATCCTGATGATTCAAACTGACTATGCCTCCCGCCATAAAGGAGAGGATAACGCTGATACAGTCATGGATATGCCTGTGGGTGAGATGGATATTGATATGGCTGCCTTTGGTGGTTTTGAGGATAGTGCCGCATCACGCAAGCCTACAGGATTATTACTCACCCCGGATCAACTGCCTGAATATGAGCGTGTGGATATGGAAGAGTACAGCCGGTTTATGGATGCGTTTAATGAAGTACTTCAAATGCATGACTGGCAGCACCAGCTATCAGGAAAGGATGGTGCTGTGAGCTATCTCGCTGTCGGTAATCCGTGGATGATGGATCTGTTTAACAAGGTGGTGATGAAAGAGATGGGACTGTTCTCCATGCTCTCCATCATTCTGATTGTGATTATTCTCTTTTTTACTGTGGGTTCACTTGCCGGAATGTTGTGGCCAACCCTGTTGGTAGGTGTCGGGATTATCTGGACGTTGGGGATAGTCGGTTGGTCAGGTGTGCCGGTAAATATGATGATCAACATTACCGTATTTCTGATTTTGACGGTGGGTGTTGCTGCGGCGATCCACATATTGTCGGTCTTTAAGCAGTTAATGGAGCGTGGCATGGAGGAACATACCGCTCTGACCGAAACCCTGCGCAAAACCGGGTTGCCTATTATGTTAGCGGCATTAACTACCATTGCCGGTATGTTGTCGATGATGGTGATCCCGATCGCGCCGATTAAAGCCTTTGCAATGTTTGCCTCAATCGGAGTGTTTGTCACCTTCTGGCTAACCGTTATATATCTACCAACCTTGATGGAGTTCTGGTCACCGATCCATCGTGCAAAAGGGGGAGAGATAAGGCAAAAGCGTACCGACCGATGGTTGCAGTCGTTTCTGGAATGGGTCTATCACTGTGGACGTGACTACCCCAAGCGCATTATTGCGATATTTCTAACCGTGACCGTCGTGGCAATGCTGGGCATTCCCAAGGTATTTATCGATACCAACATTGTGACCCTGATAAAACCCGGCGTAGGGGTGCAGGAGGCAATCTCTGCAATCGACAACCACTTTGGTGGTAGCTCAACCGCAGAAGTGTTGATCGACACCGGTCGGCCCGATGGCATCAAAGACCCGCAAGTGTTACAGACTCTGGATCGTTTTCAACAGCATGTGATCAAAATGCGTCCGGATCTGGTGACACGGGTTGATTCTATCGTCAAGCTTACCAAAGAGTCCTACAAAAACATGACCAATGGCTGGGAGGAGAACTACCTGATTCCGGATGATCCAGATGTACTCTCACAAACCCTGTTTAGCTTTGAATCCGCCGATCCATCTACGCGCAAGCTGTTTGTAGATGATGAGTGGCAGGTCGCAAGGGTGACCATACAGGTAGAGACCCGTGGTTCAACCGAATATGAGGTCTTTAATGCCGAAATCAAACAATGGCTGGATGAATATTTTGCCGCGATCAAAGCACAAAACCCTAAATTTAATACCGGCGTTACAGGAAGCATTCCGTTAATGATGGAGATGACATCATTTATCTCCAAAGCGCAGATCAACTCCTATATTCTGGTGATTGCGGTTATTGCCTGCCTGTTGTTAATCATCTTTGGCTCACTGCGCTTTGGATTGTTGGCAATGATCCCGAATGTCCTGCCCATATTAATGATTATGGGGATCACCGGCTGGATGGGAATTCCACTGGATACCGACACACTCCTGGTTATGCCTATTGCCATTGGTATTGCAGTGGATGACTCCATTCACTTTTTAACCCATTACCGCACCGAACTGTTGAGAGGAAAAAGCTCCGATGAGGCAATTCATTCAGCGATGGTGCATGTGGGGCAGGCGATGTTCTACACCTCAATTGTACTGTCGGTTGGATTCCTGGTGTTCATCCTGTCGGTTCATGCAGGAATGACCAACTTTGGCATCCTCTCCTCCATTGCGATGTTCACCGCATTGCTGGCGGATGTCTTCCTGCTTCCGGCAATGATCTATGTCTTTAAGCCATTTGAAGGTAAAAACCACTTAACACCTGCGGGGAGTGCAGCATGATGGGTTCAAAATTTCATAAAACACTACTTATATCGATTGCTGTGATATTTGTATCCACATCCGTGTTTGCGGAGATGAGTGCGCGCGATGTGGTGCAGAAGATGCTCGATGTTGATGATGGACAATCACGTTACAGCAGCTCGGTATTAATGAGTTGTGCCTACGAGCTGGTTAAAAACAAACCCAAATGTAGCAGCAAGCCGCGCACCAAGGTTTCAGAATCTTTAAGTAAGGATGTGGGCAATCAGCTTGAAGATACCCTTAACCTCAATTTAATCCTGCAACCATCCTCAGAGAAGGGTATGGCCTTTTTACAGAAGGATTATGATGACGAAGAGAAGGATTCAGAGCAATGGATGTACATGCCGGCACTGAAAAAGCTCAAACGTATCGTCTCAGAGACAGACGATGGCCCAAAAACCGGCACGTTGTTTGGTTCGGAAATAGCGTATGAAGATATTGAAAAGCGCCATATCAATGATTCTACTTATGAGATGATGGATGCCAGTGCCAGCTATGGCAGATTCCAGACATGGAAAATAAAATCAGTCCCAACTGCAAGCTATGCCCGCAAAACATCCTATAGCCACTCAATAATGTGGGTGGATAAAAACCACTATCTGCCACACCGAATTGATCTCTACGATCGTCAGGGTGCACTGTCCAAAACCATTTATCAGCAACGTATCGAACAGGTCGACGGACTATGGGTTGCAAAGCAGATGCTAATCATCAACCACAGCAACTCGCGCATGAGCATGATGCAAATCAAAAAATTGGCAATGAATGTTGACGTTGACGATGATCTGTTAGGTGTGCGTGCACTGGATGATAGTAACTATAGGGAGTCGATGATGAAGTCGATTCGTACCAAGGCGAAATAGCCATATGTTCTGCATCAATGGTCGCTGCACCTGGATAATGATCATAGTTGTGTTTTTGCAGTGGCTGAATGTTGTGTTGGCAGATGAGATCACAGTGCCGGATGTAGATGCCTTTGATAGCGGTTTTATTCTTGATGAAGATGGCGTCTCTGATAACGGGTTTACCCGGATCCCCACCCAAAAGTCCTTACCGTTGCGGCTTAAACTTTCACTGGATCTGGCAAGGCAGGTTGCAGCTCCCCAACGCTGGGTAAGAGCCGGTGTAGGAGGGCAGCTAATTCTTGATTGGCAAACAGAGGCTGGCTATATCTATGGCGAGGCAACAACACTGTATAACAACGCGTATAACATTGAGAATGATCCCCGGTCGATTATCGATAATTATACTCTGGATACGCAGCTTAGAGAGCTTTACTGGCAAAAGGCATTTAATAATCTGAGCCTATCTGTAGGACGCAAAATGGTGGTATGGGGCAAAGCTGATCTGTTACCGGTAGCCGATCCAATAACTCCAGTGGATCGCAGTGCTGCACTATTTGCCAAGCCGGAAGAGATCCGTTTGGGACAGGATCTAATTGAGCTGGATTACTATCTTGATAACAGCCAGATCAATTTTGTATTCATCCCCCAGGCACGCTTTAACCGCCAGGTGGATAGTGGTCATCCCTATGACATCGCCAGTGGATTAAGTAGCGATAATATCCAGGATAATAATCTTGAGTATGGTATGCGCTGGAATTTTAATCTTAACCGCGCCGAAGCCGCACTGATAGCGGGAAAGTTTTCAAATCGGGATCCACTGTTTAACGGTGCCGAGGAAGACTATATCGTAGCGCCAGTTATTGCACTGACATATAATCGGGCGATTGACCCTGCACTGATTAAAATGGAATTTGCCTATATGCCGGATCAACCCGGACAGGAATTTAGCTATATCGGTGCTATACCTGTCCCCTACATTGCAAAACGAGATTGCTATCGGATCATGGCAGGGGTGGACTACATGACCCGGAACTATGGTAGCTGGATCGCAGAAGGCTATGTGGAATACCCACTTTATGATGAAGGAGGTAGTGAAAGCGGCAATCAAACCGGATTAATGGCGCTGATGTGGAGTGATAGCTACCTGCGGGATGATCTGTCACTATCAGCAGTGTTTATGACCTATAAAAAATTTGCGAATCGTTTATTACGTTTAGGTGCCACTTATCAAATTGATGATAGCTGGAAGCTGATTACTCAATACAGTTCGCTGGTAGCAGATGATAATGATCCAACCTTTGCGCCGATGGAAGATTTTGATCGGCTGGATTTGAATCTGGAGTATAGTTTTTCATTATAGAATTTTGGGTTTGATGTGGATTTGGGAATTCAGGCACTTGTTATTCTTGTTTTACATCCCTCTACCCGTTCGGGGTGTTGATAACACGCAAATCAAGGGTGGCTATTTGGGTACTACCGTCAGTTATCGCAATGGAAATGCGGAGTTCTTTTTTACACCTCGTTACAACACCCTTACCTGGGATACTTCAACCTCTACTTTGAATGAAGGTGATGATATTTTTGGCTTATTTAAAAATGTGGCCGATGAAGTTGATTTTAACTATTACCAGATCAACATAGGAGCGAGTTACTGGTTCTCTGATCGTTTTAGCATTGATTCATCCGTTATCTGTCTGGAAGTTGATAGCATAATGAACTGTGCTGTACCTATGATTGGTTTAGGGTGGAAGTTTTAGAGAACCTATTCATAGTTTACACTCAGGTTACTATTAATAAGCTTAAGGATTCGACACTGTGGATTTAAAACAGGAAATTAAAAAGCATCTCGACTGGATTGAAGCCGTAGCATCACTGCTTGGTGATAGTGAAATGTCTGATGATGAGATACAGAAAATTTCACGATACGATCAATGTGCATTGGGTCAATGGTTAAGTACAAAAGCATCAACCGATTTTAGTGATATGCCCAAACTGGATGAGCTTAACGAAGCACATAAAGCCTTTCATCAATTAGCTGGTAACTGCATTTTGGCATTACAGCAGGGAAATGAAGCGGAGATGATGGAGTTACAGCAGCAATTTTTGCTTATGTCACAAAAGGTGATTAGCTCTCTAAACCAGCTTCAGGAAAAAAATCAGTAAGTGAACTATTTCCTGTTTTTCATCCAGTGGAGGTTGTTTGCTTTTTGTACTATGACAGCTATCACCCGTAGCGGAAGTATGGGTATATTTAACAGCTCAGTATTGGTTTATGTAAAAAATGCCTCGTCAGAAAAATTCGTGGGTAGTTTCTGGAACGGGTAATGAAATCCTGAATTAGTCTATTCCGTAATTCTCAGGGACGCTACGATGCAAAGTGTGATTTGCGTCTTGTTTTAAAATCAATAAATGGTTATTGATTGTGTTAGTACCACCATGTACTAAAAGAATATCCAACTTGATTAGATATTCCTTAAGTTAGATAGAAGTTTGTTTTGTAAAAGCTATAAGACAGGTGATAAAAAGTGACATATTCAGTTGTTAAACATATTGATGCACGTGGATTGAACTGTCCCATTCCCATTTTACGAATCAACCAGGCCTTAATGCATCTTAACAAAGGCGATGTCATCAGTGTTCAGGCGAATGATTCAGGTTCAATAAAGGATATTGAAACCTATTGCAGACAGACCGGACATGATCTGCTCGATAGCTATGAAATCAATGAGGTTTACGAATACATTATAAAAAAAGGTGAAAAAGCAGCATAAAAGTCTGCTTGATGCTCGGATGTGACAGCCACACTCACGCCCTTTAGCAGTGAAGCGTGGGTGATATTTCCTAATACCCTCTCTTGTATAGGTGATATGCCATTGTTTAATTGTGTTATATCACACAGACTCTACGCACTAATCACAAATAATCATTAAAAAAACAATAGCTTATATGTTGGCACATTATGTGCTGGTATGGTTCTGTTTATTAATCGGACCCATAGAGAGAATAATGTTTCAACTTAGCCCAAACCACTTTGTTCTACCTGTATTTACAGCACTGACACTTTTACTCCCTTCAACTGGATTTAGCCAAAGTCTTGGTTTGATCGAAGTAGAGTCGACCACTATCAATGACCGCTTTAAAAACAAACGTACAGAGCCTTCAAATATTGGTGCGATAAATCCTCAGGAAGTTGAGCTATCCCATAGCGATAACGTACAGAAAATGTTGCAGGGGATACCTGGGATTACTACAGAGGTACAAAGTGGTGACTCTTTAAAGATCCATATTCGTGGGATTGAAAACCAGGTGTTCATGGGAGAGCGTCCGGGTGTGGCGGTTGTGATTGATGGAGTTCCGGTGTTTGAACGTACAGGAAAGGTCAATATCGATATGGACAATATTGAGTCTATCAAGGTGATTAAAGGTGGTGCTTCCTATCTGTTTGGGGATGATGCCCTGGCAGGTGCAGTTATAATTACCACAAAACGCGGTGCGACCAATCAGGGATATCGTGTATCAGCCGAAGCGGGTAGTTTTGGCTTTACCAAGGGATTAGCCAGAGCGGGTTTTTCCAGTGAAAATGGTAGTGGTCATCTACAACTATCTCAACGTGATATGTATGGATACCATGATGATAGTGCATCAAGATCAGACTACATAAATGGCAAATATCAGTATTACATTGATGATTTTAGTGACATTACCTTTGGTCTGGAAAAATCAAACCGTATAAAAAACTCTCACGGCACGGTTACTGGCACATCAGCAGCATATATCGATCCCAAGAGTAACAATGTTGCAGACTATAATGATTATGCAAACCGATTTGATGTTGAATTACAAAAACTGTTTACCACCTATTCACGGGATATGGGCGATAACAATAACCTGATGGTGAATGTATATCAGTTTAATGATCTTACCCAATACAACTCAGCGCCTCTGGATGCTGATCCTTCCAAGTATGCCTACTTCAATGATTACAACCAGTCACAAAGTGGACTGAAAACCGAATACAGATCCGGAGGTGAAACCTTCGCATGGTTATTGGCTGCGGATATCCGTGCAAACAGCTATAAAAACCAGGTGACTAATATTGACTGTTCTGAAGCATACAGTGCATGCACGGTAAGTAGTTTTGACGATGACAATAATACCGATGAGTCTGTGCAGGCCATTTATGCGGAGGTCAAACTGGCATCCTCAGAAAATATGACAGTGACGTTAAATGGTCGTGTCGACAACATTGTGCTTGATTATGCTGATGTACTGGATGCTACTAAAAGTGGTGAGAAAATCTTTAATGTCAGTTCATGGCGTTTAGGCAGCAACTATGCACTTAATGAGAGAAGTGATATTTACCTCAACATTTCAACTGGCTTTAGAGCCCCTACCGTGACACAACTATTTACGGGTTCTAATTCACCCACAAGTAAAACAGCCTCCAACCCGGATCTTGACCCTGAATATTCGATTAATAAAGAGATAGGGATCAGAAAGACATCACAACTATTTGGTTATAACACTGAAATTGACATGGCACTGTTTCAGATAGATCGCAGTGATCATATTCAGGCGTCTATGGGGCAGTACACCACGGGTACGGGAAGTACTTATGAAAATATAGGAGATATGCGTAATCGTGGTTTAGAACTAAGTATGTTTATGCAAAGTAATCATAATTTCAGTTATGAGATTGCCTACACATGGCTCGATGCTGTTTATACCAGCTATAACAGTTTTAACCTGCAAACAGAACCTGTTGCGAATACCTGTCCTGCAGGTGCAACACCTGTTACCGGATGGGGTGGGTTGGTTTCAAACTGTCTGACCAGCTATGACAACACTGGAAATGATGTACCGCGTGTTTCTGATCATCACTTGAATTTTAAGGTGAATCATCAAACAACCGATAATCTGCTAATGACATTTGAGATGGATGCCATCAGTGAGTACAAAGCGGATGAAATTAATCAGGTGACAATTGGTGGTCATACTGTTTTTAACCTGTTGCTTAACTACAGCAAAAAGATTGCAAAAAATCAGTGGTCAATTTTTACCCGTATCGACAACCTGTTTGATCGTAACTACTACAACACTGCACGTGGTTATAGGGATGCTAATGAGGATGGTTTCTACAATGGAGAGGATCTATCCATTGTTGTTAACCCTGGACGCGCTATTACCGCTGGCTTGACAGTTGATTTTTAAAATAATGAATATGCACTATCTCACATTCAATACCTTGGCACTGTTATTTCTGGCAGCAATATCAATTTTCAGCACCCAAGTGACAGCTGCAATGTACTGGCAGGAGAAAATAACTAAACCTCAAGTTGAGAACAAGCCAAAAAAAGAACAGGCAATTATGGTACACAGTGGTCATGGACGTGGCAGAGGCAAACAGCTAAATCTGCATCAGGGTGACGATGCGGATGTCTATTTATGGCTGCCAACGTTGGTGCAGCGTCGTGTAGATACAGCTGATGCAGTTGGTAACTACACAGTGTCAGGGACAGGTCTCAATAATTATCACTTGTTAATGGCAGAGCGTTATCAAGATAACAAAACAGAAATAGCTATGCGTTATGTTTATATGCACGGAAAGCCTTCTGGCGAGAGTCCAGCATTATTAATTAATTATCCAAAAACAGATCTGGAGATTGTCCCGTCACCATTGCCGCGTGAACATTGGCGTTATTACGGTGATAGGAACTATTACTTCACTATTACCTATCGCGGAAGCCCGGTTATTGATAAGGCGATTACACTTACTACGACCAATGGCAGCAAATTAACTGCTAAATCAGATCATCAAGGAATGGTGAGCTTTACCCTCCCGGATGATTTTCGCAATGTAAAGCTTGGTAGAAGTAACAATAAAGCTGCTGATTTTATGTTTGAAGTTGATCATCAAAACAATGAACATCGCTATGTAACCAGTTATTCCGCACCCTATTATGTCAACCCTTCACACTGGCAGATCCAGTGGGAAGGATTTGCGTTAATGGTTGTAGGTTTTCTGGGTGGTTTGATATTTATCGATCATAAAAGAAGAGAGGAAGAACAATCATGAACCTCTCGGTTATACGTAAAATCGTACAGTTGATAATCTTTATTTTTTTGGTCTATGGTGCCACGGTCGTTGGTTTTTACAGTGCAGAAAAATTAACCAACTCGTTTGCTGCTCTGTCATGTGCTTATGATGCCAATACAGCTGACTACTGTACATTAATTCCACTACAGCACCAGCTGGATCATAGACTCGGCCCAGCTATCTCGGCAGGTACCTCATTGCTTGCTGCAATTATGCCAACACTGATTACCCTGGGATCTTTCCTGTTGATGTTTGTGATCCTGAATAAGGCCTTTTGTGGGTGGGTATGTCCCTTGGGGTTATTTCAGGAAATATTAACTCTAATCAGCCAGAAACTTGGTCTACGTCGTTACGACTCACTGCCAAGAACATCGGTCTTGAAAATACGCCCCATCAAATGGCTAGTCCTGATTTTTCTGGTGCTGCTATTTCCTTTGCTAACCGGGTTAGGTATGACTGATCACGCATTAGGCAGCCCCTTTTGTTCTATTTGTCCCAGCCGAATCTTAACTACACTTGCCAATGGTGATGGTAGCCAGGTTTATGTGGATCATGCATCAATCGGTGGTTTTGTTCTGTCACTCATTGCCAATCTTTTGTTTGGATTAATACTTGCCTGGGGACTGTTTGTGCGTCAGCCATTCTGTCGTATATGTCCGATGCTGGCTTTACATGCATCGTTTAGAAAACTAGGGCTGTTACGTCTGGTACGTGAACCGAACAAGCGCTGTAGTAAATGTAATCTTTGTGCCAAGGCCTGCCCAATGGATATTGATGAAATTGCAGATCCTGATGCAAAAGGTAATGTCGTTCATGCTGACTGTACCTTGTGTGGACGCTGTGTAGAGTTCTGTCCAGACAAAGGAAAGATAAAGCTCGACTATGTCGGTGTGCCACTATTCAGTTCATCACCAACATACTTTAAAACACGTAAAAAACAGCAAGACTCCTGGGAAGTACCAGCCAAAGGAAAAGCAGATAGTGTTTGAAACAATCACACTGACAGTTGGTGCAGCCTTTGTGCTCGGACTTAGCTTTGGTGCTGGCCCTTGTAGTGTGACCTGTCTGCCTTTTTTAGGACCAATGTTTGTCAGTGGTGGTAGTGGTTGGCATCAACGCCTGAATATATTGCTTCCATTTACTCTGGGTAGGTTAACAGGCTACTCAACCCTGGGTATAGTTGCCGGGTTGGCTGGCTATGCAGCTACAGAACTGATACACACACAAGTAGCTTCCCTTTTGTTAGGCAGCGCAACAATGGTTGCCGGTATCATGTTGCTCTATAGGATCAGCAAATCAGATAACGCCTGTCGTCGTATCAGCAATACCTGCCAGTCCGGGAATAAGCCTGTCATTCTCAACCACATTCAACAAAACCAGCCGTTTGTTTTTACCCAATGGCTATCACGGTTTTTTATCGGTTTTGGATTGGCGCTCAATCCATGTTTACCCCTGACAACGATATTAACGGCTGCGGCAGCAACCGCCAGTTGGTCAGGAGGTTTATCGCTGGGATTCTCATTCGGAATAGGTGCAGTGCTGCTACCAACTCTGATCTATGCGGTTGTAGTGGCACATTTGGGTGAACAGATTAAACACCATGCTGCACAATGGCGAACCACTCTGGAAAATAGTGCCGCGGTAATGCTAATTACCTTGGGCGCAATGACCATGGGTGGTTATATTCTGGTGTAGCCATGAGTACCTATTATTTTGAAACCCAATCACAAAAACTTCATGGTCATCGTTCCATAGTTCTAACCATTATCGTCTCTATCCTTTTACACTCTGTGCTGCTATACAAATTGAATCATTATGAAGCGGCTCTGTGGCAGGATGATTCGCGACCACCTCAAACAGTTCAGCCGGTAAAAATGAGCCTGCTTGCACTGATGACACCAGCACCAGCACCTAAAGTGATCCAGAAAAAAAAACCAGCTGTGGTCGAGAGAGAACCACAACCACCCAAGCTTGCACAGACCCCTGACGTTGTTGAAATGCCATCAGTGCCGCCTGTGGATGTGGGTAATGAGAATCTTGTGCATGAGCAATACAAAGAGGCAGAAGAGGTGGTTGAAACTGATGTGGTAGAGGAGACAGAATCTCTAGCACAGGAAGATGATCCTGTTGAAAACCAAACTGGGCCCCAGCCTGTGCAATACCAAAATAAGGATAGTGCTACCACCACTAGTGAAATATCTGAAACGGCATTACAGGCAACAACCAGTGACTATTATGCAATGATTCAACAACTGGTTGAGTCAAACAAACACTACCCAAAAGTTGCACGTCGCCGGCGTATTGAGGGTGAGGTAAAGGTGAGTTTTGTAATTCGAGATGATGGCACGATTGAAGAGGTCAGTAGTTCGGGTAACAAAAAGGTACTGAACAGTGCTGCGGAAAAAGCTATATTGGCAGTTTCACCTTTGCCTAAACCACCTGAAGTAATTGCAACACCGATACAACTCTCATTTACCATGATTTTTAAATTAATATAGATATGGATCAACATGAATCAGCAACAGCATAAATCAGCTTTTAACCTATTGTTTTTTTCGTCACTATTATTACTACTGTTATTTACAGTTAATGGTCATTCAAGAGAGTTGGTATTTAATGCAACTGGAATCATAACGGATGATATTGGTAGTGACTTTACCCTTAAAGGACCTAATCAGAAACCAGTCACTCTAAGTGACTATCAGGGAAAGATCGTATTACTCTATTTTGGTTATACCTCCTGTCCTGATGTCTGTCCTATGAGTCTGTCGATTATGCAGCGTGCAATGGATAGACTGGGTGATAAAACCAGTGAAGTGCAGGGAGTTTTTGTCACGGTCGACCCATCACGTGATGGTGGTGAAGACCTGCAAACCTATGTCAAATATTTTCATCACAGCTTTATTGGCCTGGAAGGGTCAGATAGTGAGATTCAACAAATTGCGAAAAAATGGAACGTTGCCTATAAGGTCGAGCAATCAAGCTCAGCTGCAGGCTATCTTATTGCCCATACCGATTATATCTATGTCCTGGATAGGAATGGCGATCTGGCAGCCCTTTTTAATTCGGAAAGTCATCATCAGGATATGGTCAACGCGATTGAAACCTTGGTTAATGAACCACCAGCAACATTAACGGATAAATTTTTTAAACTTTTTAATTAAACCCGGAGTATTCAAAAATGAGCTTATTCAAAAAACTGTCAATAACACTTGTTGGATTGTTGTTTGCTTTAACATCCTTTTATGGACAGGCCTATGCTGAACCAATACGAATTGGTGATATTGAAATTCACAAACCATGGGTACGTGCAGTTCCTCCTACTTCCAAAACCTCTGCGACATACATGGGGATCCTTAACCATGCCGATACCGATGACCATTTGGTGAGTGCTGAATCAGATATTGCCAAAGCAGTTGAGTTGCATAATGTACGCAAAAAAGATGGCATGATGGAAATGTATCAGGTAAAGAGCATTGGCATTCCTGCCAAAGGCAAACAGAGGCTAAAACCGGGCTCTTATCATGTGATGCTGATAGGTTTGAATCGTCAGCCTAAAGAAGGTGAAGAGGTCGAAATCAAGCTGAACTTCATGCATGCCGGTAGTGTTACTATCAAAGCACCGGTTAAAAAGGGTGGCATGATGATGCATAAAATGCAATGAGATAAATAGCTCACAAAAAAGCCCCGTTTTGGGGCTTTTTTGGTTTAGAGCACCGGCGAGAAATGCTATCGTGTACCGATATAAAGTGTCAGGAGGATAAAGTATGAGTAAAACCAAGAAACTTAAAAATGAAGCTGAACTGGTCAAGCTGGCAATTGAAGAGGGTGTCGCATATGCTGAAGAGCGCGGAGTCGCACAATTTGAACCGACCGACTCACATAATCTTAAAATTGAATATATCTATCGCCTCCTGGTCCATGACCAGTTGATTCAGCCACTAGCTAAAGACCAGATCTCATTAGCGGCCTACAAACACAAACTGGCATTATGGATACACAAGAAATTACCCGATAATCATCCACTTAAATGACCGCTGATTTGAATATTAAGATAGCGAGAAAAACATGTTAGAGACAGTACAAATAGGCATTTTGGCTGATGTACCAAGAGCCGCCAGATACCTCTTTTTTGATTTGAAGCAAGGAACAGACATCACCCGTTTGCTACAACAGCTACCGCAACATATCCATAAAGACGATGTGCTAGGTTTTGGCGCATCACTGCTACAAGCACTTGATATAAACCTCGATGGTATGAGTGTGTTCCCGTCTTATGCCACAGAAAATGTGACTATCCCGTCAACACCATGCGATATCTGGGTGTGGCTCAGGAGCGACGACAGAGGCGATTTGGTGCATCGAACCCGCGAGCTCAACAATCGACTCAATGATGGATTTGAGCTAAAACAGGTGATTGATGCATTTCAGTATCGCGATAGCCGTGATTTGACAGGATATGAGGATGGTACTGAAAACCCTCAGGACGAAGAGGCTGTCGCTGCCGGAATTGTGCAGGGAAAAGGGGAAGGGGTTGATGGTTCCAGTTTTGTCGTTGTGCAGCAGTGGATCCATGATCTGAATACATTCAAATCACTTCCACAGCAGGAACAGGACAATATTATAGGGCGTCGTCTGGAGGATAATGAGGAGTTTGATGAAGCTCCGGAAACAGCACATGTTAAACGATCTGCACAGGAGAGTTATGATCCTGAAGCGTTTATTCTGCGTCGTTCCATGCCCTGGGCAGATGAAAGCAGGGCAGGGTTAGTCTTTGTTGCGTTTGGACACTCCTTTGATGCTTTCGCTGCGATTTTACATCGTATGAGCGGGAGTGAGGATGGTATCGTCGATGCGATGTTTAGATTCACCCAGCCTGTAACTGGTGCATACTTCTGGTGTCCACCGTTGAAAGATGGACGAATTGATCTATCCGTTCTGAATCGATAAAAAAAGCAGCACCATCGAGGTGCTGCTTTTTAGTGGTGCTAGCCTGCTTTTAGCCTACAAACTTACCACGTGTCAGACGTTGTGCTTCCATCAATTCCAGTTCGCGTGAACCTGAAATAACCACCTCATGATCCGGTACGAAATCGAGCTCTGGATCAAGTCTCTCATAAGGTACTGCATTGAGAATGACTTTCATTGCATTCAAGCGTGCCTGATGCTTGTCGATTGAACGGATAATAGTCCATGGTGCATGGGTTGTATGGGTACGCTTGAGCATTTCATACTTCTGGTTAGTGAAATCATCCCAGCGATCCTGTGCCTGAACGTCGATCTCTGACAGTTTCCACTGACGTAACGGGTCATGCTTACGACGATTAAAACGACGTGCCTGCTCATCCTTGGATACAGAGAAGTAAAGTTTTATCAGGATAGTTCCCTGACGAACGAGGTCTTTCTCAAATCCAGTAACACCTGTCATGAAGTTCTCATACTCATCAGGGGTACAGAAACCAAAGATAGGCTCAACAACAGCGCGGTTGTACCAGCTTCTGTCAAACAGGACGGCTTCACCACCACGAGGGAACTGAGCGACATACTTCTGGAAAAACCATTGGGTTTTTTGCTCTTCAGTTGGTTTACCCAGAGCAACGATCCGATAATGTTTTTCGTTCATATAACGGGTTACACGACGTATGGTTCCACCCTTGCCAGCAGCATCACGGCCTTCAAACAGAATGATCAGCTTTTTGCGTGTTGCTTCAAGGTATTGCTGCATTTTAATAATTTCAGCCTGATACGGCTTGAGTTCTTCTTCTCGCTTGTATCGTTTGACTGCTTTGTTATTAAATGATTTTTGCTTGTCAAGATTTTGTCGAAGTTTTAGATTTTCCTGAAGGATATCTTCAACAGGGCGTGCTTCGGTAGATAATGGATCTTTTTTGGTTTTGGCAACGTTACTCATGTGTTTTTTCCTATCGCTTACCACATTAAGTTACTGCATGTGATGTTATTAAAAATCGGGCAAAATCAGAGTATGACTTATTTCTTATATACTAGCCTTTTTCGCGGCTATTTTCTTTGGTTTTTTTTATTTTTTATGGAATATTGTGCGTAAAAAAATCAATCAATATTAGAGTTTGCTACATTACCAGGGTTGAAAAGGGTAGAATAGCGACCATTGAGTGTTTCTGGAATAGCTGAAACATACCCTTTATCACTATTTTTTATGAGTTTAGAGCTGATGGATTTTTTACCTGTTTTTATGAATGTAAACCAGCGCCGGTGTATTGTTGTCGGTGGTGGGGAAATTGCTGCGCGTAAAGCAGCGTTGCTGGCTGAAGCAGGCGCCAGTATCACTATTGTGAGTCCAACACTCTGTAGTGCAATACAACAAAAGCTTGACTCTTCAGAGCTTGAGTATATTGCGGCAGATTATCAACCGGATCATTTAAGTGGTGCCAGTGTGGTGATTGCAGCAACTGATAATGCTGATGTTAATAAGCAGGTATCGCAAGATGCGCAATCACGTTCCATTCCGGTTAATGTGGTCGACGCGCCTGAACTTTGTTCCTTCATCATGCCTTCGATTATTGATCGCTCTCCAGTACAAATCGCTGTTTCTACTGGTGGTGCCTCGCCTGTGCTGGCCCGATTGTTACGCTCACGTCTTGAATCAGCAATTCCTGCGGCTTACGGGCGACTCGCATCCATGGTTGATCGCTTCCGTGACAAGGTCAAAGCACGCTTTAAAGATGTAAATGCAAGACGTAATTTCTGGGAAGGGATTATTCAGGGCGATATTGCCGAACTGGTCTTTGCCGGTAAGGATGAGCAGGCTGAACAGGAGCTGGAGCATGCGATAAAAGCAGGTGGTGAGCAAAACGTTGGAGAGGTTTACCTGATTGGAGGTGGACCTGGTGATCCGGACTTGTTGACTTTCCGTGCCCTACGTTTGATGCAACAGGCTGATGTCATTGTTCATGATCGCCTGATCTCCAAAGAAGTGCTGAATTTGTGTCGTCGTGACGCTGATCGTATCTATGTCGGTAAAGAACGTAACAACCACTCTGTACCTCAGGATCAAATCAATCAGCTTCTGGTTGATCTGGCAAAGGAGGGCAAACGCGTTTGTCGCCTTAAGGGTGGGGATCCGTTTGTATTTGGTCGTGGCGGTGAAGAGATTGAAACCCTCTCAGCCAATGGGGTAAATTTCCAGGTCGTTCCGGGTATTACTGCAGCACTTGGTTCCTCAGCCTATGCTGGCGTCCCTTTGACTCATCGTGACTACTCACAATCAGTGGTATTTGTTACCGGCCATCTAAAAGATGGCTCGATGAACCTGAACTGGCAGGGATTGGCACAGCCCAAGCAGACCATCGTTTTTTATATGGGTTTAAAAGGGTTGCCAACCATTTGTGAAAAACTGATAGAACATGGGTTACCCGGTGATCTGCCGATTGCACTGGTACAGCAGGCAACAACCCCACGTCAAAGATTTTTTACCGGGACTTTGGCAACCATGCCGGATCTGATTGCCAATGAAGAGGTTAAACCACCAACATTGATTATTGTGGGTGATGTGGTGAAGCTACATGACAAGCTAAACTGGTTCCGCTCAGAGGCGATGATTGCCAGGGGTGAAAGCTAAAGTTTCATGGGAAATCAGGCAGCAGGGCGTTTTTGATCGTCGCGAATACGACTGACCAGATAGTCATCGGCATGATCAATATCTACTTCATCACCCTGAGTGTTCTTGAGCGGTTGTTCATAATCGTTCCAGCCACGAACACCGGTTTTAAGTGAGGCTAGCTTTTTATAACCCAGCCGTTTCATGGTGTATGCTGCAAGAATGCTACGATTGCCGGAACGACAGATGACAATAACTTCACGCTCTCGTGCCTGTACCAGTTCCGGGACGGTCTCTTCATAGTCCCACTCGCAGGCGGTTTCGAGAATGCCGCGAGGTACGTTAATCGAGCCGGGAATATGAAGCTGGTCAAATTCATAAGGTTCACGAACATCCAGCAGTAGCATGTCATCGTTGGAAGCGAGTTTTTCCTCCAGATCCCAGGGGAATAGCTCTTCAACTTCTGGCAGGCATTCTGCGATTAAATCGGTAAAGTGTTTCATAGTTGTGAACCTGTTTGTTTGATGCTGTATTACAAAGTTGGGCAATGTTACTGCTTTTCAATGCTTGACTCAAAGATGATATGGCACCACCTTGTGAAATAGATAATGTTTTGGATAGTTAAATGAGTATTGAAAAATTTATTCCCGCTGAGCAGATCAAGAACCAGCTAAAGTCAGATGTCACCCAAAAAGAGATCATGGGGGAGAGCTCAGGTTGTGAAAAACGTGAACCCTATGTATTAATGGTATTGGGTGACAGCATGGAGCCAGAATTTATGAATGAGGAGATCATTGTGATTGAGCCGGATCTCCCCCCCAAAGATGGAGCCTTTGTGATTGCACATCATGATGGTGAGCATATCTTCCGCCAGCTGTTGGTTAAGGGTGGCCAATGGATCATCCACCCTCTTAATAGTAACTATCCGGATCAGGTGCTTTCAGGGCCCGACGCTGTTCATGGAGTGATTACACAGAAGAAGAGTCCGGGAGGGCGTAAGAATCGTAAAAACTATGCCTATTAATGGAAGCCATATCTAATCAATCTGGAACCTATCTGTTAGTTCTCAAGGCAGAGGAGACGGTTTCAGTTGCGATAGGTAAAAAGCAGACGTTACTTCATTGTATACCCGGATACTATTATTATATTGGTAGCGCTTTTGGTCCGGGTGGTATTGCAAAACGCATTCAGCACCATTTACAGGTATCTGAACGTCCCCACTGGCATATCGACTATTTACGTCGTTACTTACCCGTAAAAGAGATCTGGTATAGCGCAGACCCTATGCATCGGGAACATCAATGGGCGCAGTTATTTAGCAAGATGTATGCGATTTTTGTTCCGCTACACGGTTTTGGATCTTCAGACTGTGATTGTGTGTCTCATCTTTTTTATTCAAAACACAAAAGAAATATTAGTAGTTTTAGAAAACTTGTGAGAAAACAGGTTTTAAACCATCAACCCTTTGAGTTGTACCTTGCTGGAGATTGATTATGTCACTAATCAAAATTATTCATAATCCCGATGAAACAGAATTGGCACAAATGGGAGTGCGTTCATGGCCTATATGGGAAAAAGAGGTTTCAGAATTTCCCTGGCACTATGAGAGCAATGAGGTCTGTTATCTACTTGAAGGTGAAGTGATTGTTACTCCAGAAGGAGATGAACCGGTAACTATCAGAGCCGGTGATCTCGTCAACTTTCCAGCGGGTTTAACCTGTCAGTGGAAGATACTTCAGGATGTGAAGAAGCATTATCAAATGGATTAACGATGCGCCGTTCACATGCCATGATGGTAAAAACTAAAGCGGTTTTTACCTGATTTTTTGGCGTGATACATCGCGATGTCAGCCTGATTAAGTACGCGTTCTGCTTTAATATCTTCAAAAGGATAGAGGGTAATGCCGATGCTGCCGCTTATATGTATCTCATCCTCGCCTATCATAAATGGACGATCCAACGCTTTTACAATCTTATCAGCTACCACCTCGGCATAACTGATCTGATTAACATCCTCCAGGATAATGACAAATTCATCACCAGAGATTCTTGCTAAAGTATCTTTGATACGCAGAGACTCTTTGAGTCTGTTTGCCATGTTTCGCAGGAGCGAATCTCCAGCGTCATGCCCAAAAGTATCATTCACTGTTTTAAAGTTATCCAAATCGACAAACATCACCACAATCAGTTTTTCCATACGATCTGGCTCGATAAGAATTCGTTCGAGTTGTTCATTGAGATACAGGCGATTAGCCAGTCCGGTTAAATGATCCCGGTATGCAAGCTGATGAAGGGAATTACGCAGTTTTTTTATGTTTTCCAGTTCACTGATATCACGACCGGTAGAGACAAACTCGATAATATTGCCATTTTTATCATGAATAGGCGTAATCAGTTTCTCTTCATAAAAGTAACTACCATCCTTCTTTTTATTAATGAATACATCTTCATACTTATGACCTGAGAGGATGTTTTTCCAAAGTTTTTTATAGAATTCATCATCATGCTCTCCAGATTTAATTAACCTGGGTGTATTTCCAACCGCCTCCTCGTAACTAAAACCTGTGGTGCGCTCAAAAGCAGGATTTACATATAAAATGGTGCCCTTATGATCCGTGATATAGACGAGTTCATCGGATTGTTCGACAACACGTGATAGCTCATTAATGCGTTGTAGTCTGACTGCATATTGAAAGGATGCTTTTGCCCATAGCCATGCGATTAAACCAAAAAGGATGATGATTAAAGGGGATATCCATAACAAGGTTTGAAGACGTTCTGTTGAATTTGCCGTAATCATATCAGCTGGAAGCCGGCTGATTAGTTTCCAGTTTCGTCTTATGGAATCGGTAAAAGGATTATTCCAATCTTCACGCGGCATATGGATGGTGTTGTAGACAAGATAACCACCATTGATATGTTTTTTACCATCGTGTTGATGGTTGATGATTTGCCACTCATCCGGATAATCGTGGTAAAAGCGATGTTCGTCATCAAAGTGGAAACCCAGATCCTTATCATGCTGTTTGCCATACAACCACTGTCCCTGGCTATTTAGCAGCATGATGCTGCCACTATTAATCGCATTGTGAGCTTCAATCAGTTTAATAATGCTATTACCCAGATAATTTAATACCAGCACACCAGCAAGGTTGCCTTGTGGATCATCGACTCTGGTAGCAATACGAATCGTGGGTTTCCACGGCACTTCTATCTGATTGTGTTCAATGTTCAGATCAAACTCGGAGATATAGACTGATTGGCTATGTAATTCGGTGGATTTATAAAAGTAGGGACGGTGATGTTTTGTCTGTAATTGTTCCGCGGGTACAACAACAGGCTGGCCATTTTGCTGATTAATCCGGATAACCTCCATCCCATTGGCAGAGAGGAGGCGTACCTGGTCATAGTTTTTTAAAATACGAGAGAATTTTTGAAACTCATTGGCAGCGATAGTCAGGTTTTGGCTATTGGGGTTGGCAATATAGTTTTGTAAAGCCAGATTGGTTTTTAACATTAACAGGTCAGAAAAAACCGAGTCTATTTTTGCATTAACTTCTTTGGATAATGTTGCAATGACACGCTGTTCGGTCAGTATGGTGTTTCTGGACTCAAATGTACGATCAATAGCGCTGATAAAGAAGACCAGTAGAGCAATAGCAAAGAGCAGACTTGATAATCTGCTGGCATACATGCGTGAAAAGGAGTGGTTCATTTATATCTGCCTTTGTTTACAGCACTATCATAGAACAGTAAAACCAAATTAGCAGTAAGAAAACCTTAAAAGGACAATAAGCTTGTTTTTTTTCTGTTTTGACCATAGGGGTGAATATTAGGGCAAAATATTCACCATTAAAGCTATTTTGTATACTTTAAAGGTCTTTTGTGGATATGGTTCTATACTTGTAAAAAAAACGTATACGTTGGAATTCACGAATAATATGAATGAAAGTCGTCTGGCTTTATTGCTTAAAAAACATTTTGGTATCGAACTATCCCAGTTCCTTGCTCTGATAGTCGCTCTGGTGCTGATGGTATCAGGGACTATCATCTCAGTACAAATGGTTAAGAATCAAACCAAAAAGTCTCTGAAGGCATCCTTAACCACCTTGCTTGAAAGTTCCGATGAAGCATTTGCAATCTGGGCACGGGATCATAAACGTAGTGCTGAGGCACTTGCGCAAAACAAAGATATCATCCGAATCACCGAACAGTTACTAGAGCTGCAAAAAAAGCCGGAGGTCCTGCTCAAATCAGAGTCCTTAGCTGAGCTAAGGGCATTTTTTGAACACTTTTTAGTTAATGGTCAATATCGAGGCTTTTTCATTATTGATCCTCAAAATATCAATCTGGCATCGTCCCGGGATCGCAATATTGGAACCTTTAATCTATTGACCGAACAGCCGGATATTTTGGAGTCACTCTGGGGCGGAAATTCCGAAATCAGTCGCATTCAACATTCCGATGTCCCCTTGACTGTTGAAACTGAACGTTTTCGGCAGGAGGGTGATGAAACGATGTTTGTTGGTACCCCCATCAAAAATTCAGCCAATGAGATAATTGCGCTGCTTACGATGCGATTTGATCCACATAAATCCCTGTTTTCCCTACTATCCCAATCACGACTGGGACAAACAGGTGAGACCTATGCTTTTGATATAAACGCTGTGATGCTCACCAAGAGTCGATTTGAAAATGATTTAATCAACAAGGGACTACTTGCAGACCATCATACAACTGCATTACATATCTCCCTACGCGATCCCGGGGTTAATCTGATGACATCATCATCTAAACCTGTGATAACAGATAAATTTCCCATGACAGTTATGGCCGCGAGTGCAACCAGAGGTAATCGTGGGATCAATCTGGATGGTTATCGTGATTATCGTGGCGTGCCGGTTGTGGGTGCCTGGTTATGGGATGAGCGGATAAATATCGGTATTGCTACTGAGCAGGATGTGGAAGAGGCCTATGAAAGTTATTATCTGGTTCGAGGTTTGCTCATACTGGGTGCAATAATTGCAGCAGTGAACCTGCTGGCTTTTACCTGGGTTTTTGGTTATGGACGCCTTAAAGTCAGGGAAGCACAAAATCGCCTGAAAGCAATTGTTGACACAGCTGTAGATGGCATTTTGGTGATTGATGATAAAGGTATCATTGAAAGTGTTAATCCCGCAGTCGAGCGTCTGTTTGGATATAGCCCGGATAAGCTGATTAAGCACAATGTCAGTATGTTGATGCCGGAACCTCATCGCTCTGATCATGATCACTATATCCAGAATTTTGTCGACACAGGACAAGCCAGGATTATTGGAATAGGAAGGGAGGTACAGGCACGCAGGGCTGATGGTAGTCTGTTTTATGCCGATTTGAGTGTTGCACAACTGGAGCTGGATAAGGGTTTGCACTTTTCTGGTGTTATTCGTGATATCAGTCAGCGTAAACAATCTGAAGCGTTGCTCGCTGAAGAACAACGCTTTACCGGTCTGGTGGTTGACTCTTTATCTGCACATATTGCTGTGCTGGATGAGAGTGGAAACATTGTTTTTGTTAATAAAGCCTGGAAAAACTTTGCCCGTGAAAATAATTATCCGCATGAAAATGACGGGGTAGGCAGTAACTACCTGCAAATTTCAAAACATGCTTATGGTGACTTTGCGGATGAAGCCCCTTTTGTTGCACAAAATCTTGAATCCATGCTTGAGGGGGCACAAAACTCATTTACCATTGAATACCCTTGTCATTCGCCCACGGTTATGCGCTGGTTTCAAATGCGTGCGTCCAGCTTTGTGCTTCATGGCAAACCATCTATAGTGATGTCTCATGTCGACATCACTGATCGCATTGTTGCAGAAGAAAAGCTTAAACACGAAAAAGAGGCCGCAGAAGAGGCGAATAACGTCCTTGCATTAACCCAGGCTGCGTTAGAGAGAACAGACATTGCTGAGATATGGGTGAATGCGGATGATCTGAAAATCATCAAGGCCAGTGATCAAGCTGGCCGTCACTTTAAATTAGCAACAGACAAGTTGTTAAAAATGTCTCTGGGCGAATTATTGATTCAATCACAACTTGAGGAACTACAACTACGCTTGGAACCTATCAAAGATGCCGGATGGGGTCGTTTTGAACTATCTCATTTAACAAAAGATGACGCATCGATACCTGTTGAGATAACCATTGCCTATCGCCAGGCAGAATATGATAAAAGTGATATGTTTATTCTCTTTATTGTCGATATTACTGAGAGAAAAGAGTCAGAGATCCAGTTAATCCATGCAACCGAAGAGGCCGAAGCTGCTAATCGGGCAAAATCTGTCTTTTTGGCAACCATGAGTCATGAAATCAGAACCCCACTCAATGGTATCGTTGCAACCATTGATCTGTTAACCCGTACAAGTCTGTTACCAAACCAGCAGGATCTGATCTCTACAGCAAAACAGTCATCATTAACCCTGATGGGAATTATTGATGATATTCTTGATTTTTCCAAAATAGAGGCAGGCAAGTTAGACCTGTTACCTGTTCCCACATCATTAGAACAACAGATCGAAGCAATAGGTGAAAACCTTCAGCCTATTGCCAGAAAGAAACAGGTTGAAATGATTCTCTATTCAGATCCTAAAATACCGCAAGTCAATGTAGACCCAATTCGTTTACGCCAGATTTTATATAATCTCACCGGTAATGCCATTAAGTTTACTTCCGGGTTGAAGGAGAGGGATGGACAGGTATTGGTTAGTGCCTATCTTGAACAGATAGAAAAAGAACGTGTGCGCGTTTCTATCCATGTATTGGATAATGGTATAGGTATGAGTGAGGAGGTACAGAACAGACTATTTCAACCATTCAATCAGGGCGAGGCTACTACATCCAGGCGCTTTGGAGGGACTGGTCTCGGATTGGTGATATCGCGTCGATTGGTGGAAATGATGGGTGGAACCATTGAGATGAGCAGCATGGAAAATGTTGGAACCCGCTTTAAGATAGATTTGCAATTTGATCTTGTTAAAGATAGCAACATAAAACAGATCAGAAATCTGGACGAACTCAAGGTAGTGTTAATTGAGAGCGATCCTCATGCTACCTATGTTTTGAAAGATTATCTCAGTCATGCCGGAGCTGATGTAAGGCAGGTAAGTAAAGATGATTTGATCGCTAAAGCCAAACAGATCAAACATGAACAGAAAGAGATCATTGTCATTCTCGATAGTGGGGGTGACCTTAATAATAGTAGTAAAGTCCAACAACAGCTACGGGATGAGCTTGAAGATGTGGAGCTGCGCTTTGTTGTTGTTGGTCGAGGCCGAAGAAGATATGCCAGAGCACATCATGATGATGGCATGATGATTGATCTTAATGCGATGCGTCGTGCAACTTTTATTAATACAGTTGCTGTAGTTGCAGGTAGAGAATCACCTGAACAGGCAAATAATACCCAGCAGGATTTAATAATAAGTCCTGTGTTAAGTGAAAAAGAGGCCTACCAGCAAAACCGGATTGTCTTAGTAGTGGATGATAACCCAACCAATCTCAATGTTATTAGCCAACAATTAGCGGTACTTGGATACAAAGCACAGGTTGCAGCAAATGGCGTTGAGGCGCTCAATATGTGGCAAAAATATCCCTACCCAATTATTTTAACTGATTGTCACATGCCGGAAATGGATGGCTATGAGCTAGCCGAAACGATTCGAAAACAAGAAAAGGACACCCATACCACAATTATTGCGATTACCGCTGATGCATTAAAAGGAACAGCTGAGAAATGTTTTAACGCAGGAATGGATGATTATTTAACCAAACCGATGCAGCTTAATGAGCTGCAGACATCCTTACTCAAGTGGAGTGGTGGACATGGGATAAAAGAGATGACCCATAAAAATGAGACGGTTGATGATAAAAAAGAAGTCATAGATATATCGATTTTAAAAAATCTGCTGGGAATTGATGATCCGCATCAACTATTTGAGTTTTATAAGGATTTTCTTGATACTAGCCTGGTAACCGTTAAGCAGATAAACGATGCGATAAGATCAAAGGATGTCACTGAAGTAGGCAAACTGGCCCATAAACTCAAATCCTCGGCTAAGACAGTGGGAGCACAATCACTGGCTACAATGTGTCAGTTGATGGAAGATGCAGGTAAAAACGAAGATATTGCAAGGATAGAAACCTTAACAGCTGAATTTAATCAGCTATATTTTAATGTAGAGAGATGGATAGAAAACTATCAAGCAAATATGGTGTGTGAATAGTACTTATGTCAGCTAAACATAAATTATTGTCAGTGCTGGTTGTGGATGATGAACCTTTCATCCTTAAAACCACTGAGTTTGTTCTAAGGCGTTTGGGCTATGAGCATGTTATATCCGCTAATACCGCAAAAGAAGCACTTGAACTAATCAACCAGACTTCACCACCTGTAGGACTTGTTTTAAGTGATCTGAATATGCCGGATATTGATGGCGTTGAGCTATTGCGCCGCTTTGAAGATGTCGGTTATGAAGGCGACATCGTCTTATTTAGCGGTGAAGATAATCAAACCTTGAGTATGGCTGAAAGCCTTGCCAGAGCACGAAATCTGTCAGTCCTCGGTTCTATTTCCAAACCAATTGATCCTGCTGTACTTTCAGAACTTCTCAACAAAGAGAATGAAGCTAAAAACGGCCCAATGAAATCTTCACCAACAGTGATAACCGAGGAGATTCTGAAATCAGCTATTGAAGCCGGTGAAATTGAACCTTGGTTTCAACCCAAGATTGATGTGAAAACCAAAGAGCCTTCAGGTGTTGAAGCGCTGGCTCGTTGGCATAGTCCTGCTTTAGGTCAGGTTTTTCCTGACGCCTTTATTCCCGCTGCTGAAAACTACCATCTCATTGATCAGCTGACATTTGCCCTGGTAAAGAAAGTTATCAAGTATCAAGATGACTGGCATAAAAATGGTATTGATCTAAAGGTTGCCATCAATGTCTCTATGGATAGTTTGGGTTTAGTTGATTTTCCGGATCAGCTGGAAAAGATTATTAATACAAAGACGAGTGGATTTGATGCAATACAACTGGAAGTAACAGAAAGTAAGTTAATGTCTGATCTAGTTAAACCTCTGGAAGTGCTATTAAGGTTAAGATTAAAACGCATCAAACTGGCGATTGACGACTTTGGAACAGGACACTCCAACTTGTCACAGTTACGTGATCTTCCGTTTGATGAATTGAAACTGGATCGCAGCTATATACAGGGACATTCCTCCAAATTACGCTCAGATGCCATTCTTGAATCCAGTGTTGAAATTGCCAAAAAACTTAATATGACCATCGTCGCAGAAGGGGTTGAAACCCGAGAAGACTGGGATCGCGTTGAGCAGCTGGGTTGTGATCAGGTACAAGGTTATTATACAGCAAGACCAATGCCGGCAGATGAGATCGTCACCTGGGTAAAGGCCTGGCCAGAGCTGCGTAAGGAACTCTTTAAATAGCGCTCTCTTCTGATAGCGGGTGTTAATGTTTCAAGGTGTTGATTAAAGCTTCTATTGCATTTAGACGTGCTTCACCATCATCCATTTTTTTAATCACTTTCAACCGTTGCTTGTTATCCAGTTGATAACGCTGTGGTTGTTTCTGGATCAGGTTAATGATGGTTATCGGTTCAATAGCAGGTTTTTCGTTAAAGGTGATTCGTCCAAACTCGGCACCAAACTCCATTTTTCGGATGCCTAATGGAATTGCCTTGAGCTTTAGGCGCATCATGTTCAACAGGGTTTGTGTCGCAGTAGGAAGATCTCCAAAACGATCAATTATTTCTACTTTTAACTCGGTTAACTCATCACTGCTTATTGTGCTGGCGATACGCTTGTAGAGAATCAGACGACTGTGAGTATCGGGGATGTAGTCATCAGGCAGTAGAGCAGGGACTCCAATGTCAATTTCAGTGGTATGGGATGGCTCGGAATCATCTTCCAGGGTGACACCATCTTTTAATGCCTTAACCGTGCGTTCTAGCATTTCTGTGTAAAGAGTAAAGCCTATCTCTTGCATTTGACCACTTTGTTCATCTCCAAGAATTTCCCCTGCGCCACGGATCTCCAGATCGTGGGTGGCGAGAGTGAAGCCGGTTCCTAACTCCTCAATCGACTCTATGGCTTCCAGGCGTTTGCGTGCATCGTCTGAAATGCTCTTTTTCGATGGGACAAGTAGGTAAGCATAAGCACGATGATGGGAACGCCCCACACGTCCTCGTAGTTGATAAAGCTGGGCAAGCCCCAGTTTATCTGCGCGGTTCATAATGATGGTGTTGGCTGTTGGGACATCGATACCTGTTTCGATAATGGTGGAGCAGACCAGAATATTGAAACGTTGATGGTAAAAATCACTCATCACCTGTTCAAGCTGACGCTCACGCATTTGACCGTGCGCGGTTTCAACAACCGCCTCCGGGATCAACTCTTCCAGCTTACGAGCCATCTCTTCAATGCTTTCGACATCATTATGTAAAAAATAGACCTGCCCGCCACGTTTGATTTCACGAAGACACGCCTCTTTGATCAGGCCATTGCTCCACTCATGGACAAAGGTTTTAACTGCCAGACGTCTGGCGGGGGCAGAGGCGATAATGGATAACTCACGCATACCACCCAGTGCCAGATTCAAGGTTCTGGGGATCGGGGTGGCGGTCAGGGTTAATATATCCACTTCTGAGCGTAGTGCCTTGAATTTCTCTTTCTGGCGTACCCCAAAACGGTGCTCCTCATCAATAATCACCAGCCCGAGTGTAGAGAACTTGACGCCCTCCTGGATAAGTTTATGGGTACCAATGACAATATCAACCTTGCCACTTTCCAGTGCGGCTATGACCTCATCACTCTCCTTTTTGGAACGAAAACGTGACAATGCTTCAATCCGGAACGGCCACTGGGCAAAACGATCGCGAAAGTTTTGCAGATGTTGTTCCGAAAGCAGGGTGGTTGGAACCAAAACTGCCACCTGCTTTCCTGCCATCACTGCGACAAATGCAGCACGCATCGCGACCTCGGTTTTGCCAAAGCCGACATCACCACAAATCAGCCGATCCATCGGTTGTTCACGCTGCATATCTGCGATTACATCCTTGATAGCTTCTTCCTGATCCGGTGTCTCTTCAAACGGGAAATCACCTGCAAAGGTGGCATACTGTTCATGTTCCAGTCTGTAGGCATGTCCTTTGCGGGCTTCACGCTTGGCATAAATTTCAAGTAATTCTGCGGCAACATCGCGCACCTTTTCACGCGCTTTACGTTTAGCCTTTTCCCATTGACCACTACCTAATCGATGAAGTGGTGTTTTTTCAGGTGAGGCGCCGGTATAACGGCTGATGAGATCGAGCGAGGCAACCGGGACATAGAGTTTATCTCCACCGGCGTATTCCAGTGTCAGAAATTCTGATTCGCCACCACCAATGTTGAGTGTCTGTAATCCAAGATAGCGTCCGACACCATGATCTTCATGAACAACCGGGCTTCCAGTTTGGAGCTCTACCAGGTTTTTAATAATGGCATCGGCATCACGACTACGGCGTTGACGCCGTCGACGCTGCATTACCTGAGCACCATATAGCTGCGGCTCGGTGATCACCGCAATCTGTGGTGACTCCATCAGCAAGCCCTGTTCCAGCTGGGCGATGGTGATCGACGTTTTTAGATCAGCTGTAATAAACTCATCCCAGCCTGACACCGAAGTAGTCTCAATGTGGTGATGTTGCAACATCTGTAACATCACCTCTTTGCGTCCTGGTGACTCCGCCACAAACAGCGTTCTACCGCCAAACTGTTGCATAAAACGTTGTAGTTTCGCTGCGGGTTGTGAATGTCTGGCATCCATTGTCAGAGTTGGGGGCAGCGCAAGAGCAAAGTTGTCTCCCTGTTTGTGTTCAATGACCTCAAAGTGGTTCAGCTGATGACGCGGGAGCTGTTTTAATCCAGCAAAAAGCTCTTCGATAGCTAAAAATAGCTGATGTGGTTTTAAGGGTGGGCGCTCGGTTTCATACTGTGCCAGTGCATAACGCTCCTGGGTTTCAGCATGGAAAGAGGTGGCGGCGTTTTCAATGTCACCAATCGTAAACAGGGTGGAATTGTCGGGCAGGTAGTCAAACAAGGTTTCCATTGTTGGAAAAAACAGCGGGATATAGTACTCAATTCCCGGGGGAGAAATCGCATTGCTGACATCACGATAGAGTGGGATCTTTTGTGGATCTCCGGCAAACTGATCACGAAACTGCTGCCGGAACAGCTTTATACTTGCTTCATCCAGGGGATACTCTTTGGCTGGTAGCAGACGGATCTGTTCAATGATTTCGATAGAGCGTTGTGATTCGGTATCAAAGCTACGTATGGATTCGATTTCATCATCGAACAACTCAATTCTATATGGATGGCGACTTCCTGATGGATAGAGATCAATAATGCTGCCACGGATTGTATATTCCCCGTGCTCCATGACCTGACTGACATAGTGATATCCATTTTGATCCAGTTGCAGACGCATCATTTCCAGATCAACCTGATCGTGAGTATTGATGATCAGGCTATGCTGGTTAATATAGTCTCGGGGAGGCAGACGATGCATAAAGGTATCGAGCGGAACAACCACTACCCCGCGATGGCTATGCGGAAGTTGATAAAGTGTCTGCAAACGCTCTGAGACAATATCCTGGTAAGGTGAGAAGTGATCGTAAGGCAAGGTCTCCCAACTGGGGAAAAGAGAAACCAGATGGGGTTGGTCATTGAGGTAAAAACGTAACTCTTCGACAATACGATTGGCATTTTGACTATCGTCAGTGATCACCACACATAATGAATCGAGTTGACGCACCGCTGAACTGATAACCAATCCAAAGCCACTTCCGTAGAGCTTTCCCAGATGTTTGGTAAAACCATGAATCTGACTAAAAGGGTATGTAACAGGTGAAAGTGGCAAATTATTATCTACAGGCATCAAAGGTGAATAGTGGTATGGTTACAGAAGATGCGCGATTATACGCCAATGGGGCATCTACGGAAAATTGAAAACTTCCATACATAACAAAACACGTTAGCTGAATCAAATAAGTAGAAGATATCTAAAGAAACTCGAAATGAGTCTACCAAGGACTTCTCTGGGACACTTAGGTGCATAGTGTGGTGTGGTTTAGGTCTTGTTTCAAACTGACAACCTGTCGTTGTTGATTGTGTTAGCCCTTCCATATATTAACGGAATATCCGACTTAATTAGATGATATTCCCTAAAGAATTAGAGGTTTGTGAGTGAACAAAGTTTTATCCTGGATTGAGAAGATCCCGTTATCTACCCTGATTATTGCCACAGTATTACTAGGTTTGGCACCTTTTGTCCCGGAACCCCATTTGGTAGAAAAAATTCGCTGGTTGTTTCAGGGTGTCAGGTTCCGCCCGATTGATATATTTGATCTGGTGATGCATAGTGCACCGTTAATTCTGTTGCTGACCCGTCTTTACCTGATAAGTAATAGAAAACAATAAAAATCCAGCAATACCACTTTGGTATAAATATTGCTGCAATAGAAACTTTCCACATAATAAAAATGAATCAATCAAAGCATAACAGGAGTCTTAACATGGCACATATTGTTGTAATAGGAGCTAGTACTGGCGGTCTTCCAGCAGCATACGACACCCAGGCAGTACTCGGTCGTGAACATAAAATCACCGTTATCTCCAATAGAGATACTTTTACATTCGTCCCATCTAACCCCTGGGTAGCCGTCGGCTGGAGAACTCGAAAGGATATCTCCTTCGATTTGGCGCCTTATCTGAAGAAAAAGAATATTAATCTAATCGCCCAGGCTGCGGTTGAAATCAAGCCTGATGACAACTGTGTCATTGTCGAGGATGGTACCCAGGTTGATTACGATTATTTGATTATTGCAACAGGTCCTAAACTGGCCTTTGATGAAGTAGAAGGCCTGGGACCCGAGAACGGCCACACCGTTTCAGTTTGCACAACAGACCACGCAGAACATGCATTTGAGAAATGGGAAGAGTTTGTAAAAGAACCCGGCCCTATTGTAGTGGGTGCTGTACAGATGGCTTCATGCTTTGGTCCTGCGTATGAGTTTGCTTTCATTATGGATACCGATCTGCGTAAGCGTAAAATGCGCGATAAAGTACCTATGACATTTGTTACCTCTGAACCATACATCGGTCATCTTGGATTAGGTGGTGTAGGTGACTCCAAAGGCATGCTTGAGTCTGAAATGCGTAATCACCACATTAACTGGATCTGTAATGCCAAGGTTACCAAAATCGAAGCGGGTATGATGTATGTGGACGAGATGGATGCAGCTGGTAATGTGGCTAAACAGCATGAAGTACCCTTTAAATACTCTATGATGTTGCCTGCATTTAAGGGTGTTGATGCGGTGAATGCAGTGGGTGATGATCTGGTTAACCCTCGTGGATTTGTCAAGGTTAACGAGTACCAGCAGAATCCTAAGTGGAACAACATCTATGGTGTTGGTGTAGGCATTGCTATTCCTCCTGTAGAAGTGACTCCTGTACCAACCGGAACACCAAAAACCGGATATATGATTGAGTCTATGGTCCTTGCTGCAGCCCATAATATTCAGAACGATATTGAAGGCAAGCCTGCTGATGAGAAGGCAACCTGGAATGCAATCTGTCTGGCGGATCTTGGTGACACCGGAGTTGCTTTTGTTGCGATGCCGCAAATTCCACCACGAAATGTTTCGTGGATGAAGAAAGGCAAGTGGGTACATATGGCGAAAGTGGCATTTGAGAAGTACTTCATCGGCAAAATGAAAAAAGGTTCAAATGAGCCAATCTTTGAAAAATACATTCTAAAAGCACTGGGTATCGAAAAACTGAAATAGACACAGTTTTATCCATAAAAAAAATAGAGGCGGTATCTGTTAACAGTACCGCCTTTTTTTATGATGATCATTTATCTACCGTTGACATACATCGACATGGGGTGGCATGATGACATGCTATTTCATGTCATTAATGTGAGTAAAATAGATGTCAGATCTCTTTTCAGACTCCATGTCAAATAGACCTTCCTGTGAACAAATCATTGACATTTTGCCTGATCCCTTTGTGATTATTGACCGAAATTATCAAATTATTGCGGCGAATAAAAAGTATCTGAAGCATTATGATATAGATAGCGCTGCTGATGTTGTTGGAAAACATTGCTATGCGATCTCACATCATGTTGATGCCCCTTGTAGTCAACATGGAGAACACTGCCCGCTGGAGAATGTGTTCAAAACCGGCGAGTCAACTCAAGTTATGCATATGCATTATGATCAGAACAACAGGGAAGAGTATGTACAGCTTAACTCGAATCCGATTTTCGATGCTGATGGAAAGGTTCTTTATGTTGGTGAATATATCTATCCAATAAATACTTTGCAGCAGGACTCATTACTCATTGGTCGATCCATCCCTATGCTGCGAATGATTAGTATGCTCCAGCGTGTTGCTCCTACCCAAACCAGCGTATTACTTCAGGGTGAAAGCGGCGTGGGAAAAGAGTGTGTTGCGAATTATATTCATCAGTTCTCTACCAGAAATAAAATGTCGATTATTATTGTTGATTGTGCCACCCTGGGCGAAAACCTGATTGAAAGTGAGTTGTTTGGGCATGAAAAAGGTGCCTTTACTGGTGCAACCACTACTAAAAAGGGTCTGTTTGAAACAGCGAACAATGGAACTTTATTCATTGATGAAATCGGAGAACTCCCCATCTCTTTGCAAACCAAGTTGTTACGTGTTCTTGAAACAGGTACGTTTCGTCGCTTAGGTGGTAATGACTATCATAATGTGGATGTGAGGGTGATTGCTGCGACCAATAAGAATCTACAGGAGATGGTGAAAACCGGTGCGTTCAGACAGGATCTCTACTACAGGTTATCTGCATTTCCGATAAAAATTCCAACTTTACGTGAACGGCTGGATGATATCCCTGCATTAGCAGAATACTTTATCAACCGTACCGAAGAGGGGGATCGTTTCTTACCTTTACAAACAAATGTAATAGAAAAACTATTACGTTACAGTTATCCGGGAAATATACGAGAATTACGTAACATTCTTGAACGTGCCACGATTCTGGCGTTTGGTGGGGAACTGATTGAGCCGGAACATATCGTTATTGAGGATGAAGACTCTTTAGCCTCATACATTAACTCTGAAGGAAGTTCGGTTTCGAAAGCAGTGAACGTCAGTGATCTAGATCATGGTGATCTGCTCAATCGTCGTTCTAGTCGTCTTTCTGAATCAGAAATTATGCATGCTTTAGAGCAATGTCATGGACATCGTACCAGAGCAGCGCGGTTACTGGGTGTCAGTGAGCGCACCATGTATCGCTATGTACAAAAAATGCGTAAAAAGAGCTGACAGAGCATTAATCATTAAAGCGTTTTAGTAATGGATCATAGGCATCGATACGTCGGTCTCGTAAAAAAGGCCATATTCGTCTGACGGCTTCACTTTTATCCATGTCGATGGTGGCGTAAAGGATCATCTCTGAATGACTATCCGCCCGGGCAAGGAACTCACCCTGTGGGCCGGTGACGAAGCTGTTACCCCAAAAGTGGTTACTCATACCTGATTCGGGATCAGACTCAATACCGACCCGATTACAACTAATCACCGGTAGACCATTGGCAACACTGTGCCCACGTTGCACCGTGATCCAGGCATCCAGCTGTCGCTGTTGTTCATCTGCACTATCGTTATCATCCCAGCCAATTGCTGTCGGGTAGATCAGAAGATCGGCACCGGCTAATGTCATCGCTCTTGCGGCTTCCGGATACCATTGATCCCAGCATATTAATACCCCTAAGGTTCCGATTGAGGTTTTAATCGGAGTAAAACCAAGATCACCTGGAGTAAAATAGAACTTCTCGTTATATCCAGGATCATCGGGGATATGCATTTTTCGGTATTTCCCGACAATTTCGCCATTACTGTCAATGACTATGGCTGTGTTGTGATAAAGGCCGGTTGCACGTTTTTCAAACAGTGTAGCGACAATAACTACTTGTTGTTGCCTGGCTAGTTCACACAGTAGTTCACTACCTGATCCCGGTATGGCTTCAGCCAGGGAAAAGTGTTCGGTTTTCTGGCTGATACAAAAATAGTGGCTGTTATGCAGTTCCTGTAGCACAACCAGCTTTGCACCAGAGCGGGATGCCTCTTTGATAGCTTGAACATATTTATCAATATTTTGCTGGCGCTGATCACTACAGCGATGTTGCACCAGAGCCACTTTAAGTGCTGTCATAGGGATGATCCGATTAGTAACTATTTGGTGACATTATCCGTTGATAGCAGGGATTTGCATAGAGATACAATGGATACTTCCAAACTGTTGAATTAATGCCGATGCATCTATGGGAATCATTTTATGTTCAGGGAATGCCAGCTGGATTTGTTCAATTGCAGTTTGATCAGATGGATCATTATATCCAGGAACCAAAACCGCATTGTTTATGATCAAAAAGTTGGCGTATGTTGCCGGCAATCGATCATCATCACGGTTATAGACGGGACGTGGTGAGGGTAGGGGAATCAGACGATAGGGTTTTCCTTCTGCGGTTCTGAAAGCCTTAAGCTCTTTCTCCATCCTTTGCAGGGCTTGATCCTGCTCATCGCCTGAGTGATCACCCTGCATGTAGACAATGGTATTATCAGGTGCAAAGCGGGCAAGAGTATCGATATGGCTATCGGTATCATCACCATCCAGTGCGCCATGTTTCAGCCATAACACCCGTTTACATCCAAACTGCTTTTGCAGAAAGGTTTCAATCTGTTGTTGGGTGTAGTGGGGGTTGCGTTGTGGCGATAGCAGACAGGAGGCGGTTGTTAACAGGGTATCCCTTCCATTACTTTCTATGCTGCCACCTTCAAGTACAAAATCGACCGATGAGAATGGCTGAAAATTAAATGCTCCTTGTTGTGCCAGATTACAGCTGATTTGATTATCCAGTTCAGAGGTGTATTTGTTACCCCAGCCATTAAAAGCAAAATCCAATAACTGGAGAGAATGATCCCGGATCACACTAATAGGGCCATGATCTCGTGCCCAGGTATCGTTACTTTTCGCCAGAAAGAGATCGTATCGCTCAGGATCGATACCCTGTGTTCTAAGTAAGTGGTTTATATGCTGTTTGTGGGCAGAATCATAACAAGCCACAATAAGCTGTTGCTGCTCACAAATGGCATTGGCTATAGATAGATAGCAGCTCTCTACCTGATCCAGAATGGTTACCCAGTCACTATGTTGATGAGGCCAGGTGAGAAGTATTGCGTGTTGTGAATGCCACTCTGCAGGAAGCAGACAGTGGCTCATTGGTTAGAGGCACCCTTTTCAATGACACCCTCAGATATCACACTATGAATGACATACTCGTTTTCAAAGAACACACTAAACAATGGATAGTTCCACGAAGAGATGGGAGGGGTGCCAACCGGTGTTGTGGTTGATTCAGGATTTCCAAACAGCTTTTTTACGGAAGCCTGGGTCATACCTCTAACGGGTAACTTCATATTCAGTAACGGGCGCTCAGGCATTGCCATCATCGGTTTTGATACAGGTTCATCCATTGACGGATGCTGTGGTGCAGGTCGAGGTGCAGGACCGCTACCAGGAGCAATATCAAAGATTGAGGTGTCAGAATCTCCGCTATCATTTGGCATCGCTGGAACTTCATCAGAACTACCATTTTCATATTTTCCTGTAATGGGATTACGGCGACGTGGTTCTGGTGCAGGGCCTGAGCCGATATTAAAAATATCATCATCTCCGTGAACAGGCTTGGCAGGTAAATCCATATCCAAAGCACTCTCGGCAAATAGCGATGTAGTGACTGTCATTAAAAAAACAGCAATGATTGGTGTCATCAATGAGCGCATCAACAGTTCCTCAGAAGATATTGTATTTAATACTAGATCAAAGCCTGACAGTTTGCTGTGAGTATATTTGTCTTGCTTTAATGGGGACTATTGTAAGCATTCATGAATCGAAACAACAGAGGAAAAGTGTGTTACATATCAAGGGAATGTGACAAGATCGTCTAATGAAGAAAAATCAGCAGCTATTTTCACATCGCCCATACTGGGCCAAGCGCCTCACTCCTGCTCCGGTACTACCTGTTACGCGTGAAGAGATGGAGAATCTGGGTTGGGATTCCTGTGATGTGATATTAGTGACTGGGGATGCCTATGTGGATCACCCCAGTTTTGGTATGGCGCTGATTGGACGGTTATTAGAAGAGCATGGATTCAGAGTCGGGATTATTTCTCAGCCTGATTGGCAAAGTGCCGATCCGTTTAAACAACTGGGTAGACCTAATCTCTACTTTGGTGTCACTGCAGGCAATATGGACTCGATGGTGAATCGCTACACCTCGGATCGGCGAATTCGTAGTGAGGATGCCTATACACCTGAAGGTATTGGCGGTAAGAGGCCTGACCGTTCGGTAACAGTCTATGCACAACGCTGTCGTGAAGCCTATAAAGATGTCCCGGTAGTGATTGGTGGTATAGAAGCCAGTTTGCGTCGTCTCGCACATTATGACTACTGGTCTGATAGCGTGAAACGCTCCATTTTGTTTGATTCCAAAGCCGATATTCTCCTTTATGGTAATGCAGAACGAGCTATTGTTGAGTTAACCCATCGACTGGCCAGAGGCGCATCTATTAAGGATATTACCGACTTACGCGGAAGTGGGTTTATTATCAGAGAGGTTGATGAGAACTGGATAGAAGTTGATCACCGCAATCCTGATTATATCCCGTCTGCAAAGGGGGATAGAGAGACAATGGTGGTTCGACTACCATCATTTGAGCAAGTTAAACAGAATCCGGCTACATATGCGCATTCATCACGGATGTTTCATCTGGAAACAAATCCTGGTAATGCTCGTCCCGTTGTTCAAAGACATGGCAACAGGGAGTTGTGGGTTAACCCACCCCCTGTTCCATTGACTACCAGAGAGCTGGATAGGGTTTTTGAGCTCCCTTACACCCGCAAACCCCATCCTGTTTATACCAATGCATCGATTCCTGCGTATGAGATGATTCGTTTCTCTGTCAACATCATGCGTGGCTGTTTTGGTGGTTGCACCTTTTGTTCTATCACTGAACATGAAGGACGTATTATCCAGAACCGTTCTCAGGAGTCGATAGTCAGGGAAGTGGAGGCGATTCGGGATTTAACCCCAGGTTTTACTGGAAATATCTCTGATTTGGGCGGCCCTACCGCCAATATGTATCGGCTAAAATGTAAAGATCCCGTGGTGGAGTCTCAATGCCGTAAATTATCGTGTGTTTATCCTGATATTTGCTCTTATATGTCGACAGACCAAATGCCTCTGGTCGATCTCTATCGATCAGTACGTAAAACTTACGGGATCAAAAGGGTGTTTATCGCTTCAGGTTTGCGCTATGACATTGCGGTAAAAAGCCCGGAATATGTCAAAGAGCTGGTGACCCATCATGTAGGTGGATATCTGAAAATTGCTCCTGAACATACTGAGCCCGGGCCACTCTCAGTTATGATGAAACCGGGTATGGGGGTATACGAACAATTCAGACAGATGTTTGAACTCTATTCGAAAGAAGCGGGTAAAGAGCAGTATCTGATCCCCTATTTTATTTCGGCACATCCCGGATCAACACAGCAGGATATGTTAAATCTGGCCCTTTGGTTAAAACAGCACCACTTTCGTCTGGATCAGGTGCAGAACTTTCTCCCTACGCCGATGACAATCGCTGCAGCGATTTATCATAGTGGTCTGAATAGTCTAAAAAAAGTGGGGAAGAGTGCAGTTAAGGTTTCAGTAGCCAAGGGTGATAAAGCGCGCAGAATTCAAAAGGCCTTATTACGATACCATGATCCAGACAATTGGCCGTTGCTACGTCAAGTGTTAAAAGAGATGGGGCAGGAACAGTTAATTGGAAATAGTAAACGCCACTTGATTCCAGATTGGCAACCTGGTGAAAAGCAGTATAAACGCTCGGTTATCAAGACAAATAAAAGGGCACCACTGAAGAAAAAGGGACGTTTCAGGAAGGACTCATGATCATGATTTCATCTTCCATTATTGTTTGATAATGGATATTAAATTACCGTTATGAGTACTTTTTGCGTAAAATGCGCCGATGTTCAGGAAAAACGCGAAGAAAATGACTTTTAAAGTGATATATGGTTTACGTTGAAACTCAGTTCCCAAGCGCTTCAGAGCACCATTCCATTAGTGATTGGTTGGCTCAAAATATTAAAAATCGTCCACAGGAAGAGGTGGAGCTGATTCAGGTAGCCTGTCGCCTGGCAGAGACTGCACATATTCAAAAAATTCGTCCCTCCGGCGAACCCTATCTGGAACATGCCATTTCAGTAGCGAGTGTTTTAAACAGCCTCAAGCTGGATCATGAGTCCATTGCTGCGGCAATTCTACTAGAAGTGGTTGATGAAACAGACCTTACACTCGACGATATAGCTACCAAGTGTAGTTCATCAGTTGCAAAACTGGTCGATGAAGTTATTCGAATGAATGAAATCGGTTCGTTCTATCAGGAATCTAACCTTACTGAAAAAGAACCAATGAAGGCTGAAAGCCTGCGCAAACTTCTACTGGCAATGGCGGAAGATGTGAGGGTGGTGTTGATAAAGCTTGCTGACAGACTTCAGGAGATGCGCCACTTAAAACATTTGTCAAACGAAGAACAGCGCCGCATCGCCCGTGAGACCATGGATATCTATGCGCCATTGGCGAATCGTCTGGGGATTTGGCAAATAAAGTGGGAACTGGAAGATCTCTCTTTTCGTTATCTGGATCCAAGCACCTACAAGCAGGTTGCTACCTTTATTGATGAACGCAGGGTTGATCGCCAAAAATACATTAAATCATTTATTGCACTACTCAAACAAAAACTATCTGAAATTGGTGTCACTGCGGATATCAAGGGAAGAGCGAAGCATATTTACAGCATCTGGAAAAAAATGAAACGCAAGGAGATTGGCTTTCATGAACTTTATGATGTACGTGCGGTAAGGATATTAACGGACTCAACAGCAGACTGTTATCACGTTTTAGGCTCGGTTCATGGTTTATGGCCGCACATTCCCACAGAGTTTGATGATTATATTGCCACACCTAAAGAGAACGATTATCAATCAATACATACGGCGGTTATCGGTCCAGGTGGCAAAACAGTAGAAATCCAGATCCGAACCTATGAAATGGAAAAACATGCTGAGTTAGGTGTTGCGGCACATTGGCGTTACAAGGAAGGTGGAAAACATGATCATCGTTTCGAACAGCGAATTGCCTGGTTACGTCAACTGCTTGACTGGCGTGACGAAGAGGTTAGCGATAATGATTTCATTGACCGCTTTAAATCAGAGATATTCCAGGATCGTGTCTATGTAATGACTCCTTCGGGTGAAGTGATCGATCTGCCTTATGGTTCTACGCCGTTGGACTTTGCCTACTATATTCATACGGAAGTTGGCAATCGTTGTCGTGGAGCCAAGGTGAATGGTCGCATTGTTCCTCTTACCTATACCTTGCAAAGTGGTGAGCATGTAGAAATTCTAACGGCAAAGCAGGGCAAGCCAAGTCGTGATTGGCTTAATCCACAATTGGGTTATCTAACTACCTCAAGAGCACGCAACAAGGCAAGAAACTGGTTTAAACAATTAGACTATGAACAAAACCTCCATGATGGACGGGCAATTCTGGATCGTGAACTAAACCGCTTGGCTGTAAGAGATCTGCCATTTGAAAAGTTAGCCAGTTATTTTAAGTTACAAAATGTCGATGACATGCTGGTTGCCATTGGTCGGAGTGAAATTAGTTCTGCTCATATTGCTTCAGCAACACAGCGCCTCAATCCGGTAAAGCTGGAAGAGACCCATCATATAAAACGCCCACGTGAACATAAGAATAATGAGCATGGCAATGAGTCAATTTCTGTTGAGGGTGTCGGTAATTTAATGTATCAGCTTGCCAGGTGCTGTAAACCTGCAATGGGTGATTCTATTGTCGGATTTATAACAGTTGGACGGGGAATATCTGTTCATCGTCAGGATTGTAAAAATATTTTGAATCTTCCCGAAGAAAAACGTCTGCGCCTGGTAGAGGTTGCCTGGGGTGAAGATGACAAAGCAACTTATCCAGTAGACATCATTATTGAAGCATTTGATCGTAAAGGTCTACTCATGGATCTATATGGATTATTATCGACAGAAAAGGTTAATGTAATCGCATCAAACACACTGACTGATCGTCATACACATAGGGCAACGGTTAAAGTAACCCTTGAAATTAGCAATATTGATCAACTCAGTCGTATTCTGAATCGCATCAATCAACTTCCCAATATTCTTGATGTGAAACGAAATAGTTAAGTGGTTAATCAAACCTGATTATTGTTTCAGAATAAAAAAGGGGTCTTGCGACCCCTTTTTCAGTTTCAATACAACGACAATATTAACCAAATACGTCAGCTGTAATATTGTTAAACCATGAATAGGCATAACCCACTTCACGCTTACGCATGGCCATGGTGGTCTGATCATAGCCAGGAGTCAGTCCGCCTGAACCTTCGACCTTGTCGATCTTGTTGGTTTCATTATTATAGCGGTATACCATTGCAACAGAGATCGCGTCGTCCGGTGTGATCAGGCTGTAGCAGGTATTGACGTATGAAGGTTGTGGCGCGTCCATACCATTTAACAGTGCAACTACTGCAGCAGCACATACCTTGGCTTCAGAGTTAGCAGCATAACCAGACTTAGGTAGTGGGCTTTGAACTGCCGCATCACCAATGACATGGATATTCTTGTGCATAGTTGACTCAAAGGTTTTGAGATCGACTGGACACCAGCCTGAATCATTTGCAAGACCTGCAATATGGGCAACACTTCC